>JAABUL010006106.1_pt1 | contig 14204 bp, 15 predicted proteins | sample 5559151 | NCBI WGS metagenome assembly JAABUL01 (sample SAMN10711876, study PRJNA513368) | rock metagenome | isolation source: Antarctica rocks | place: Antarctica: Victoria Land, Pudding Butte sud | reverse complement strand
CGGACGTGGCACAAGGGCAGATATTCCAGTATCCGCCCGCTGTGGTGGTCTTTCCGGAGAAGGACCGCCATGAGGTTCTGCACTTCCTGGAGCAACCTTGACGAGGGACTGTCACCGGCCGATTCTTTCGGCCAGAGAAACAGCCCGTATGTGTAAAGGATCCTCTGGTGAGGGCTGCTTGGCTGGGTGCAGGGAGTGCAGCGAGAACCAGCCGAGCTGCACCGCGTCTTTTACGCCACGCGCGGTGGCCGGAAGCTCGACAAGCTCGGCTACATCCGATTCCGGCATTGGCGCATCTATGGAGAACATGGGTTAGCTCGCCGACAAGCAGCAGTATGGCTGTACGGTGAGACGCTCTTGCTGGAGTTCTCTGAGGAGCCGCTGGCCCAGTACAGCGTTGCGTATGAACCCGACCGGCACCATCTGCGGGATGTTGTGCCGCGGCAGCTGTTTCAGACGAAGTACCAATCGCCACAGCTTGCATTGTGGGAGCTCAGGGATGGGGAATGGCTGAAGGTGTTGCGGAGTGGTCCTTTCTGGCGGCGACACCGGCGACAACCCGGTGGAATTCAACGCACACTCTTCGACCAGCAGCTTGTACATTCGCGGTGAGAGCAGGTGCCAAAGGTATGACCAAGACAGTAGTACTGTTCGACCTTGGGGGCACTCTGGTGGAGTACTACGGCACCGGGGAGTTCCTCCCGATCCTAGAAGCCGCCGTCCAAGACGTCTCTTGCTCACTTCGAGAACGAGGCCTTGCCCCGCCCGCGTGGGATGACGTGTGGCAGCGAGCTCTCGACGAGAACTACGAGGCGAGCGACTACCGCGTCCGGCCCCTCGAGGACCGCCTGCGTCGCATCTTTGCACTGGAGCAGCTTGACCATACCGAGATAACGATCTGCGATATCTGTCGCACGTTTATGGGTCCTATATTCCGCTATCCCCGTCACCGTCTAGCGTGCCACCCAGTTACCCGGAGTTACCCTGTTTCCGGATCCAGTGCGCCGAAACATGGCGTACATTGCGTACAAAATCCGACTAGAACTGATCGCTTTACCGCAAGTGCGTATTGATCCGCCATGCCTCCGATAGTTAGGTACTTAGAAACGTGCTGCGCTCGCCACGATCCGCGCCATGCCGGCCTGACAGACCGCACACCGTCCACGGATCGTCGGTCGTCCATTGGAGAACAGCGCCGGCACGCCGGCCACCATCTCACGTCGATCCCTGCAGCACGCCAGGCAGCACCGGAGAGAGCACAGCGGGGGTACGGCGCTGGTAGGCTCGGTGCGTGCGTGGCCGGCCTGGCGGTCGTTTCGCACGTGCGGCCCGCGCGGCAGCTCTGGCGGCGCGTTCTGCCTCGCGCTGTGCCCGCTTGCTGGGCCGGCCTGGTCGCCGTGGTGGTCGTTCGTCCTCTGCCTGCATTGCCTCCAGCACGCCGTGCGCCCGCGCCGTCTCGGCGTTGACTGTGGCGAGTGCTGATCTAATCAGACCATCTGCCCGGGTGAGCTGGGCAGGTGAGGGCGCCGCGTTCAGCATCGCTTGGGCACGATCAAACCGCCGCCATACCCGGTCACTGGCGCTCTCGTACTGACTGGCATAGGCGATGTGCCAGCAGTGCCGGCAGAGGAAATAGGCACCACCACGCGGTCGGAAGAGCACGCGTACTCTGCGCCGGCACTGCTGGTTCGGACACTCCCAGAGCAGCCGATGGCTCGCCGGCTGGACCACGTACCGCCAGAAAATCGACTGGTGACCGTGAAACGTGGTGTCGTACTCCAGCCTCAGGACGCCGCGCTCACCGTCGCCGATCCGCTGGAATCTGTGTGGGTGTTCCCCTACGCCATATGTGTAGGTAAGCATGCCGCTGAACCACCGCTGGTCAATCATCCGGCGCAGCTCGGCCACATCGAGCCGAAAACAGGTGTCAGAGCGGACTCTGCGGGTCACGTCAACTCACCCCGCCATCAACGAAATGAGGCACTTTGATACAGATTTCGACTCTATAGGGGGTAGTTTCCGGGGGGTTGGCCGGGGGTTTCGTGCGTAATTGGATCGCCAGGGTGCCCATTTTCGGCGTATTTTCTGGACATTTTGTGTCATTTTAGCCCCACCTGGGCCCGGCACGGGGGGCCAGCAGAAAGCCTCACCTACCGACGCTTTCGGCCTGAATCGCGTGCATCTGGTCGATTGTTTCCGCCTGAGCTGCGGCGTGCTCCTCCACGGCTGCAATCTGTGCCGTCCAGCGCGTCGCTCGCGCTGCCACAGCGTCCGCGGTTTGGTTCAGCCCTTTGGCTCCGTAAGGGGCGGTAGAGGTGCGCGCCGCGGTCCGCGGAGAAGGTGGGCGACCTGGACGGCTACCTCCGCTCGTACTCCATGGTTCGAGCTGTCGCCGACGCGGTGTCCGCGCCATAGAACCGCGCCACGATGTGCAGCGCCATGTCGATTCCCGCCGATACCCCGGCCGAGGTGACGACGCGTCCGGCGTCGACCACGCGCGCCGCGGCCAGCACCTCGATCCTGGGATAGTTGGACGCCATCCAATCGACGCTGGCCCAGTGCGTGGTCGCCTGCCGGCCGTCGAGCAGGCCGCACTCAGCGAGCAGGAAGGCTCCGGTGCAGACACTGCTGGTCAGTTCCGTTCGCCTGTCCTGGCCCGCGATCCAATCGAGCAGGCGCGAGTTGAGCCGCTCGCGGCGTGTGCCGGGACCTCCCGGCACGACGAGGATGTCCAGCGGGGGATGCTGGTCGACGGTGTGATGCGGCTGTACCAGGAGTCCGCCGCGACATCGGATCAGTCGATCCTCCTCGGCAATGGTGAGAACGGTAAAAACTGGCTCACTCTCTCCGGCTGCCAGCCGCGCGACCGAGAAGACCTCGAACGGGCCACAAAAGTCGAGCACTTCCACATCGTCAAAGATCAAGATGCCGGCGGTACGCGGCTGGTATGCCAGTGATTGCATGGCTCGGGTCGCTCTCCAGATCACTCCCGGTGAATCGTTGCAGGCCTCAGTGTACCTGTGCCGCTGTTTACTACTCCAGACGTCGCGGAGGATAATTGTCACTCTGTCTTATGCTATGATGACAGCATGGGCGAGAGATATCTGAAGTCGGTGCCACCGACTCCGGCCGATAAGCGCGGCCGCAGTTCGGGTCCGGAAGCGTTTTCCAGCGCGGCGCTCGAGACCGTGCGGCGAGAGTTTGAAGAGCTCGGGCTGACCGATTCAGAGGCGCGAGTGCTGTTGGCGCTGCTGCGTGTCGGATCGGGGACGGCCACGGACCTGGCCCGGCTGGCAGGCGTGCCGCGCCAGCGGGTGTACCGGATGCTGGAGGTGCTGAGTGCCAGGGGACTGGTGGAGGAGCTACCAGGACGGGTGGCAACCTGGGGCTCGCCCGGGCGGGATGCGGTCATCGACCGGTTGATCGCGGCGCAGGAAGCGCGCTTCCACGACCTGCAGGCGCGGGCCGAACGGGCGCGTGAGATTCTGGTGAAGGCGGCGCCGGCGAGTTCAACCCCGGCCCTACCGTATGTGCATCTCTTGCGCGCGGAAGCCGAGGTCGGGCCACTGTTGACCCGTCTGCAGGCGCAAACTCAGTTCGAAGTGCTGGCGTTCGTGCGGGCACCCTGCGTGAATGTCGGCCAGGTGGATTCAGTGGAGATCGCCGACATGGCGCGTGGCGTGTCCTACCGTGGGCTGTACGAGGCCACGCTATTCGCCGGTTCTGATGCCCGGCTCTGGCGACACCAGGTGGACACCTACGTGGAGGCAGGAGAGCAGGCACGCATCGCCGACAGTTTACCAGTGAAACTGCTGATCTTTGACCGCCGGGTCTCCCTCATTGGTCTGCAGGACCCGGTGGTGCCGGGGGGATTCGCGATGCCCATGCTGATCGAACACGCCGGCTTTAGCGCGCTGGTGGCAGCCGCCTTCGAGCACTACTGGGCCGCGGCGCGACCCTATCCGAACGAGCGCGGCGCGGAAGCCCCGCCAGACGCACCTGATTCCTAAAGGAGAAACGCCCATGTGGTTCCCGATTCCCGCACGACGCTTCGCACTCGCCGTCCTGTTCGCCGGCAGTGTGCTGTTCAGTGGCACGCCGGCTGCCAACGGAGCGAGCAGTCTGGCGCCGGCATCCGCCGGAACGCAGACGGCTACTCCCGGCCTCTGGAGCCAGATAGCGCAGACCATACCGCGCAGCCGGTTCAATGCCCAGATGGCGTACGATGCCGCCAGGCAACAGATGGTGCTCTTCTCGGGGTGTTGCGATCCAGATGTCCATCTGGATGGTACCTGGGTGCGCAGCGGCACCACGTGGACGGAGGTGCACCCGGTCAATTCGCCGCCCTCGCGGGAAGGTGGGACCATGGTCTACGACGCGGCGACACGCACCGTCGTGCTGTTTGGTGGCAGTTCGGACACGGGCAGCCTCAACGATACCTGGACCTGGGACGGCACGAACTGGACCCAGCAGTTCCCGGCCACGCCGCCGCCGGCCCGCTATTTCGCCGGTATGAGCTACGATGCCGGCCACAGCCAGGTTGTACTCTTTGGAGGCGCTGGAGGCGATGCCGTTTACGTACCGCTCGGTGACACCTGGATCTGGGACGGCACGAACTGGACCCAGCAGCATCCACTGGTATCGCCTCCCACCCGTGTTGCTGCAAGCATGGCGTATGACGCCGCCAGCCACCAGACGGTGCTCTTCGGGGGCGGAATCGCCGGTACCTCCATCTGTGTTCCGTACGTGCTCTGTGAACCCGTGGGCGACACCTGGACCTGGGATGGCTCGAATTGGACGCTACACCTTCTCGTCGTATCACCCCCCGCACGCGTTCAAGCGAGCATGGCCTATGACGCGCCCAGAGGGCAAATTGTCCTGTTTGGCGGCGCAGGTGCCGGACATGGGCGGGACACCTGGACCTGGGATGGGAGTAGCTGGCTTCCGCATCTTCCGGCCACCTCTCCTGGGGCACGGCAGGCCGCAAGCATGGAGTATGACGCTCAGGCGCAATTGGTGGTGTTGTTCGCCGGCTGCTGTCGTGGTCCGCAGGACGATACCTGGACCTGGGACGGTAACACCTGGTCGGAAGTGCCCCGGACATGGCCCGAAAATCGATTTGGAGCAGGCATGGCGCGTGACGCCGCGACCGGTCAGGTTGTGCTGTTCGGTGGGCGCGACTATGCCAACCAACTATTCAATGACACCTGGACCTGGGACGGCACGAGCTGGACCGAGCAGCATCCGTCCGTTTCACCCCCAGCGCGGGTCTGGACAAACGTGGTCTACGATGCAGCGACCAAACAGCTTGTGCTGTTTGGTGGCAATACGGGCACAAGTAACCTCAACGATACCTGGACCTGGGACGGCACGAGCTGGACCCAACAGTTCCCGACTAACTCACCTTCGCCACGGCGTGCGCCAGCCATGGCATACGACGCCGCGACCGGTCAGGTTGTCCTCTTCGGCGGGTACGACGGTGTCTCCCAGAGCGATCTGAACGATACCTGGACCTGGGACGGCACGAACTGGACCCAACAGACTCCGTCGACGTCGCCCCCGGCCCGCCAGTTTGCCACGATGGCGTATGATCCGCCGAGCAATCAGGTGGTGCTCTTCGGTGGTTGGATCCGGTCGAGCAACACCTTCTTGAATGACACGTGGACCTGGGACGGTACGAACTGGACGGAACAGCATCCGGTGGCCGCGCCATCGTCACGCTATAACAGCACCATGGCCTACGACGCCACCACACAGATGATCGAACTCTTCGGCGGATCGAACTCAACATGTCCCAATAAACTGTGTGACTATAACGACACCTGGGGCTGGAACGGCAGTAACTGGGTGCAACAGGATGCCGGCTCCAGCGTGGTGTTTCAACGCTCCCTCCCGGGTCGGCCCTCGGCACGCACCTGGGCGGCGAGTGCCGCCACCGGGGATGGACGTGTCATGCTCTTCGGCGAAGATGAATACGGCCATGCCGTGAACGATGCATGGCTCTTGAGCATCTCGCCCACTGCCGCGCACGTGACCCGCTTTACCGCGACCCGGCACGGCGCGACGGTCATCGTGCGCTGGCGGGTCGCCAGGCCGAGGGATGTGGTGGGTTTCGAGCTCGTGGCCGGTGGCCACCGGCTCAACCGGCGACTGATTCGGGCGCACGCCGGGAGTCGCTACCGATACACGGTGCATGGTCGGGTCACGGGTCGCATTGGGCTGCTCGGGATGCTGGCCGATGGCCGGGTGGTGCCGCTGGCGCACAGCTAGTCGGATCGCTCGGCTGTTCCATCACCATGGCAACTCCCGGACGCAGGTTCTCGGAGTTGCCATGGTGATTATGCTGCCGTATGGCTCGCAAACTCCTCCTCCATCCTCACCTCGCCACGCCCGAGCTGAGTCAGCGCGCCCGACAGGCACCGAACCTGTCGGCGGGGCGTTACCGGATATGCCGACGCTGTGGGCCGCAGCACTCCCGCTGATCCTGAGTGTATTCAGACGACGTGCCCACGGCGCCCGGAACAGCTCCACCCGCCGGGCGCCTTGTGTGCCCGCAGCGTGGTGTCGCGCGTCTGTCGGCGGAAGTGCTTCCGACAGACCGGGCATTCGATGACATATGCGCGCCCGCCGCTGCTGCTGCTGCGCGGCCGTGGGGCAGCACGCATGGTCATCCCAGCGCCGCCACCACCCCGCGCCGGCGGGGCCGCCAGGGGACCGATCGAGGAGAACTCGATTGCATACGCGGGCCGGAAGGGACGGGTGGTCACCTGCACGTGCTCCATCCGGTCCACACGGTACGAGCGGTGCTCGCGGTCGTCGGCCCGTAATGCATGGAGGAGGAGGTTGCCGTCGCGCGTGCGGCGCAGCGAATACGGCTCGATGACCCGCATCGACCCCCCGTAGGTGAGCGCCACGCAGAGATGGTTGGTGGCGGCGAAGTGAACCGGCTCCAGGGGAACGCCCTCACGCCAGCTCGCTGCCGTCGGCGGCGGCGACCAGGTCTCGTCCTCGTTCGCCGCGAGGGCGATGGCCTCCAGCGGCGGGAACTCCTTCTCACCGTGCAGCCAGGCGAAGAGGTCGGGTAGCTCCTCGACGAACTGCTCAAGTGGCGGGAGTGCCGGCAGCTGGTGCCCCAGCATGTTCGCCCACTCGGCATCGAGCTCGGCCCGGTGCGGTGCGCTGGCGACGGAGTCCGCGGTCGGGACGTCCACGCTCTTGATCCGGCATTTCTCGACCAGCACGTCGCGGACGAGCGTGCCGTGGAGCCGGAGGTCGTTGCGCCGGAAGAGGTTGATGATGTCGTAGAGGTCGCGCGGGCGGCCGCGCTGCCCCATGGCGCGCAGCTTCTCGGCGAACACCTCCTCGAAGGAGTAGCAGCGGACGCTTCCCGGTGGGGGCAGTGGGTCCGGGTAGGGGTGTGCAATGGAGCGGAGCACAGGCGGCCGGACCACCTGCTCATCCGCGCTCAGGTCGAGCTTCACGCTTCCCGGTGTGGTGGTCTGGCGCGGACCGCGGTAGTACACGCGCCCTTCCACGGACGTCCCGGACGGACGTACTCGGAATCGGGGCTCGGCCACGGAGAAGTCGATGCCCGACCGCTCGCTGACACGCACAAGCATCCGCTGCACCAGCGGCACCAGTCGGTCGAGGTCGACGCTGCCGCCCGGCAGCACGGTGAAGTCGAGATCCTCGGAGAAGCGGTAGGTCTCGATGTAGCACTTCTTCAGGCAGGTCCCGCCCTTGAAGACCCACTGCTGGCCGAGCACGGGATCGGAGCCGATGCCCCACAGCACCCATCCCAGCGCGTAGTCCTTCTCGACGACCTGCTCGGCGAGCCCCCACTCCCGGACGCGCTCGACGATATCGGCGCGCGTGATCACCAGCTGTCCTCCCCGGTCTCGAGGTCGACGTTGACGCGCAGGTTCCACCGACGCACCACGCGCCCCTGGTCGGACACCGAAGGATCGAGCTTGGTCAGCCCGGTGCTCCGGCGTTCTCGGCAGGCCTCGAGGAGGGGTCCGTCGATGCCGAACACTTCGAGCAGCCAGCCGAGCCGCTTGAAGATGCTGCGGTTGCCCAGCCGGTCCCCGTACTCGACGAGGAGGTCGGCGTCGCAGTCGTCGCTGCGCAGGTACTCCTGGACCACGGCGGCGACATGGCGGATGCCTCCGCCGAGTGCCGGGTCATCGAGGATGTCGACGACGGTGCGGGAGGGGTCGGACACGGCCACGGGCACGGAGCGGCGCCAGACCCGGCGGGTGCCGAAGAGCATCTCCGGCGAGCGGGTGGTCACCAGATAGGGCATGCCCTGCAGCACCTGGTAGCGCCGGCGCACCTCGCGGGCGGTGACGACGACGACATCGCGGAAGATCTGCTCGGTCAGTCCCCAGTGCTCACACGCGCTCCATCCGCCGATGTAACAGGGATCGAAGGCGGTGGCCGTGACGATCCACGGGTCCTCGATCCACTCCCCCGACCGTGGCGCCTCCAGCGGAACCGGGAGATAGAGACCGCGGCGGACCCGGGTCAGCCAGCCGCGACGGCTCAGGTAGCCGAGCTGCCGGCGGGCCCCGACAGGGTCGACGCCGAGCACCTCGGCGGCCTCGGACACCGTGAACGGGCGACCGAACGACCGGTTGAGCTGCTCCACGTCACGGCGATTGGCAGCGCCGATGCCGGCGGAGCGGCGTGATAGCGCAGGTGTTGCAGTACTCACAAGATACAGACTTCTACGATCAGGATATATCGATACAGCGTAACTGCGCAACTCACCATCAGATGCGCCCTTCGACGGAGCCACTGGTCGACCCGAGAACCGGCTACACGGTCTACGTGTCGGACGACGACAGGATGGCGCACCGACCTGTGAGCGTCTTGGGAACGCCTCCCGGGACCGGGTGGCAGTATGAATCGGGTCGTCGGGAACGATGAGCCCGAAGCCGTGGAGGCTCTTCGTGACCGACTCGCGCCCTTGGTAATTAGGTGGCGGCGTCGGGGACAATGACGCAGATTTCAGAGAGGAGCTGCCACTGTGCCGACCTATGAGGGGCGCCTGGAGCTGACGTGGACCAACAAGCCGCTGCGGCTGCTGGCCCACGAGGATGGTTCCTACGAGTGGGTTTCGCCGTCCGACTACCGGGTGGCCGAGGTGCGGCTCCTTCACGACGCCGGGACGGTAGGGGAGGTCCACAGCACGCGCGACCGGGCCAAGGACAACCTCCTGATCCGCGGAGACGCTCTCAACGCCCTCACGAGTCTGATCGAACTGCCTGAGTTTGAGCGGGAGTACGTGGGCAAGGTGAAGCTGGCGTACCTCGACCCGCCCTTCAACACGCAGCAGTCGTTCCTGCACTACGACGATGCACTGGAGCACTCCGTCTGGCTGACCATGATGCGCGACCGGCTGCTCAGCATCAAAACGCTATTGTCGCCCGACGGCTCGGTGTGGGTGCACTGTGACAACAGTGAGCAGGCGTACCTGAAGGTGATGATGGATGAACTCTTCGGGCGAGAGAACTTCGTTGAGGCCATCGTATGGGAGAAGGATCAGGGCCGGCGCAACGACACCGACATCTCAGGGGTGCACGACTACCTCATCCTGTACGCCAAGGACCGCGCGACGTGGAAGATAGTCAGAAACCTACTGCCACGGTCGGAGAGCCAGATTGCGCGATATCGCAACCCGGACAATGATCCGAGAGGCCCGTGGCTGCAAGGTGATAACGGCACGGCAAAAAGTGGAACCGAGCGCAACCGTTTCCCAGTCACCCTGCCCTCTGGGCGGATTGTATACCCGCCGAAGGGGAACTACTGGCGGTTCTCTCCGGAGACGCTCGAACTAGCGAGCGTCGAATGACGCGTGCACTTCGGGGTCGACGGGAACAGCCTGCCCGTCATCAAGCACTACCTCAGTGAAGTGCAGGAAGGGGTCGTACCTCGTACGTGGTGGCAAACCTCGCCAGAGCTTGGGGGGTCTCCCGCACTTTCGATGAAAACGAGCTTCTCACCACAACCACTGGCCACCGTGGCGGGGGAATATCCCAGGTCTTGGGGCCAAGAGGCCGAAATCATCAACTTTGCGGGAGACCCCCTAAGCTCTGGCGAGGTTTGAAGAGATACAGCCGCCTCCGAACGGGTGGCGGTGGTCGCGCGAGACGCTGGCCGAGAAGATGGCGACGGGGGAGATCAGGTTCACCGAGAACGGCACAGGGATCAGGCGTCGTACGTACCTGCGGGATCACGCCGGCCTGCCGGCCTCGTCGCTGTGGACCGACCTAGGGGAGACAGGGCACAACCGGCAAGCGAAGTCGGAGCTCAAGCGCCTGTTTCCCGGTGGGCAAACGGCAGATCTCTTCAAGACGCCGAAGCCTGAACGGCTGCTTTACAAGATTCTGCGTGTCGCGACGGCTCCCGGTGACATTGTCCTTGACTGCTTCCTTGGCTCCGGCACTACAGCCGCCGTCGCCCAGAAAACAGGCCGCCGCTGGGTAGGCATCGAGTGGAGCGCTGAGACCGTCCAGACGTATGCAAGACCGCGTCTCATATGGAATCCGTGGTGGCTGAGTCTGCTATGTTGTGGCATGACACGCACCCTTCCCCTCCATCCCCATCTCCCCACCCAGGAACTGGCCCAACGGTCGCGTCAGGCACCCACCCCGGTTGAAGCGCGACGCTGGCAGCTCCTTGCCCTGGTTGCCGACGAGTTGACAGTGAAACAAGCCGCTCGCCTCGTCGGTCTCAACTACGACTATGCCCGTCGGGTCATCCATCGCTACAACCGAGAGGGTCCGATGGCACTGCGCGATCGTCGCCTCGAGGCACGCGCGCCGGGGACTCGGCCATTACTGACGGCCGAGCAGCAACAGGAGCTGGCACAGGCCGTCCAGGGACCGGCCCCGGGCGGTGGTCTCTGGAGCGGGCCGGTCGTGGCTCGCTGGATCGCCGAGAAGACCGGACGCGAGCAGGTGCGACCGCAACGAGGCCATGATTACCTGCGTCGAGTAGGTATGAGCCCCCAACGCCCCCGACCCCGGCACACCAAGGCTGATCCCGCGGCCCAGGAGGCGTTCAAAAAAAAATCTGGCGGCTGAGGTCGCAGCCATCCAGGCGGCCCATCCGACGGCGAGTGTGGAACTGTGGGCCACCGACGAGCATCGCATCGGTCTCCTGCCGCTCATTCGGCGGGTCTGGGCCCCCATCGGCCAGCGTCCCATCGCCCCAGTCCAGCAACGCTACCAGTGGCTGTATGTCTGTGGCTTTGTCCGGCCTACCACCGGGGAGACCGAGTGGTGGCTCCTGCCCACGGTCACTGCGACCGTCTTTGGCCAGATGCTGGCTGCCTTTGCTCAGGATGTTGGCGCAGGACCGACCAAGCGGCTGGCGCTGGTGCTTGATGGCGCCGGCTGGCATACCGGCAAGGAGGTGCAGGTGCCCGACGGCATTCATCTCCTCGTCCAGCCCTCCTACTCCCCCGAACTCCAGCCCGCCGAGCACCTCTGGCCGCTGACCAACGAGCCGCTCGCCAATGTCCGCTTCCCCGACCTCGCCACCCTGGAGGAGGTCCAGGCACAGCGCTGCCTTACCCTCCAGCAGCAGCCCGAGCGCATTCGCCAGCACACCCTCTTCCATTGGTGGCCAACCGGTGCATAGCAGCTCTATCGGTTACGGATTCCGTATTACGAGGCAGGAGTGGGTATCACAGACTGTTTCGCAGTCCCAGCCGGGATTCCTTCGGCGAAGCTCGGCAGCAGTCCTTCGGACTGTTCTGCGCTTAGGGGAATGGATGAGGGTTCGACGGTGGCGCTACGTAGAAACTCTCCTCGCTACAATATTCGTTCGAACGTTCGAACGAACGGACACCGTCAGTCGACAATCATGGCCGCGAGTAGCGCCGTCACTCTCTCGCAACCACCACAGGTGCCAGTTGCCACTGTTGCCACTTGACAACTAGAGGGTGTTATGTCATTCTTTTACTAACTTGCGCCAAGTCGGGCAGTATAGATCAGGAGTTCAACGACATTGGCTCTTAGCAATATGAAAATCCCATACCTTGAGCGCTTCGGCCTAATAGAAGAACCGTATTCGGCGTCACCAAACCCACGGTATCTCTATGTCTCGCCGACGCATAACCTCGCGCTTGAGAAGACCAAATGGACAATCGCGGCAAAGAAGGGATTGGCATTGTGCTTCGGTCCTGTTGGAACCGGAAAGACAACACTCGCTCGTGAGCTTGCCCAGCGCATTGAGGATGACCCGGATATCTCCTATGTCTTTATCACGAATCCAAGCTTCCCCACACCCAACCAACTTCTGCGGGCCATTATCCAGGAGTTTGGCGTTCCGCAGACTTCTCGGAGCTACCTAGATCTCCTCAATATCTTTAAGAACTTCCTCATGGATCAGTCTATGAACCACGGGAAGACGCTCGTCCTTATCATTGATGAGGCTCAGACGCTCAGACCTCCGCTGCTCGAGCTGCTTCGCCAGCTGATGAACTACGAAAGTAACGATCAGAAATTCCTTCAGGTTGTCCTTTTCGCGCAAGAAGAGTTTCGCACCAGGTTGAACCACCCGCGGTTCCGCAACCTGGTTAACCGCACTGCGATGTCCTCGACACTCGATACGCTCTCGCCAGCCGAGAGCGCTTCTATGCTCAAGCATCGATGGCTCATTGCCGGCGGTAAGGAGTTTCCCTTTACCGACGACGCGCTGGGTAAGCTTTATAGCTACTCTCGGGGTATTCCACGAACCCAGGTCATTCTGGCCGACAACGCCCTACTTGGCGCATTCATCAGTGGTCAAACAGCCATCGAGGGCGACCTTATCGATCAGGTGGTGGCTGATCGTGGCCTCCCCGATACCGACCCCGAGCCTGCTCCTGCTATCCGAAAGAAGACCGCCCGCGGGATCAGCACAATAAGGAGGCAGGCAAATGGCTGAAAAGTCGGCCAGTCCGTTCTCGGGTCTCGATAAGGCGCTTATCCGTTCGACCAAGCCGGCGCCACTTCCTGATCCTGTCAAAGAAGACGTTCCGTTAGAACAGGAAGAACCAGCAAAAGAGCGCCGCACGGGTTCGCACGGTAATGACCGAACGTTCGAACGTTCGAACGAACGTGTTAAGATCCGCCACTCCTTCGATATTTATCGTGATCAGCTCTTATCTCTTTCTGACATTCAGGCCGACATTTTCCGTCAGACGGGGAAGAAGCCAAAGGTCGGCGACCTCGTGCAGGAGGCGCTCGACGCCTTCGTGTCTAAGTACGGGAAAAAGGCGAAGTAACGAACGAATGTCCGGACGTTCGAACGAACGTTTATTGAACAACAAAAGAAAACGGCCAGCAGACCCGTAGGGCCCACTAACCGCAATCTCTAACCAAGGAAAGTCTAGTGGAACCTCGGACGGCTGGTCAACGGCGGGGCAGAGGTTTCTTTATGACTAAAGAGAGGAACAATCAGCGCGGTCCAGACTGGGCCGCTTTCCAGGGATACTCGACTCCGAGCTATACCATGGTTCCGGACGAGCTCTTCGATGAGCACCTGCCGTTCCTGTCCGGTGCTGAGCTCAAAGTGCTTCTCTACATCATCCGTCGGACCTTTGGTTTCAAAAAGGATAGCGATAGCATCAGCCTGTCGCAGATGTTACACGGCATTACAACTCGTGATGGCCGCATCTTAGATCGGGGCGCAGGTCTATCAAAACCGACTCTCCTCCAAGCGCTGAGGATCCTAATCGGTAAGAATCTAATTCTCAGCGAGCGACAGCGGAGCCACGATCGGGGAGACGAGCCAACCATCTATCAACTCAAGTTGAGTCACGCACAGGACCGTGGTCAAAAAAACATACCCCCCGTGGTAAAGGAATTTGACCAGGGGGGTGGTGAAGAAATTTCGCCACGGGGGAGGTCAAAAAACTTGACCACACAAGAAACAGAGTTACAAGAAACAGTTAAACAAGATAGAGATCTATCGAATATTCGACATACATCCAGATCAAAAAAAGTCAAGAAAGCCGATAGTCATCCAACAAATCATGCTCCAGAGGCGGTGCATAATCCACCATCGGACGCCCCAACAGAACTGGCTCTCCCGCAGGTTGTGGGAAGCCAGGTCAGGCATTCCTGACCGACTATGAGGTCGGGCAAGATCGCCGACAGCGGCCAGCACGATCAGCAGCACGACGCAGCGTGCTGGTTGTCGGTCTCCCT
>JAABUL010006104.1_pt1 | contig 14204 bp, 17 predicted proteins | sample 5559151 | NCBI WGS metagenome assembly JAABUL01 (sample SAMN10711876, study PRJNA513368) | rock metagenome | isolation source: Antarctica rocks | place: Antarctica: Victoria Land, Pudding Butte sud | reverse complement strand
TGCTGCTTGGCGAGATCGGCGGCAGCGACGAGGAGGACGCCGCGGCCTACCTCGCCGCGCTGCCCGCGGCGGGGCGCAAACCCGTCGTCTCGTTCATCTCGGGGCGCTCGGCCCCTCCCGGCAAGCGTATGGGCCACGCCGGCGCCATCATCTCAGGCGGCGTGGGCGGCCCTGAGCACAAGGTCGACGCCTTCCGCGCCGCTGGTGTCCCCGTGGCCGACAATATCCCCCAAGTGGGTGAGTTCGTGGCGCAGGAACTGTCAGTAGCCAGTAGCCAGTAGCCAGTAGCCAGTAGCCAGTAGCCAGTAGCCAGTAGCCATAATGCGTGAGGATTGTAGCGTATGTTCGAGAAGCTGCACCATGTGGGCATCGTGACGGACGATTTGGACGCGTCGATCGCCCTGTACGAGCGTGCGTTCGACGCCCGCTTCACGGTACGGGAGCGGCTGGACGAGCAGGGCGTCGAGGCCGCGCTGGCCGTCTTGCCGCACGGGGGCGAGGTCGAACTGCTCACGCCTACGCGCGCGGACACCGGTGTGGCGCGCTTCCTGGCCGAGCGTGGTCCAGGGCTGCACCACAGCGCCTACGCCGTGCCCAATTTGCCGGCGGCGCTGGCGCTGTGCCGTGAGCGCGGCATCGAACTCCTCGACGCGGCGCCGCGCCAGGGTGTCGGCGGCCTGCGCGTCGCTTTCTTGCACCCACGTAGCACGGGCCGCGCATTGATCGAATTGGTCGAAACGAGTGACGAGTGATTAAGTGGCGAGAGGCGACATGGATAATAAGAGCACGCCGACCCGGCGCGCGCAGTTGCTGCGTCTGGAGTTGGCCGATCAGATCCGTCTCTTCCTGGAGGGCGAGCTCCCTGGCGAGCAGCTGATGGATTGGGCCATGGACCACTCCTTCTACGACGACCGTAGCGAGCTCTCGCCTGACGACACCGCGATCATCGGGCTCGCCCTCGGCCGCATCCTCACCATGGGCCCCGAGGAGCCGCTCTACCAGCGCACCACGCGTGAACAACTCGCCGAGACGGTACAGGCGCTGGCGGACATGTGAGTAGCCAGTTGCCAGTTGCCAGTTGCCAGTTGCCAGTAGCCAGTAGCCAGTAGCCAGTAGCCAGTAGCCAGTAGCCAGTAGCCAGTAGCCAGTAGCCAGTAGCCAGTAGCCAGTAGCCAGTAGCCAGTAGCCAGTAGCCAGTAGCCAGTAGCCAGTAGCCAGTAACAGGGTAGTAGTTCGCGTGGTGAGAGTGTGGGGCGTAGATTTTACTGGCAACTGGCAACTGGCAACTGGCAACTGACTACTGTTTGAGGGACACGCAGTTCTTCCCCATCCGCTTGGACTCGTACAGCGCGTCGTCGGCGGCCTTGATGAGGGCGCCCGCGTCGTCGGCGTGAGCGGGGAACGAGGCGACGCCGATGCTGGTATAGATCTGGGGCAAGCTGCCCTCGGCGGCGGCGCGGCAGGTCTCGTCGGCCAGCGCGGCCCGTAGGCGCTCCGCGATGTCGGCCGCATGCGCCGCGTCGAGATCCGGTAGGACGACAGTGAACTCGTCGCCGCCATAACGTCCGCCCGCGTCGCTCTCGCGGAGGTGCGCGCGGATGACTCCCGAAACGAGGCGTAGCGCGTCGTCGCCCACCTGGTGCCCATATGTGTTGTTGACGGAGCCGAAGTCGTCGATATCGATCATCATCAGAGCGAGTGGGCGCTTGCGTCGCGCCGCCGCGGACAGTTCGCGGTGCAGGTGCTCCTCGAAAGCGCGCCGGTTGAGCAGACCCGTCAGCCCGTCGCTCGCCGCCAGGTGCAGCACCTCGTCGGTGTGACGTAAGCGCGCGATGGTGCTCGCGGCGAGGAAAGCCAGCGTTTCCAGGGGCGCCAGGTCGGCGACGGTGGGGACGCGCTGATCGGCGGGGCGGTCGAGTTCAATGTAGCCGATGACGTCGCCATTTTTAAGCAGCAGCGGCGCTACCAGGCTATCACCCTCACGCCATGGCGCCGGTTCGGTCGCGGCACCGCGATGCCGCGTCGTCTCCACGTTGCCATGCCCGGCGCGTGGCACGTAATAGCTATAGCCCCGGCGAAAGCGCGCCGACATCAGGGCCTCGGCGCGGGACCGCGACACGACCTCGTCGCGGCGCGGTCCGTCCGGCTGCCCCGCGTAGGGGACGAAGACGCCGTCGTGCGACTCGTAGAGATACACCGTGCAGACGCGGAAGGAGGTCAGACGCGCGGCCGCTTTGGCGAGTGTCGCCGTGACCGAGGCCAGATCGTCGTTGCCGCCCAGCCCATGGATCGCCGTGAGCAGCGTCTCCAGCGACGCGCCACGACGCACGGCGCGCTCTTCCGCGATGGCCGTGCGGGCGTAGAGCGCCGCCGTGTCACGACGTAGCGTGCGCGTTTCAGTAGCCAACGCGGGACCGCGCCGCAGTCCCATGGCGATCCAGAACAGGCCACACAATAGCGGGAGAGACGCCAGCGTCAGCAGCGGGGTGGCGGCGTACAGGGCGACGACGACCGGCGCGAGCGGGAGCGCGACGAGTTGCAGTGGCAGGGCGTAGCCGTAGAGTTCACGCCAGGCGCGCGCCGGATTGTGGCGGCGGCATAGGGCATGCGCCAGTGCGGACGGGATCGTTTCGAACAGATAGTAGCCCGTACAGAGCAGCAGCAGGATGCCTGGCGCCTTCGGCGCATGGAGCGCCGTGGCGCTCCACACAGTGGGCGTTCTGCCCTGCGTCAAATCAAGCGCGGGCAGTCCGATCCGCGCCAAGTCGAGCAACGCCGTGGGGTGTTGCGCCAGGGCCAGGACGCCGCTAATGGCTGTCAGCGCCGTCTTGTCGCCCAGCGCCAGGTGCGTCGCCACCGCCAACAGAGCTACGGAGAGGACCGTGTGGGCGCCGTCCGCGAAGCGCAGGGCTATGGGGACGGCGGCGACGCGCCGCGCGGCCAGGCTCGCGACGATGGCCGGCAGCGCGACGAGGACGGCGATGGGGGCCGGCAGGAGGAGAGCGGCGGCAAGGTAGACGGCCGGGGTGAGATCGCGCGCCCGCGCTGTCTCGGCCCGTCGCGCCTGCCATTCCGCGACGCAGGCGGCTAGCGCGCACACCAGAGCCGTGGGCTCGACCGCGCGCAGCGGTAGCCCGCCCGCGACGACCGTGGCGCCGAGCGCGCAGGCCGTGAGCGCGTACCCGAGCGCGACGAGCATCAACGTATAGCGTGACCAGGCGCGCTGACGGCGCGCCCATGGCTCCGCCCGCGCGGGACGCGTGGGATGCGGCAACGCCTCCTCCAGATCGAAGGAGGGCAACGAACTGCTAGATAGTTGGGCTGGAGTGTTCATATCGACACTATCGTTCAAGACCACCCCACTCCGCATCCCCCATAATAGTACTTTTGCAGCTGGCCGATCATGGTCAATTGGGGTAAGTACGATCCGCCTTTGTAGGGCAATCGCATTATAAAAAGGCTTGCCAGCGAGGGGACGGGAGGCGATACGGGGGCCAAAAGGGTAAGGGGCAACGATGGACGCGGGAGCAACCTGTACGATTATGACGCATTTTGAGGCGCTGGACGACCCGCGGGTCGAGCGCGCTAAACACCACAGCTTGCTGGATATCGTCACGATCGCGTTGTGCGGGGTGATCTGCGGGGCCGATGGGTGGGTGGAGGTTGAGGAGTTCGGGCACGCCAAACAAGCCTGGCTCGCCACGTTCCTGGCGTTACCGCACGGCATCCCGTCGCACGACACCTTCGGGCGGGTCTTCGCGGCGCTGGACGGGGCGCAGTTCGCGGCGTGTTTCCGGGGGTGGGTGGCGGCGATCGCGGAGCGGACGGCGGGGCAGGTGATCGCGGTGGACGGCAAGGCGTTGCGGCGGTCGCACGACCGGGGCGCGGGCAAGGGGGCGCTGCACATGGTTAGCGCCTGGGCCTGCACGAACCGGCTGGTCCTGGCCCAGCTACCCGTGACGGAGAAATCCAACGAGATCACGGCGCTGCCCGCGCTCCTACGGATGCTGGCGTTGGAAGGCTGCATCGTCACGATCGACGCGATGGGCTGCCAGACGGAGGTGGCCCGGACGATCCGGGACGAGAACGGCGACTATGTGCTCGCGCTCAAGAAGAACCAAGGGCGCTTGTATGGCGACGTGGAGAGCCTCTTTGCGGAGGCCCTGACGACGGGCTTCGCGCACCTGGCGCCCGCCACCCACGACGCGCACCGCACCGTCGACGGCGACCATGGCCGCATCGAGATCCGGCAGGCCTGGGTCATCACCGACGCGGCGACGCTCCGCTATCTCGACCCCGAGGGGCGCTGGGCGGACCTGAGTAGCGTCGGCATGGTCCAGGCGGAGCGGCGCGTGGGCACGGAGGTCAGCCGCGAAGCGCGCTGCGGCATCAAGGCCCGCCGCCTCAAAGCCGGCTGGGACCAGCGTTATCTGCTCAAAGTCCTCGCCGCTTAATATGCGAGTGCCCTAGGTGGTAATTGTCAAGGGTGCAAGTGAAATCCACGCCCCGCCGCCCTGCCGGTGTAGCCCGCCAGAACAAGGCGGCGCAGCAGCGGGGCGGGACGGTAGCGGTCGTCGCCGTACTCAGCGTGCAGTGCCTCAAGCACGGCCAGGACCTCGCCCAGGCCAATCTCGTCGGCGAGCGCGAGGGGGCCTTGCGTGTAGCCCGCGCCAAGTTCGAGCGCCATGTCGATATCCGCCGCCGTGGCCACGCCCTCGGCGATCGCTACGGCGGCCTCGTTGATGATCATGGACACCACCCGTGGGTAAACGGCCCACGCGCCGGGCGGCAAGATCTCGACCGCGAACCCGAGATCGGAGAGGAAGGCCGCCGCGCCTGTAACCACGCCCGACTCGGTCCCCAGCCCCGGTAAGACCTCGGCCAGCATGCCCTCGCGCGGCGGCCCGAACACGCCGACGCCGACGACACGCTCACCGCGCACGGCATAGGACGCCACGTCGTCGACCGAGGTGGCGTTGCATAGCGAGAGCAGCGGGCGGCCGGGCGGCAGGCGCTCGTCGAGCGCGGCGACAGCCTCGAAGCGTTCCTCGCCGGCCACGCGCCACAGGTCGAGCCCGGCCACGATGGGCGTGAGTGAAATCAGGGCGCTGGGCTCGTCGTCGAGCAGCCGCGGCTCGTAGCCGCGTTCGCGTAGGCGCGCCAGCATCCACGCCAGCAGCGCGTCGCCCGGCGGCCCCACGATGAGCACCCTACCGCTCGGCATCGTCGCCCCCTCTGTTATCCTGCTCGCTTGCGGATGGTGAAACGTCCGCCTCGCTTGCGGATGGTGAAACGTCCGCTTCAGGGCTAGTGCTAGTGGTTAGCCGGCTGTGTGAGGGTGTGTTGCCGTCACCATAGCTATAGAAGCCACGGCCGGTCTTGCGTCCGAGCGTGCCCGCGTCGACCATGCGCTCCTGGATGGGGTGCGGGCGGTAGCGCGGCTCACCGAAGAAAGCGTCGTAGACCGACTTGGTCACGGCGAAGTTGACATCGATGCCGATCAGGTCCATCAGCTCGAAAGGGCCTATCTTGAAGTTGCCGCCCGTACGCATGATGCGGTCTATCGTGGCTACGTCGGCCCCCTCAGCCAGGATGCGCAGCGGTTCACCGTAGAAGTGACGGGCCACGCGGTTGACGATGAAGCCGGGCGTATCCTTGGCGCTTACCGGCCGCTTGCCGAGCCGCTCAGCCAGAGCCGTCACGCGCTCGACCGTGGCCTCAACGGTCAGGTGCCCGGCCACAACCTCCACCAGCGCCATCACAGGCACGGGGTTGAAAAAGTGCATCCCGGCGACACGCGCGGGGCGCCCGACGGCGGCGGCCACTTTGGTGACGCTCAGGCTCGACGTGTTAGTAGCCAGGATCGCGTCGGGCGCGCACAACTCATCGAGCCGCGCGAAGATGGCGCGCTTGAGCGCCAGGTCCTCGGGCGCGGCCTCGATCACGAATGGCGCCGGGGCGAGGTCGTCAAGCGTCGCGGTCGTGGACAGGCGCTCAAGCGCCGCGTCCCGTTCCTCTGCCGTAAGGCGTCCGCGCTCGACGGAGCGCTCCAGCCCGGCGCGCACGCGGCCGGCCCCGCGCTCGACCGCCTCGGGGAAGGCGTCGTAGAGGGTCACGGTGAGCCCGTGCGCCACCGCGACCTGCGCGATGCCCGCGCCCATCGTCCCCGCTCCAACTACAGCAAGGTCCACAGTTTGTTCCTCTAGACGCTCTATCAAAGCAATGCTACGTTACAGTGTAGCTTTCCAGCGGGTATGTTCGCTTGCCCCGCCCAACGGTGTTTGAGTGGATACACACCTCGGGGCATAAATATCGTCTTGTATTGCAGGCACATCCTGACGGTACGCTACGGTTGTGTACAGAGTCGTCTAAAGTTGACAGCTTGGGGGCCGATTCGTGGCGCGCCCCCGAAACGCCGCGCGATGGGCAGTGGGACACGTCCGATCTTGCCCAAGCCCTGGATGCGCTCCAGGTCGCGCTTGCCCGTGAAACACTCGGTTACCCTCGCCTTTCGTGAGAAGCATTGGAAACCCAGGAGAGCAGACCCGTCAGGTGGATGACTAAACCCGCTTTCACGAGGCGTTCGCATTCCTCGAAGGTCTCACCCGCGGCAAAGCAAACAGGCGCATCCTCGATGTAGGCGCTCCAGCCGGTCGCTCCTTGATCGTAGATAATTGTGTGCTCCCCGTATTGCTCGGTATGCGCATGATGTTCTCGCGGTTCGGCGCTCATATCCACAGTATAAATCATCCTTCACCCTACGGCGGCGAGTGTCGATCGGTCTAGCAGACGAAAGTACTATGCGGCATCGTAGACAGTGCCAGTACGATTACTATCGATGAACCGTGGTGTTGGCTATGGACGCCAATGTTGGCGCCTACAGAGTACACGCAACGGCTGACACGGGAGGATGCGATGAAACTGGCCACATGGAACTGCCATCGGCGCTTTGACACAAATAATGGACAAGTCGCGGGAGAGCGGCCAGCCTTGGCGGTAGTTCAAGAATGCATCGACCCAAAGCATGTCCCGGCCGTTGCGTCGCAGCGACTCGATTGGCTCGATTGTTACGATCCCACAAGGAACAAGAGGCGCGACCCTAGCAACGGCATTGGTGTCCTATCATGGACGGGACTCACGGCCACACGCTACGAAGGGTATTGCGACGGCATCCGGTGCGCACTGCCGCTGCGCATTACAGGGGAGCAGACATTCAATGTCCTCGCCGTCTGGAACAAGAAGATGCCGTCCCAGGTCAACGACCTCTGTGGCTATGTCCACATGCTCGAGCGCATGCTTGAGGTATATGACACCTTCATCAGGGAGCCCAACACGGTCATCCTGGGCGACTTCAACACCTCTGCGGCCTATGAATGGGAGCAGCGTCACAAGAGACTGACCCACAACGGCATTGTGGAGTACCTCCGTGAACTGAAACTCGTGAGCGCGTATCATGCGGCCCGCGGATTATCACAGCACGGCGGTGAAGAACCAACGCATAGGAACAATGACCCCCGAGCCCGCGTGTTGCACATCGACTACTGCTTCATACCACAGGACTGGGTCGGACGCTTGGAATCCGCGACATTGGCCGCCTTCGGAGCTAGCGATCATACTCCGCTCGTTGTTGAACTTAGCGATCCTGATAGAACGTCAATCTAGTAAGTATGACCGACTATATCGTTACTAATCGATCATGAAAGGCGTCGGACATGTATTGCGGCAACTGTGGATGTATCGGCTGTGCTTGCAGGCTCCTGTGTTCCCTCCTCAATACTACGGGTAGGTTTTCTCGCCTTTTACAAGCATGGCGATGAACTTGTCGATGCGCGCCTTGCGCGTTTCCGGTTTCTTGGCGGTCGCGATTCTGTAACACATGGCGTACCGATTGACCTTGTTGAGCGTGTCAAAGAACGCTTTGGCCTGTGGATGTCGATCTAGCTCGGCCTGGAAATCGTCGGGGATAGTCAGGTTGCTCTGAGACTCATACGCCGCCTTCCAACGCCCGTCCTGCTTGGCCGCGTCAACTTCCCTCTGGCCGGCAGGCTTCATCGCGCCAGCCTCGATGAGCCGCATGGCTTTGTCGGTATTGATCTTGGACCAGCCGCTCTTGGGGCGACGAGGCGTGAACTTCTGTAACCAGAACGCGCTATCGTAGGGCTTCTTTTGCCCATCGATCCAGCCGTAGCACAGTGCGGCGTCGAGGGCGTCGGCATACGACACCGAGGGCGTCCGCGCGCCCTTCTTGGCTATCTTCAGCCATACCCCTTGCGGCTGCGCATGATGCGCGTCGAGCCAACCCTCCCACTCTTGCAGCGAATCGAACAACACTAGTGGTAGGTTGGCTAGCGTTTCTATGCCCATGTCCCGTTCCACGTCACTGTCCTGTGAAGCGGGGCTGGCGTTTTTCCATGAACGCGCTCACGCCCTCGGCGAAGTCGGGGCTGCGTCCGGCGATCTCCTGCATGTCGGCCTCGTAGTCGAGCGCCGACTCCAGGTCGACCAGCAGCGCGCGGTTCATGGCCCGCTTGGTTAGACCGATAGCGCGCGTGGGGGCTTGCGCTAGGCGGGTGGCCAGGTCCATCGTCGTCGTCAACAGCGCGTCGCCGGGGACGACACTGTTGGCCAGGCCGAGGTCGAGCGCGCTCCCCGCGTCGAGCGGGTCGCCGGTGACGGCCAACTCGAACGCCTTACCCATGCCGACGAGGCGCGGCAGCAGGAAGGTGGCGCCGGAGTCGGGCACGAGGCCGATCTTGACGAAAGCCTGGATGAACGTGGCCTTGTCGGCGACGACGCGCAGGTCGCAGGCCAGCGCCAGCGAACAGCCCGCCCCGGCGGCGACACCGTTGACGGCGGCGATGACCGGCTTCTCCATGGTGCGGATGGTCATGATCATGGGGTTGTACTTGTCGCGCAACGAGGCGCTGAAGGAGCCCGGCCCGCCGCCAGCCTGATCGGAGCGGTCCGTGCGGTCCTTGAGGTCCTGCCCCGCGCAGAAGGCGCGGCCCGCGCCCGTGACAACGAGGCAGCGCACGCTCTTGTCGCGCGCCGCCGCCTTCAAGGCGTCGATCAATTCATCCTTGAGCGTCTCGTTGAACGCATTGAGCGCTTGGGGCCGGTTTAGTGTGACCGTGCGCACCCCCACCCCCTGCGCGTCCTCGATGAGTACCGTTTCGTAGGCCATGCCTGATCCTCCTCCTCATGTGCTCTGTGCCCGACAATCGTTGTCCGCGTTGTTATGGTACCAATGGTACCACGGACGCTGGCCGTATCCCTCGCTCGACCTGATGATGGTTGTGCGCCACATTTTCGCGTTACGCGAAAATGTGGCGCCCCCCCTGGTGATGGGTGCGCGGTAAACTGGAGTTGCGCCGTCTTTTCCATCACGATCGTTTTGGGCGTTCTAGAGGCTGCGTATCGACCATCAGGACGGGCAAGAGGGGGAGAACAGGTAATGAGCGATAGAACGACAGACGACGACCTTCGTGATCCACTAATACTACAACGACGGATTCTTCCAATAGCTATGAAGAGGCGCTTTTGTGCTAGATGCTGACACCCTAATGGCAGCAATAATGGGTGCCGAAGGCCAGCATAGCCGCCCCATCGGTCGAGATTTGCCGCTGAAAACGGCGGTTTTACACAAGCGTCGTTGTAGTACTAACACAAGCCGCCCTGATTCTCCTGCGCGCTGCCGACCGATCGTGGGATAACGTCACGGGGGAATATCGTAGTTGGGTGGACCTGGCGATTGATGTCCCAAGTGATGAAAAGATCTTCACTCCGCGCTACGGAACCACGCCTCCGCCCTGGGCGGATTAGTTGGCGCTAACCCTGGAACCCTGGCGCGGGTAATCAGTGGCGAAAAATGGGTATGCCGGCGTAGTCTAATGGTATGAGCGGCGACACGACACCGACGCTATGGGCGGAGCATGTGTCGTGGCCGGCGGGCGCGCGTTGTATCGTGCACGTCGACCTCGACATGTTCTTCGCCGCCTGCCACATCCTGGAGAGGCCCGAGTTGACCGGCGTGCCGCTGGTCATCGGCGGCGACCCGCATGGGCGCGGCGTGGTCTCGACGGCCAACTACCTTGCCCGCGCGTACGGCGTCCACTCCGCCATGCCCGCCGCGCAAGCGCGTCGCCTGTGTCCCCACGCCGTCTTCCTGCGCCCCGACGGCGCGCTGTACCGTCCGCGCAGCCGCCGCGTGATGGAGATTCTGGCGGCGGACATCGCGCCCGTGCTGCAAAGGGTCAGCGTCGACGAAGCGTTTATCGACGCCTGCGGGCTCGACGACCCTGTGGCGCGCGCCCGCCGCGCCCAGGAGCGCATCTTCCAGGAGACGGGCTTGACGGCGAGCGTGGCCGTGGCCGCGACGCGCCTGTGCAGCAAGATTGGCTCGGACCTGCGCAAGCCGCACGGCTTCGTGGTCGTGCCTCCCGGCCAGGAGTCCATATTCCTCGCGCCGTTGGCGATCGAGAAAGTGTGGGGCATCGGTCCGCGCACGGCCGAGGCGTTGCACGCGGCCGGCCTGACGCGCGTGGGTGAGTTGGCCGCGGCGAGCCTGGCGCACCTCACGGGGGCCGTCGGTGCGCGGCGGGCGCGCGAGTTGCGCGCGCTCGCCCTGGGGCAGGACGACAGTCCTGTGCGTACCGAGCGCAGCCCCAAGAGCTACAGCGCCGAGCACACCTTCGCGCGGGATGAGGGTGACCCGCACCGTCTGTGGGCCGAGTTGCGGGAGATGGCCGGCGAACTGGCCGTCCGCCTCGCCGCCGCCGGTCTGGCGGGAACGACGGTCGGCGTCAAGCTGCGCTACCCTGAGTGGGCGACCGTGACGCGTGACCACACCATGCCATACCTCTTCGACGACGCCGCGAGCATCGCGGGGGAGGCGGCTGGTCTGATGCGCCGCCACTGGGAGCGCCGTCCGCTGCGCTTGATTGGGCTGCGCGTCTCCGGCCTGCGCCCGGCCCCCGCCTATCGTCAACTGCCGCTCGTCATTCTCTAGCCTCTGTATAGCCCTTTGTCAATCATCTGGTCGCGGTACGCTGAGAGGCGACCGATTACTCTGACGCGCCTCCACAGTGGCTCATTGTCATCCGTGTCGGGATGATACCCCCGCCGGTGTCCCTGAATGTCGTATCCAGGACGGCGCGACACGCGCCGCGCGCATTCGTCGCCACGATGTGGGCCGTGAACGAGGCGAACATAGCCCCGGATACGGGGACGGATAGGCGTGCGACGAAAAAGCCCGTTCTGCCGGGGCGGACGATCTCGTAGGACATGTACGACGTGTAGCGCGGCCGTGCGCTGGCTAGGGGTATGCCGCGCCAAGTCATATGTAAGGTCACGGGCTGCGCGGGCGCGAAGGCGAGCCCATCGACGTACAGCGTTAGGGGTGACACGGCCAACACGTCTTCCAGGGAGAGTCGTTCCGGCCGGACGGCGGCGCAGCCGCGCAGCGCGGGCGTCACGAAGCGATCCGGGCGGCTCGGGAAGGGGCCGGAACGCGCGATAAAGCGGAGGCTGGAGAGCGCTGCGCGCTGATCGGACGTCAGCGTCGGGGACCCGCCGAGGCTGCCGCCGCTGCCGAAGGTGGAGATGCTGTACACCGTGCCGTCGTGCGCCACCACAATCTCCGACGAGTAATCTGGCGCGCCAGGCAGCCCGTTAAGGGTGACGGCGGGAGCGCCACCAATGGCTCCGGGGACGCTCATGATTGGGCGGGGACTGTTGCTGGCGCGAATCATAGCGTCAGCCACCGCCCGCGCCGCCTGTGCGTCGCCGCAGGACATCGCCAGTCCGATGGGGGCGATGACGAGGCGCAACGGTGGTTCTTGCGTGCCCGGCGTGAGCGTCCAGAAGGCCAGGGTTCCGGACTGGAGCTTGCCAGGCGGGACCACGGACCAGCCCCTGGGGACAGTTAAAGCCACCCCGAGGGTACGGTCGCAGGCGACGGGGGCCGGTATGCCGGCGGTACAAGAGGATGCCTGAAAAGGGGCAGGCGCCGCGGCGCTTGCCAACGTGCGAGGGGATGGGCCGACCCCAGCGGCAAGTGCGGTGAAAACGCCGATGAGGGCGACATAGAAACGAGATAAGCGAGGCACGAATGCTTCCTCCTTTGATAATCGTGGGGCCATGCGCCCCTTTACATCAGGAACAACGGGCCGAGTGCAACAAAGGTTACCCGCAGGACGGTTCAGATGGCCGTAACCTGTACGCCCAACAGCCCCTCGGCCAGGCGCCGGATGTCGTCGGGGTCGCTCGTCAGGATCGTGGTGGGCGCGGCGCGGACGGCTTCGGCCACTACCTGGGCGCCAGCGGCGTCCCGCAGGCCGCTCTTGGCGAGCAGACGTCCTGCTACGCGCGCCAACTCTTCTCCAACAGTAGGGACAGCTACGCCTTTGCTCTTAAGGAGACGGTTGATGATGGCGTCTTGCGGCGATCCACGTAGTGTCTGCGGGACGACGACGGGAGGGACCAGGACGTCGACGCCGCGCTCACGCGCCACGATCAGATAGGAGCGGACGCGATAGTCGTTGCGCGCCAGGGCGATCAACGCCCCCGCGTCGAGGATCAGGCTTCGTCGCGCCATTCCCGCCGCACCGCCTCAATGTCATCCTCGGGTACGGGACCGAACTCCCGCTCCATCTCCGCGAGGAACCGCGCGAGACGGTCCGCGCGAAGCTGGCGCTCCAGCCCTTGCGTAATATAGGCCGACAGGTTGCCGTCGCCCACCAGCGTCCGCGCCTCGTCTAGCAGGTCTTGCGGTAGGGTGAAAGAGACTTTCGCTGTTCTCATGTCCTAATCTTGCTATGGTATGATCAGCCCTGCAAGTCGTCCAGCCTGACGTATCTGCACGGTCAGGCGCCTGACCGTGGCAGGAACCTTGCAGGGAGAATATGATCGGGCGCCTTCGCGGGGGCGGCTGGCATCGACGAGTACGCCGATGCGATGATAGAACAGGTGAGGAGAAAGCACATGGCAAAGACATTTGGGCAGATGGTGGGCGAAGCGCGCCAGGAGGTCACGGCGATAAGCCCGAAAGAGGCGCAAAAGCGCATGCAGAGTGATCCCAACACGCTCGTCGTCGACGTGCGCGAGCCCAACGATCCCAGCCACCAGAGCGTCGGCGATATCCCGGGCTCCAAAGATGTTCCGCTCGGTGTGCTCGCCATTAAAGCCGACCAGGAGCTGCCCGAGAGCTTCCGCGACCAGGACCTGCAGGACCGCTCGCGTCCGATCATTACCACCTGCCAGGGTGGAGGCCAGGCGGCGCTCGCCGCCAAGACGCTCAAGGACATGGGCTTCACCAACGTGTCGATGGTCGAGGGCGGGACCACCGCCTGGAAGGACGCCGGCCTGCCCACCGCGCAGCCTACGTCGTAGTAGCTTCTACCCGGCGCCGCCAATGGCCTCGATTACCTTGCCCGTGCCGTCGCAGGTCGGACACTCACCGCCCTCGCGGCGGCCCGAGCCGCCGCAGTCGGGGCAGACGTTCTCGCTCTCGCCTGTGTCCAGCGTGCCGGGCGGAGCCTCGTCGCCCGGGTTCACGCCGTCCCGCGCGCCGTGTAGCCCTCGCGCGGTTCCCAGTTCGCGTTCTGGTGTCTCATCGTTCACAACGCAACAATCCCTTTGTCAATCATCTGGCGCCTATTTGGAGCGCGTCAGCGCGTCTAGGTCGCGATACACTTAGCTACACCTTGACCAAGGTGGCCAAGACGTAGCCCCCAAAAAAGTCCCCCAGACCGACGCTATCTTCGACACGGTGACGCGGGTGAACGCGGAGGCCGACGCGGCGCCAGACCTGCGGCGGATATCGATGGACGCCAAAGCGACGGTCAAAATCGGACCGTTCGCGCGTGGCGGCACGGAACGCGTGCCGGTCACGGCGGCGGACCACGAATTTCGGCCGGAGGCGACGGTGACGCCGGTCGGCCTGTTCCTGCCGCGGACCGACGAGCTCTTCATCGACCACAGGTGGCCCGCCGCGCGCGCCGCCGCTGCCGCTTGGAACCGGGCGATGAGCGGCACGATGTCGGGGTAGAAAGTCTGGGCGTCACCAGGCGTATCGGCGGCTACTAGTGGGTCACGCCGCAATTGATGCGGGATATGGAACCGTCGCCCCTGACCCGGCAAGGCGGCGGGCGCGGGCACGGACACGGCGCTCGTGCCGCTTGCCGCCCCAAGTGAAGGGCGTCGGG
>JAABUL010006103.1_pt1 | contig 14204 bp, 14 predicted proteins | sample 5559151 | NCBI WGS metagenome assembly JAABUL01 (sample SAMN10711876, study PRJNA513368) | rock metagenome | isolation source: Antarctica rocks | place: Antarctica: Victoria Land, Pudding Butte sud | reverse complement strand
CCTTGCGCCGGCCACACCCCGCGCACTCGATCAGGTGCCCATACTTCCCGCCGAAGTAGTCGACCGGAGGGGGCGGCTCCTCCTCGACGGGGCGCTCACGCGCGATCTTGTCCAGTTCGACGCGCACTGTGTTGATGGTGATGGTGCGGAAGTCGGCCGCGCCGCACAGCGCCTCGATCAGCAGGTCCTCGCCGACGGCGGGATCGACGGCTAGGCTGTGGAGTTGCTTGTGCAGCCGGTCGGCCGGCTCCGCGCCCATCAACTCGCGGTACACGCCCCGCCAGCGGCGATCCTCGGCGGCCACGTCCTCCCGGTTGAGCACCGCCATGACCGGGGCCGCCCCCTTCTTCGCCGCGCGCCGGCGCATCTGCGGCGTCCCCACGTCGTAGAGGTTGGGCAGGCCCCGCCCCTGGGGCGTGACGCGCAGGTAGCCGGCCCCCTCCAACTCGTGCAGGTACAGATAGGCGCTCTTGTAGCACGCGCCGACATAGCCCGCGATCCGCGCCACCGTGCGGATGCAGCGTCCCTGCCGATTGCTGTGGTGCGCCACCATCACGTAGGCCCGCTTCGCCCCCTGGCTTAGATCGGGATCGGCGAGCACGGCGTTGGGCACGGTGGCGTAGCCGGTCTCGTCGTCCCGCGCCGGCGCGGCGGCGAAGTGGTAGACGTTGGCGTGGCCGCGGCCGCCCCGCGTGACCGTGATGATGTCGGCCCGGCGCAGGTCGGCCGTCCGGCGCTTGATCGTGCGCGTCGAGCAGCCCAGCTCCGCGGCGAGGTCGCCCTGGTACGGGTGGCACGCATCGTCGTCCCAGGCATAGCTGATGAGCAGCACATGGGCGAGCCGGTCGTTGTCCAGCGACGCGGCGTCCAGGAACGGGCGCGGGATCTGCGTCCATCCCGCGCGCGGCGTCGGGGCGGGCGTGGTGACAGGCGGCTCCACCATGGTCGTGCGCGCGCTCACCCGACAGCTCCCGTCCGCAGGGACCGCAGCCGCCAATAGCGGTACTCGTACCATTCTTGGGGAGAGGCTGCGGCCAGGGCACGCCGGCGGCCCTCGTCGCGCCGCGCACGCATACCCTCGTCGCAGCGGTTGCCGGCCAAGTCCGCGCGCGCGCGATCGAGCACGCGGGTCAGGAGAGTGTCGTGGGGCAGGGCGGCCGCGATCCGCGCGCGGCTGTTGAGGGCTGTAGTATGGTCGGCGCGGCCTAACGCCTGGGCCGTCGCCATGTTCGTCAGGTGGTAGTCCTCGGCTAGCAGGTAAGCGCAGAGGTGCCGCGCCTGCGCGACGTGGGTCGCGCGACTCGGCCCCAGGATCGCCTCGGGAGTCACGTCAGCCACGAGGTCGTAGGCGTCGTTATAGGCGTGGGCCACGGCGGCAATGAGGGACTGCGTATCGACCGTCCCGACCGTCCCGGTGCGTGTCCACACAGGGGAGGGCGCATCCTGTTGACAGGCGCGTGCGTCCGCGCTATCCTGTCGGGAGAGCATAGGGGTGCTTTGAAGCATAAAAACCTCTTGTGCAGGCCCGCAACCCGGTTCGGAGCTGGTAACTCCTTCGGGCGACGGCCTCCGTTTTGGTGGTTCTGGTGATCGCTTTCGACAGTACGTACACCAGCGCCGGTCATATTGAAAATAGGCAGGGCATGTAAGAGGCTCACCGGTTCCCGCCGGTGGGCCTCTTGCATTGTGGCCGCTGCGGCCATAGGTCTGTGCTACATGGCAGACTCCTTCATGATGAGCATTGTAGCCCACACCCACCTCTGACGTAAAGGCGGCGCGCGAGCGCACGCCCTGCCCCTCCCTTAAAGGCGCTACCCTGCGCATCATTTGTGTGGTCATGGCAGTCCCGTCCAATCGTAGGCCGTGCCGTGCTTCACCGGGGCCGTCGGCAGCCGTGGCGGGCCGGATGTCACCGGCGGCGCTGTCGGTGGTGTGGATGTCGCCGACGCCAGCGCGGGAGGTGGAACTGCGGTCGCTGTCGCCGCAGGTGTCTTCGCCGTCACGCGCACCGGCGCCCACGGCCCCGTCGGCGTCGTTCCCCGCGCCGCGTCGGGCACGACCACGACCTGTGCGCCCTTGGGCGCGGGTGTCTGTACGGGTGCGACGGCCGCCAGCGCGGGGTGGTGGTGCGTGGGCGCTTCGACGCACGCACGGGGAGCCGGGCGTGTCATCAGGCGACGCATGGCCCGGACGGACCACATTGGCCGCGTGCGTAGGTCCATCGGCCGCGCCTCGCGCGCGATCGCGACGACGCGCCGGCGTGAGCTGGCCGCCAGGTCGTCGGGGAACAGCAACGGCACACCCGCCTCGCTCGCCGAGCGGCTATCGCGCTCGGGCCGCCGCCCGAACAGTCCGCCCGGCGCGGCCGAGTCGCCTTCCCCACGGGCCAGCACGGTGCGGTGGCCCAGCGCGTCGCTCGCCCACTTGGCATCGTCCCCGCGCGTCCCGCCGAGCCAGGCCAGCACGTTGCACGAGTCGATAATGGCTTTGGCCCCCAACTCCCCGTAGTCGTCCACGAGTTGCGAGAACGACTGGAAGCTGATAACACGGGAGATGCGCGGCTGCCGACAGATGTTGAACCACTTCGGCGCGTTGGGGATCGCGCCCATGGTCCCGAACTCGTCTAGCAGCATCCGCACCTCGCGCGTCAACTCCCCGTTGGGCAGCGCGCGCGCCCGGTCGAGCAGCACGGTGAACATGGTGGTGAACAGCGCCGCGACGAGCGGGCGCAGCGTGTCGTCGCCGGCGGGGATCACGATGTAGAGCGCCACCGGCCGCCGATCCGTGCGCCCGAGGCGGTCGAGGTCGAGCGCGCCCTGGCCGCCGACGACGGCCTTGATGGCGGGATCGGCGAGCGCGGAGAGGCGTGGAGCCAGGCCCGAGGGGATGGAGGAGCGCAGGTCGCGGTGCTCGGCGATCAAGCCAAGGAACTGCGCCGCCGGCCCCGTTTCCGCGCCGCTCGGCCCCTTCTTGAGTGCCCGCTCGATGGCCTCCACGTTCGGTTGCAGCAGCAGGGCCAGCAGTTCGTCCAGCGTGCCGGAGGGGCGGCCGGCCGCGGCGGCGACGGCGTGGACGTGCATCACACCCGCCGCCATGAGCAAGAGGACGGCCTGCTCGAAGTAGGGCTGCGGCGGGGCGCTGTCGGCGGGCTTGGAATTGTGCAGCCAGGCCCGCGCCCAGTCCTCCGCTTTCGCCGGCGTACGCACCAGGGAGAGCGGCGCCCATGTCACGCTATTGGCCGGCGTCTGCATGTCCAGGCGGTAGCAGTCGTGCGTGCGGGACAGCGCGGCGGCCGTCTGTGTCCAGCCGTCGCCCTTGTTGTCCGTGGCGACGTAATCCACCCCTGGGTCGGGCTCTAACAGTTGCGTCTTAAAGAAAGCGTTGCTCTTGCCCAGGCCGGTCGGCGCGTCGATGGCCACCCCTTCGAGGAGCAGCGCCGACGACACACCGACGGTGATTTTCTTGAACCCCCGCCGCGTCGTGCCTAGTACCATGTCGCCCGGTTTAGCCCGCCGTCGCCGCAGTTCGTCCCAGGTCTGCCAGCGGGCACCGCCGTAGGTGTTAGCGCGCGTGGGGTCCAGGCTCCGCTTCCGCCAGCCAATGAGGATGAACACGCCGAACAGCGCCAGGAACCCGAGCACGCCGCCCAGTTCCAGCGGGATCGCCGCGCGCACGGGTGCCCCGCTCGGGCGGTGCAGGGTCATGTAGCGCCAGGCCGCGCCGTGGCGCATCCAGAAGGCCCAGGGGGTCGTGTGGATCGTCGGGGTGAGCCCATGATAGCCGTGGCGTACCCACGTTTGCACGCTGCGCAAGGCGAACAGCCCGTTGGCCGCCGGCCAGGCCACCGCGTCGTAGGCCATCTGATACCACAGCGTCACCGCCGTGACGACGTGACGATAGAGGGTGGTGGCCTGGGTGACGATCCACCGCGCGCCCGCGAGTGGCCCGAGCCACAGGGCCAGCGCGACGAATAGGCCGACGATAAGGCCCGCCCAGCCGCGCAGCAGCCAGAGCGTGCGCGTGAGCAGCCGACGTAGGGTCAACGTCAGGGCACGCATGAACGCGCGTGGGAGGCGTGCCAGGCGACGCGCGGCGAGGCCGGCGCGCGCCACAGGACGGGCGGTGACAGGCGGGCTAGCGGGTGTGCTCATGCGGTGTGTCTCCTGGCTCCTAGAGGTCAATGGCCGGCGTCAAGTCCCGGTCGAGGGGCGCGGGGACGGGATCGAGGGTCAGTTCTAGGCCCGCGAGGTCCGCGCCGTTGTACGCGATCGCGGCCTGGCGGGCCGTTGCCTCGTCGGGGTAGAGGTTCCCCGTGGGGCCGTCGTCGGGGCCGTCGCCGACGCGCACCGGCTCCCAGCCGTTGGTGTCGCGCTCGATGGGGCCGGCGGCGTAACGTCCGAGCGCGAAGCCGTCCCCCACCGACTCGACCTCAAGCCAGGTGGCGCCCGTGGCTATGAGCGCGTCGATCCGCGCGTCGTACACGGCGGGGTCGAGGGTCGCCGGGGAGGGCGCGTCGGTCGCGTGCGCCGCGTCGGCCGCCCACGCCGCATCGTCGTAGGCGGCCGGGTTGACGATTTCGACGGCCCCTTGGGCGGGGTGCGCTTCCTCATAGGCGGCGATCACGACCGGATCGGTGACTTCATACAGTTGGCCGTCGCCCGGCTGGGGTCCGGTTTGCTCCCACGCATAGTACGTCGTCGCCTCCTCCCCGATAGGGGTCAGGTCGCCGGGGGTGAGCGCGGCTGGCGTCTGGTCCATCCACACCTCGTAGGGCGGGTCGATGCCCCGCGCTAACGCCGCCTCGATCGTGGCGATCTCGGCCGGGTCGGTGAGCGGCTGCCAGCGGAGGTCATCGGGCATGAAGCTGTCCGGCTCCCGCGTGTAGTACGTCACCCCCTGGTCGAGGGCTGGGTCCAGGGGCGGTGCCTCGTCGGTGAACGCCGGACCCTCGGGGCCACCGGTGCGCGTCCCGTCGTACGGTGCCCTATCCCTCTCGTCGCGGGCTGTTTGTGTCATCGTGCGCTCCTTCGTCGTGTCGTCGTCGGGTGTGTCGCCGCCCGGCAGGTGTCGAGCAACTCAGCTGCGGTCAGGCCCTCGTGCGCGCCCCAGGCGAGCAGGCGTTGCACCGGCTCCCACGTCAGCGGGGCCACGAGGGTCCGTAGCGCGATGGGTGGCGCGGCCTCCGCGCGCGCCGTGGCCGGGTCAACGGCCGTCGCCTCCCACACACAGAGCACGCGGCCCTGGCTATCGACGGTGTAGGCAAGCGCATCCCCTCTCCCGTGGTCCATCGTCCTCTCCCTCCCCCGGTGCGGTCAGGCCGCCGTCCCGTCGCCGTTGAGTGCGCGTATCTCGGCCGCGCGCACGTCCCCGCGCTCCCGTAAGAGGGCGTACTGCGCGGTCCGCAACTCCACGCTTGTCGTTGTCCCATTCCCCGGCCAGCGGGTGCGCGGGGCCGCGCCGGCGAGCAGCACATGGACGTGCGGCTCGTCGGTGTTGCGGTGGACGGCGGCCACCCACACCAGCCGCTGGCCTAGGCTGTCGCCTAGGTCCATCAGGACGAGGCGCGTACAGGTGTGCAGGTCGATGAGGCGTTTGAGGCCGCCGCGCCGCCCCGGTGCGAGGATCAGGCGGTGGAACACGACCTTGGGACCGATCGCGGCCGTCAGGAGGGCGCGTGCAGCCGCCTGGTCGGCCACGTCACCACGCGCGTCGAACAGGGTCCGCTCCTCGTGCGCCTCGCCGGGACGGAAGCGCCCCTTGAGATGCTGGACCTGCTCCTCGATCTTCCGGGCGGCCCACGGCCCGGCCGGCACGTAGCGCCCTTCGACGTACATCCCCGCCGTCGTCGTCATGAGGCCACCTGCTCCTGCTCATTGACCACGCGCATGTTCAGGCGCGCCAACGTGCCGGACGCGGGCGCTGTCCGGGCCCGCTCCTCGGCCGCCGCCTCGATCCGCTCGCCGACCTCCGTCCCGTAGTCGTTGCAGATGTGGGCGTACCCTTCCAGGCGGGCCACCGTCACCTCAGTGCGGATCGCCGCCAGTTCGGCCCTGACCGGCTGCACGACGAGGGCGCGCAGCAGTTCCTCCACTTTGCGGGCGACGGCCTCTTCAATGGCCGGCGCCGCCAGCGCGCCGACGTTGTGCGCCGAGGCGGCGACGAGGCCGCGCTGGATCAGCTCATCCGCTGCCGCCGACATATTCTCGGCCTTGGTGCGCTCCTGGTACGCGGCGAGCGCCTGTTTGGTCTCGGCGGGCAGATACAGGGACGTGCGTTCGTTAGCCATGGCTGTCCTCTTTCTCTCTCGCTGTTCTCTCGACGCGCGCTACGCCGCCTCAGCGCGGCGCAGCAACCCCGCGCCCGTCGTGACGACCGTGGCCACCGCGCCCGTCGCCCAACCCGCACCGCCCGCCCCCAGCAGGAGCAGTAGGCCGCCCGTGGCCGCGCCCCACGTCACGCCGAACGACACCGCGCCGCGCCAGGGGCGCGCGGCGTCGGGCCGGTAGGGGGGCAGCGCGGCGAGGGCCAGGCGCGCCTCCTCCCCGCGCGCCGTGCCGCGAAAATGGCGGCGCGGCACGGCGGGGTTGACGGCCGGATCGGGCCGCTCCCCGGCCTCGACCACCAGGCCGGCGGCACGCAGGTCATCGAGGGTGCGGTAGACCGTCCCGGTCCCGATGCGCCCCGCGCCGTCGGGGTCCGCGCACAGGGCCGTGAGGAGGCCGTAGCCGTGGTGCTCCGCGCCGTCGGCAAGGGCGCACAGCACGGCGTACTGGCGCTGCTGGGCGACGGTGCGGTGGGGCAGGGGCAGCAGCCCCGGCGTGCGCAGCGCCTCCTCCCCCGGCGGCGTGATGCGGTAGTACGCGCGTGGCTCGCCGCCGAGCGCGGGATCGGGCCGCGGGGCCGTTTCCACGACGAAGCCGTTGGTGCACAGGCGGCGCAGCGTGACGTAGAGCGTGGTCGGGCCGAGGGGGGCCGCCCCTGGCAACGCGTTGACCCCGCGCTGGAGGGCGTGCCCGTGGCGCTCCTCCCCATCGGCGAGCACGCGCAGCACGTCGTACTGGCGGTGGGCCGGGCCGAGATCGTCGGACGACGGCGGCGGGGCGAGTGGGGGGAGCGGCGCCCCTGGATGGGCGAGCAGGGCGCGACCGCGCGGGGTGATGCGGTAGTAGCGCCGGCGCTCATCCTCGCGCGTGGGATCGGGTTGCCGGTCGGTCTGCACGATCAGGCCGTCGTCCAGCAGGCGCCCGATGGCGCGGTACAGCATGCCGGGCGCCAGGATGACCTTACCATTGGTGTCCTCCTCGACGGCCTCCATGAGAGCGTAGCCGTGGCGCTCCTCTCCGTCGGCGAGCGCCCGCAAGATGTCGTGGTGGCGATCCGTCATGGACATGTCTCTCTCCTTCTCTTTTCTGGCGTGTGTGGGAGGCCGGCCGGGACCCTCTATCCCGGCCGGCGCTCCTCTCTCATCAGCGTTGCGGCGGCGTTTGCACGGGCCGCTCGAACACGTAGAGGAGCTTCCCCGATGTGCCAAGCGACATGCTGGCGATGATCGGAGGCCCGACCAAATGCCACCCGTCCCTGCCCAACTCATTCAAACGATCCACTGAACAATCGAACTGCTGCGCATATTGCCACTGTTGGCGGGCATCGACAACCATCGAGATGCGGGGGCGTTGTGCGTCGTCCTGGTTAGCGTTGGCGGTCATCGGTCTTCCCCTTGTCTTTGGCTTTCTCTGACGTGGCGAGTTCTAAGCGCCGGGCGAGGGCGCGGAAGAGCCGGCCCCGCCACGTCAATCCTCTACGTGCGCTCTCCCGTTTTGCATAGGACAGCAAGAGCCGCCCCACCAAGCGCCCTTGCGGCGCGAGCGCGCCCGAGAGGGCCAGCATCACGACCGCCCCCACGAGCAGCAGGACGGCGCGGGCGAGGCCCAGCAAGGGATGCCCGACGGCGTGGACCGCCAGGACCGTCCCCGCGAGGACGAGGACCGCGGCGAGCCGCAGCACGAGGTCCAGGGCCGGCGACATCTCGACGGAGCGCATCTCGTCCGTCGAGCGGCGCACCGTCTTGGGCACCGCCAGGATGTACACACCCCGCCCCGTCGCGCGCGCCGCCCGCTTGATCCCGCTCGTGACGCTCATTCGATGACCCCCCACTCGGCGTTGATGGGCGGCGCGATCGACGCGATCTCGGACACGCTGGCAGTGGGCACTGGTGTGATCGAGGGGTCACTAGGTATCGCTGCGCCTGTGCGAGCGCTGCCCTCTGCCACGGCCGCGCCGGCGGTCCCCCCCGTGGCGGCCGCCAACCCGGCGCGGGCGGCGGTCCCGAGCAGGGGCACGTTGCCGATACCCAGGGCGCGCGAGGCCCCGCCGCCGAGCAGCGCGTCGCCCAGGCGCGGCGCCCCGTAGAGCACGAGCGCGCCGGCGAGGGCCAGGGCCAGCGATTGCAGCCCATCGCTCCCGAACGCGGCCACCATCGCGCGCACGGCCACGAGCGCGACGGCGTAGCTCACCCCCCACAGCGTCAGGCTGAACCACAGCCGCGCCCACGCCGCCGCCACCGAACGGGTCAGGGGCGTGACCATGCAGATCGCGCCCACCGGGGCGGCCAGGTAGACCGCCGCGCCGTAGATGGTCCCGATGGTGCGCGTGATGGCGATGAGCACCAGCAGGATGAAGAACACGGCCACGAAGCCGGCGACGACGAGCAGGAAGAGCGGGTCGCCGGTGAGGACCGAGAGCAGGGCGGTGTCCACGAGGTGGGCCGCGAGCGCGCCGATGGCGGCCCCACCCTGGTTGTCCGGGTCGGCCAGGATCAGCCCGGAGGCGGCGTTGACCGCGACGATGTAGAGGTGCAACAGCCAGGGGAGCGCCGTGGTGACGGCCAGGCCCAGGCCCCCCTCGACCAGCTGCGTGGCCGCCTCTCCGCCCGGACCCAGGCCCAGCCGCCGCGCGTACCAGGTAAGCGCCCCGGCCAGAAACAAGACCCCGAACAGGTCGCGCGCGAGCTGCTGCATCGTCGTGAAGGCAGGTTGGAGCGGGGCGATCCGCGTGTAGTCCTGCTGCGTGGTCAGGTCCTTGGCGACGAGAGCACCGACCGCAGTGGCCCCGGCGGTGGCCCCGTCGTGCAACCACACGCCGATCCAGCCGGCCGGGTCGAAGCAGAACGGGGCGCTGAAGGGGAGCGGGATCTGGAACCAGCCGGTACACGCGGGCGGGGGCGGGTCCACCGTGAACGACGCGGACGTGGAGAGCGCGGGGCCGGTCCCCCACGCGTAGAGGCGGTGCGTGCCGACGCCGGGCGTGGGGTCCGTGCCCAGGATGAGGTCGGCGTTGGTGTCCCCGTTGTCGTCGGTGACGGTCCCGTGGCTGAAAATCTGGGCCCCCCCGACGCGATCCCAGGAGAAATTAACGGTCTGGTTGGGCGCGAAGCCGCTCACGTCCAGCGTGACCACCGTGCCGGTCACGACCGCGGCGTGCGTCGGCGCGAGCGTGACCTTGGGATGGAGGGTCCGCGCGATGGTGAAGAACACGCTGGCCGAGGTGTGGTCGGGGCCGACGGCGCGCACCTCGTGCGGCCCTAACGCGGCGCCGCTCCCCGTGGCCGGAACGGTGGTGTCGATATGCGCGTAGGCGTCGCCGCTCGTGCCGCGCGCCAGGTAGGCTCCGTCCCAGTAGAGCGTGACCGCCCCATCGGGGAAGTCGGCCCCGACGACGGTCAGGGCCGTCGCGGGCAGGCCCTGGCTCGCCGAGAGTTGGAGCGCGGGGTGGTGCGTCGCCGTTGGGGCGGGGGCGGGCGTGTACGTTGGGTAGGGTGTCTGCGTCGGCGGGGATGTCTCCGTGGCCGTCGGCGCGCTGGCCGCGCGGGCAACCGCCGCCGTCGTGCGCAGGCTCAGGGCAAGCAGCACGAGCGCGGCCAGGGCCACGACGGGGCGGGTTAGTCCGCGCATGGGACCTCCTCCGGCGTGCGGCGCGCATGCAGGGCGTGCAGGTCGGGTGCGAGGGCGACGAGCAGGGCGCGGGACAGGTGCGCCAGGCGCACCGTCCCGTACGCGAGCGCGAGCCCCACGGCGGCGCCCAGCGCCAGGAGGAGCGCGAGGCCAGGGCGGTCGGACGGCGGGATGAGGGCGAGGGACGACACGGGGATCGTGCGCAGGTCCGTGACCACGAGGGCGACGCCGCGCGCCGTTTCCACGCCGAGCGCCAGGGCGACGAGGCCCAGGAGCGTGCCGCGCAGGCGCAGGGCTAGGAGGGGGCGCGTGCAGCTGATCCGTCCCATAAGTCGATCTCCTCTCTCAACTCTCTCGCGGGGCGCCGTGAGGTGCAGCGTGCTGTTTAGCGGGCGGCGGTCCATCCCGCACCTCCTGTCCCGACTGTGATGGTCTCCCGGTCGGCGTCGTCGGGGACGTCGGCGCGTGCGGGGGCCTGGCGGGCCGCGTCCACGTCCGCGGGGGTGGCTCCCTCGGCGAGCAGGCACACCGCCTGGTACACCTCGTCGCCGGTCGGGTCGTCGGGGTCGGCGGCCACGGCGCGGACCATCCGCGCGCGGTACTCCTTGTCGTCGGGGTCGGAGGCGAACAGCCACGCCTCCTCGGGCGACGACGGCACGTTGACCACGCCGCGCGCCGGCCGGCTGGCCGTCTTCGTCGTACGGATCATGAACATCTGCGCGTACTCCAGCCTCTTGCGGTCGGCGGCCTGCTTGCCGGCGAGGCCACCGATCTGCCCGGCCTCGCCCTCGGTCAGGCGCAGCTTGCCCGCGATCCACTGGCGCGGATCGACGCCGCTCTCGTCGTTGGTGTCGTGCATGTTGAACAGGAAATGGAGCGAGGTCTGGTCGAAGTAGCCGGCGGCGGCGGCGTTGCTCGTCAGGTCGGAGAGCTTCTGCGACACGAACATGGGGACCATGCCGGAGTGCCGCCCGGTGCGCCCGATCCCCGCCACCCACTCCTGGCCGGCCTGGTGGCGCAGGATGCTCCACCCCTCATCGATGGCGAGGAGGTGCTGCACGGTGCCCTGCCCCGCGTGGCGGCCCCAGGCTTGCGCGAGGGCGTCGCGGCGGTCGGCGATGTCGGTCATGGCGAACATGACGAAGGCGTAGATGGGCGTGTCCGGGCGCAACTGCTTGGGCTGGATGTGGAAGGCCAGCAGGCGTGTGTCGCAGCCGAAGCTGGTGGGCCGGTCCACCAGGGGAGCGTAGCGGCCACCGCGCACGTAGGGGGCGAGTTCGGAGGCCACGTCCTTGTACAGGCGCTTGTCCTCGTGGTCCTCCTGCACCAGGGCTTGCGCCTCCAACCAGGCCGCCAGGTCGCGCTCCAGAGGCGGGTCGACTGCGGTGCGCGGCGTGCCGTCGGGGTTCCATGCGTCGCGGTGGCCGGCGTAGACGGCGACCACACCGGCGTCGATCACGGAGCGCACGCGGCCGGTGATGGCCTGGCCGCTCTCGGCGAGCAAGACCTCGTGGGCCGTGCCGACGAAGTAGAGGCGCGCCGCGCGCTCCTCCTCCGTGGCGCGGGGGCCGTCCCAGATGTTGATGGCGGCGGTGCCGGGGCCGCCCAGGCGCACGGTCTGGCCGCCGGCGATGGCGCACAGGGTCTCGTAGCCGCCCACGGTATCGACGGCGGTGGCCCACCCATGGCGTAGCAGGAAGGGAAGGATGAATTTCTGCACGAAGAACGACTTGCCCTGGCCCGAGCCGCCGAATACGTCGATCAGGCGGTTCTTGAAAGCGCGGTCGGCGATGTCGAGGTAGACGAGCGTGCCGTCGGCGGCGCGGCCGAGGAGCACGCCGCCAGCGGTCCCCGGCGAGCGCACGATGGCGGCCCAGGCGTTGCCCACGGTCTCGGCGTACATCTTGTAGGTCGTGTAGCGTGGGGCGTCAGGGCGGCCGAGCGGGCGCGTCGCGCGGAGCAACGGCCCCTGCACACCGCGGGCGCGCGCGGCCTGCGCGTCGAGCGCGCCCGCGCCCGTGCCGGTCAGGAGGCCCCACAACGCATCGGCGCGCACGGCCAGGCTGTCCTGGTCGGGCGCGAACACGGTCACGTAGATGCCGACGCGCACCACGGCCAGGCCGCCGGCGCGCATCCGTTGGGCCTGGGCGCGGGCCTCGGACCGGGCGTCGCCGGTGTCCACGTCGGCCTGCGCGTCGAGCGCGCCCGCGCCCGTCACCAGGTCGCCGAGGGAGCGCCCGCGCCTCTTGGCGGTGGTGCGCTCCTTGTCTTGGTCGAGGCCCTCCACCTGGAAAGACACGCGCAGCGGGGCGGGGAAGGCCAACAGGGGCGCGGGCCAGCCGGGCTGCGTACGGATCGAGGGGACACGGACATAGAACGTGCAGGCCCAGGAGCGCACGCCCTGGCCGGGCGTGTACACCCCGTCGAGGTGTTCCCGGGCGGCGGGGTCGGCGAGCGGGTCGGGAAACTCCGCGACGAGCGCGCGCACGGCGGGGCCGTCGAGGCGGCGGGCGGCGACGCCGAGGCTGTGCAGCGCGCGCTCGATGTCGCCCACGACGCGGGCCAGGGTCGTGCCCTGCGGCGCGCGGGCCGGGCCGGAGATCGCCAGCAGGAAGCGGTGCGTGGGGACGTACTCCCCGGCCAGATACTCCTCCCACCAGGCGCGCAGGCGACCGGCCAGATCACCCAGGGCGGGCGTGGGCGGGTCCACGTCGGCGAAGGCGCGCGCCACGGCCGCCTCGGCGGCGGTTGGCGTGGAGAGCACGACGCTCTGGATGGTGTACGGGACCGGGGGCGTGAAGACGCCGGCCGCGCCGTCGGTGAACGCGTCGATGAGGTCGCCGGGCAGGGCGAACAACTGGATGCCGTCGAGCTCAAGCCAGAGGCACGCGTCCTTGCCCTTCTCGGTGCGCATGCCGTCGTCCACGATCGTGACGCGCTCCGGGCGCGCGGGACGTGGCCGCGCCTCCGTCCGCGTGCTCGTGCGGGGCGCGCCGCCCCCCCGACACAAGGCCCCGCGCGCGCGGCGTTCCGCGTGCGCGTGTGCCGCCCTACCCATGGGCCACCTCCCCCACGGTCCCGACGACCACCCAGCGGGCGGCGCGACGACCGGCGCGGGTGCGGCCGTCCATGTCCACCTTGCGCACCAGGCCGGCCTCGACCAGCTCGCGGCGGCGGGGGCGCGCGGCCGACGGGTTCATGCCAGCGCCCTCGGCGATCTGCTCGTCCGTCACGCAGGGATGGGCCGTCAACCAGGCCAGGAGGCGCGCGCGCTGGGTCTGCGCGACGGGCGTTGTCATGAGCACCGGCGCGACATAGGGCATGGGGAGCGGACGGACGGCGCGGATCGCCGCCACGTCGGGCGCTGTCCCCACGTCGGGCATCATAGCGGCTGTCACATCAGTGACGAGCACCGGGCCGTAGACGAGGGGCTGAGTACGGCGGACAGCGCCTAGGTGGCGGGCGATCCGCACCGTCCGGTAAGCCAGGCGGCGCGGGGTCGCCCGCGTCGCGCGCCAGAGGTAGCCGGTGAGTTGGCGCGCGTAGGGCTCGACGGTGCCGCTGCCGGCGAAGGTCACGACCAGGAGGGTCAGCAGCGCGGGGACGCCCACGATGAGCAGCAGGTGGAGCTGGCCGAGCCCCGACTGGCCGTAGGGGAGGCGGCTCGTCGCGTTGATGAGGCTATAGGTGAGCACGACGATCCCGGCGACGTAGACCGCCTGCCGGACGGTGAAGACGCCGGCGACGATCTTGACGGGATCGTTGATGTAGAGCGCTGACTGACTATGGCGCGCCATCGGCCCCCCTCATCTCCGCGTGCTCCTGGACGGCCTTGCCCAGCGCGCCGCCGTAGAGGACGAGGATGGCGCCGGCGCCCATCAGGGCGATGTCGCGGCTGACGACGGTGAGCGCCAGGTAGCCGACGCCGCCGCCGAGCAGGTAGGGGTACGTCACGCGAGACACCGTGCCAACGAGGGCGCGGGTACGCGCGGAGGCCGCGACGGGCGGCGTAGGATGGTTGGCGTGGGCCATGATGATGCTCCCGGCGATAGACAGGACACGGGCGAGGGGAAGGCGACGCCCCGGTGTGCGGACGCGCGCTCCCCCCTCCCGTGCGATCGACAAACGGCTAGTAGTCCGTCAAGCGCCGTCTTGACAGTAAGTGTTGCGACGGGGCATCCTCAGGTGTAGGAGCAAGGATACAGAACGGAGGATGTCTCGTGGCTAAGAAGTATATCGTGACGCTGACCGCCG
>JAABUL010006102.1_pt1 | contig 14209 bp, 19 predicted proteins | sample 5559151 | NCBI WGS metagenome assembly JAABUL01 (sample SAMN10711876, study PRJNA513368) | rock metagenome | isolation source: Antarctica rocks | place: Antarctica: Victoria Land, Pudding Butte sud | reverse complement strand
GATCAGCCATTGGTGTCGCGAATAGGCTGAATCTCACCTCGCATATCCACGTAGCCCAGTCAAAGAGTCAAGCACTTTCAGCGCCGACTCATCCATGTTCGCAGCTACCATCAAGAGCCGATCTACCCAGGCTTGCTCGTCGTCCGGTTTGGCGGGAAGAGGCAGGATCGAGCCTTTGAAGGTCGCAGCGACTTGATATCTGGGGCCGAGGTCAACGTGAGTCCATGTAAGAAGAATCCGTGTACAGACCGAAGCTCTACAGGGGCATCTTTTCTGCACATGCAGAGCAGCATGGCTTCCGGAATCCAGCCAAAGTGGCCAACCGCTTCGGGATCATTCGCCTCACTATCCCAGTGTAAGCAGGATGAACCCCCAAAAAACCTGTACTCACATCTCGGAGAAAGCAGCAGTCCAAAGCTTCGTCATTGCCGATAGCGCCTCAGCTCGTACAGCGGTCTGAGCGCGGTCAGATACCTTACTGTGAAAGAGGTATATCACTCACCCTCTTATCGCTCATCCGGCCCCCCACTGCTTGCAAGGTCTGGTTACTGATATGATGCAATGCCGTCTCGTAGTCGAGCGAGCCGATGACCTTGCATATAGCCGCACGGACTTTTTCGTCAGAGTCTTGTATCCGGTCTACCAGCTCAACTGCGTCTGCATTAGCTAGATTGTTCCGAGTGGACGATGCGGCTTACCTTCGAGAGCTTTGTGCAGTTCCGGATGACTGCCCAGGATCCCCCTCGTGGCCTCCACCCAAGCCAATCGCACCTGAATCGACTTGTCCACCTTCCTCCCCAACCACGCTCTCCAAGTCGCCGGATATGCTTTTGCGATATCCGCTACTCCCGAACCGATGGTCGGACGCTCGCCAAACATCGTCCCGAGCGTCTTGGTGGTGAGCTGCCGGAGGGGTATCTCGTCCGCAGCCCTAAGATTCTCCTCGAGTAGGGGTACCACATTAAGCAGAAGAGCCGGACTGTAGCGGTACATGCTGAGGAGGAGGTCGTGTGAGTCCGAGAGAATCTTAAAGTCTGAGGGAGTCGGGCTGCGGCCATGAGACAACTGGATCTCCGAGAAGTGCTGGGAAAAGTCAGCTGATTCGTCATGGTAGACGTAGATGCTCACCGCAAAGATGGGTCGTTGTAGGCGGTCAGGACACCGGTTACAGACGTCGACTATAAGCTGGAAGGAAGGGGTTTCGGGTTTCTGGGAAGGTCAGCACGGCTTGACATCCAAAGTCAACCAACTCACTGATGCAAAATCCGTAAATTGGGATACGATGCAGTCCATCACCCCTGACGGTATCGAGCTGGACTCCTCCACCACTGCGACCAATATATCCACCAAATGTCGTATGAGGTTCTTGCTCATATCGGATCTACATCATCCTCAGCTCGTCTCTCGCTTCATTCTCCTTGGACCGAGCTCACCTGACGACCTCCGCGAACCCCTCAAAGAATCCCGTAACCAACTCATCGCCACCGGGCACATCGCAAGCCAGGATAACACTCTTGATCGTCGCTAGACTCTCGATGAGGTAGTAATACTCGGTGTAGTACGCGACGTCCGTGATCCGCTGAGACGACTGTGAGGTCTGGCTGGCTTCGTTTGATTTTGAGCGTGAGGGTTGGAGTGGTCGGATGGTGGATGGGATGGCGCGGAGGTTCATGATCAGCTGAGCGGAGAAGAATTGGAAGATGTCCTGGAGAATTCCGCGCGCTTAGCGCAGAAGAGAAGAGATGGGATTAAGCTTACTCGGAGTTCCTCCCCGGTGTATGGGGCATCCGGGGCGTATAGGCGAAGGAGATCGGAGAGGCAGCATGCTGCGTAGGCTTTGACTCCTCGACTAGGTGACGGGGAATTCAATCAGCGACCCATCATTGCTTCTGATGAGCAAGCATGCTCACTCCTTGTGATGCAGGATGATCTGGCTGATGAGCGGTTTCCGAACCGAGTCGAGCGATTTGACGTCGGTGAAATCCTGCTCGAGCGCAGCGAGCTTCTGATGCAGCGACTACACGGTTCGATCAGCTTAGCACCGCGAAGAAAGCTCGCCACCGGGTATTGCAGAGGCCGCCGCCATATGAGTCACCCACCTTCAACCGCTTCAACAGCGCATCCGAATTCTCCTTCTTGCCCGTCTGCACCAACTTCTCCGCAAACTCCAACTTCTGGACCGCCTGAGTGTGGCTCGCCCGAGTTGCCATCTCGCTTTCTCTTTGCGACTTCCTTTATGAATGTCAAGCAGGAAGAAGCCTGATGTCAACGTGGATTTCCGCCAGGAGGAAAGCTAGACGCGTCCACTTTTCCGCCGAGTAATAATATTGATGACGAATCACGTGGTTGACGCGTTGATTTCTGTTTGCCACTCTGAAGCGATCCATCGTCTTCACCACCTTCACCTTCTCCTGTTCTTCTGGTACATTTATCTACTATGTCGACAAAAATGACACTCCTATCCTCCCCGCAAATGCTAGGCCGTCCATCCTCTCCTTTGAACCCCCACACTCTCTCTTCCTCCTCACCCCTCACATCCCCAAGCCCGATCTATATCACGCCGAAATCCCATACTCTCCACCCATTTTCCGTCGCCTCTTCCTCTTCCTCGAAACAAAGATCAACCCGATATACTCGCCCAGTCGAAGCAAAGCGAACCTCGTCTTACCCCACCGGACCACTGGATCTATTCAGCGAAGGGACGACCCCGATGGAGGGCACGATGTGGAGAGAAAGATTCACTCGGCGGATAGAAGAGCGAGAACGGCGGAAGAGGGTTCGAGAAATTGATCTAGCTCGACGGCGGAGTTTACCCGAGTCCACCCATAGGATCGATGGGATGAATGAGGAGGAGGCGGATCGACGGGCTCAGGCGGACGACGAGGAGGTCGGTTCCCCTTCCATTCGAACGGGATTGAGCTGATCGGTGAGGATAGATCTTTCGGCGATTGATGGTCCTCCAACGCAGTCGAGCACGACACGCCCAACTTGTTTCTCACGAGCTTGAGACCGGGGGATCGGATGCGGACCTGCCCGATTTCTGGGAGGACGAAGACGAGCTGGACCCGATCAGATTAGAAGATCGAGCGATGCATAGCGAGGACGTGAGCATGTTGAATGTAATCCGGACAGCACTGGGTAGGAGCGGGACTGGACATCGGGAATTCGGGGAAGAAGATGAGGAGGACCGTTGGGCAAGGGAAGCGGCCGAGGCGGAGGAGGCGGAATGGAAGGCGGAGGAGCTGGAGATTGTGAGGAGAGTGGAGAAGGCTTACGGAATGGGTACATCGACTGCAAGGGATGGAGGCGATCAGGACGTGCGGATGGGGGTCGATTGGGAGCCGTTCGACGCGATGGACATCGAATGATCAGTGCTGAGATCAGATTCATGCTTTATAACTCCCTCCTTATAGTGCATGCTTGGATACGATCTGTACGAAGCTTGAATCCTTGATAGACGTGATTGAGTGTGAAGTTTGTGATGCATGCGTCTTCATAGCCTTTGCGACTGCACATGACCGTCCCCCAGCTTCAGCCAATCCACAACGGGTGCTCGCGCTCTCAGTACACCTGAGGAGCTGGATTAGCCCACAGCACGTTCCGACCGCGAAACGAGGTGGCGTCCAAAGATCTAGAGCTCACCTTCTTTTTCTCATCCACAGAGATACCGCCTGGGCCGATGTTGACGAGGAGCAGCAAGCCGCCGACAATGGCTGCGGATATCAGTGGTGAGCAATCAACCTCATATCCAGATCAACGCACACAAGGTTTGGAAGCTGTCAAAGGGTTTCTCGTCAGCTGTGACACTCGGGCCAACAAATATACTCGCAAGTCGTACTTCAGGAAGTCCCTCTGCGGATGAGCAGAGTGCACGCTCCACCTTCAGACACCATCAGCAGCTATCCCACATCTCCACGCCCACGACGTTCCAATTGTTGATGAAAACATTGAACACGCTCAGCAGCGTCACGAGGAAGCTAGCGCTCCACTTCGCTTTGAACCCCACAGCCACCATGATACAAGCGCCCAGTCCGACGATCGAGACGAGCACACGCGCAAAGGACCAGTTGCCCTGGAAGATGAAGCCGATGAAGAGGAAGATCAGGAGGATCCGGCCTGCCAGCTGAAAGCTAACCACCTCATCGTCAATCGCCAGATGTATAGGGGGAGGAAAGGGGCGCACTACTTTCTACGATCGGTTTCGCTGAGACTGGGAAGGCCCGCAAAGAGCTTCTTCTTGTTCTGAAGGGAATCGGAGAGGACCATGAGGAGTCCACCGATGACGCTCAGGTTGCGGAGGAAGAAGGAGAGGTCGAAGAGGAGGCCGTAGCCGAGACCTGGGCGTTGCGTCAGCTATTCCCAGTCTCACCCTGCACGGCGACGACTTCGCTGCAAGGCGGAGACGCCATGGCTAGCTGACCTTGGGCAACAACGACGCCTAGCAGACCGAACACCGCATACTCCGGGAACCGCTTAAAGATGACACCGGTCGAGCACGAGATCATCGTCTATCCCGCTCTTCAGACTTCTTCGAGACAAGAGAGCGTGGACTCACGAGGACATTGAACAGGAGGAACAGATGCGATAGTCCCCAAGGGAATTTGCGGTGCCTACAACGCATCTGCGTCAGCCAATTACCTCTCTCTCCGGCAGCTTAAGCAGCTCTGGGACTCAGCGTAGTCGACTGACTTTGACAGGTACCACAATTGATCGCTCCACTGGGTCGTTATCCTCAACGCGTCTTCATACACCCTCATCAGCACCCCTCTTCCATCTGCCGACCTGCAAACTCACCTTCAAGGAAAGTCACGACGATCAAGAACCGCGCCATAGCAGGAACATACGGCCGAATAGGCTTCTCTCATGAGCGCTCCCCAGATTCAAGCAGAAAGGAGTGGTCACCTGAGTATAAGCCTCGATAAGGTCTTCCGCTTTGCTAGACCATTTATGGACCTGACTGAGGAGGTCGTTGGCCTGTGCGTTGGAAGAGGTTGGAGTCGCGCGGTAGGATGGGGTGGGGTCGGGGGTGTAGCCCATTGGTGCGCGGGGGGCGTTGGGGTTGAGGTGGATACGTTGTTGGGCGGACATGACGGTTGGCTGAGCTCGAGCTTCTTGTAGAGAGGAGATGGTCGTCAAGTCAGGCTTGACAGGGCACGCAGAAAACGACTTACCGGATAACTATGCAGTACTGAGTGTCGAGGAAAAGAAAGGTGGAATGACGGGTGAGGTCGCGTCGGTCCGGCCCTGTGCCACACTCCTCGGCGTTTCAGGCAGGCTGTGAGTAACGCAACCAGTGGCTGTCTGATTACGTGAGGGATGCTGATGGCTTTTTGAAATTCTCATGACGAGTACCGCGTAAGACCTATCCTCTACTGCTACCCCATGGCCTGCCGCCGCCTCCCTCCCCAATTTCCACTCGTCACCTCCTCCTCCTCAACCTTCCTCTTCCCCTTCCCCTTCTTGCTCTCTAAACCCATAGCATACCTCCTCTCCCGCTCATCATCGTCCAGATCCGCAGCGCCTTCGCCATCCGCGAAGCCAGGAGGTGTGACATTGTATGCTGGTCCGCCAAATCGGCGCCGGCAGATGGACGATCCGTGCTCGAGATACTCGGCTCGAGTGACGGGGTAGGTCGGAAGGTAGACTTCGGAGGAGGTGAGGGAGAGGGCGGAGTGGTAGGGCGGGTTGGCGGGACTGAGATAAGTCAAGAAGTGGACCCACAGGATCGAATGGGTTTGACATACTCGAAAGCCTCGAAGATCCCAATCTCATTATCTATTGGACACAATGCCCGTAGATCTCGTTCTCTGCCACGATATCATTAAACTGCTTGAGTGTCTTGCGAGGCATGCGAGACTCACAGCCGTTCTCCAAGGGCGTCGATATTTCCTAGTCCTCCGAAGATCCCTATGTTTCCCCAGTACATTCCCCTGACCCCCTCGGGCATAGCCACAATGACCTGCGAGATGGCTTCGGCCAAGCCAGTCTGCTTCAGGCCTAGTCTCCATTGAGCCAATATTCGATACGCAGAAAATTGAGCCCACCTATGTCGGACGGATTGAAGAGCAGCTCAGATCCTGCGAAACGCTCATTGCCCATCCATAGGACCTGCTCTTCCTCTTCGCTAGCCCCGTTTGTCCGCTTGGCCTCGCCATTTGCAATGGAAGTAGGCGGATCAGTGTTGGGTCCTGATCGGACGTAGCCGGTGCGCGAGGTCGAGTTGGGGGAGAAATCGGGTAGGACGTACTCCTGGATGATGGGGTTGCGATGAAGGTTGCTCCTGTTACAATGCAGTCACCCTCAGTTGCGAAAGCACGCATGTGTCATCGTATCACCTGCGACTCACTTGCAAGTTTCGAGGTCTCCTTTCCAATCCATACTGACATACCCGCACGCCTCACGGACCGAATTCACCACATGTGTTTGGTCGATCATATTCCACTGGCGAAACGAGATGAGGTGCTTGAGGTGATTTGTCAAGAGCTTGCCGCCTACGTCAATGCTGTCATGCTATCAGCTCAGCTCCGGCATTGAGGCAAGGGACGCACCGCTTTATAAGCTTCCAGATAATCTGTCCGTCCCGCAAAGGAATTACATGAGTGAAGGAATAGCCGACGTCGACCAGTATCATGCATTCCGGTGGGGCCTCGTCACCGAAGAGGCCGCCGTACGGTATCAGGGCCGCTGCTGTATACCTGCGCGGTAAGCTACCGCTTGAAGCTTTCAACAGGCATAGGCTACTCACGTGTACATCGAAAGTAGCTGGCAAACTCCCATTCCTCGAAAATCATCTGGTCGTACGTCTCGGCGATATTGGGGAGATTGAAGTACGGCTCGGTCACAAGGAGGGACGTCTCGCTGGGTTTGACCTATTTTCCGGAATGAGCTGAAGATTCGGTGCATGGATTAGGTGGAATGCACATTCATCACTTCTGGGCAGAGGATACGATCCCAAATGATCTTCTCCGCGTCCCAATTGACGAGCAATCCCTGTTGACACGTCAGCCTACACCCGAGTAAGGACATATAGATCGGTCACTTACCCGCTCAAATGGGCGTCGATATGCCAAGCCAGAGAAGTCTCGGCAATTATCGATCTCATCACCGACAAACACCTTCTTCTCGACTCTCGACCGGGCAATGGAGTTCGGGAAGACCCTGCAATATATAGATCTCAGCTGGACCGTTGATTCATCTTCATCCAGGGCTAAGCGGATGAAAAACGTCGGTAGCCGGCATACCTTGGCTCCCAGTCAACTCCTGAGATCCCAGCTTTGATAGTGTACGCCCCATTATCGAGGATGAGCACAGGGGGAGTTGTCATCTCGATTCACGCATCGGTATGTTGAGCAGTCAATCATTCCGCAGTCCTCGGAACGATCGTGTACGAGGTGTACCTTGTGTAGCGAGGCGGGCCAAGGTTGCTGTTAATATATCCCAATATTATCATTACGTCACATCACGTGATCAGTTTGAACCTCCACCATAAACTATTTCAGGGCGCGTTTCGGCTTTGGGGAAGGGATCAAGTGCTGGGGGGAAGCTACATTGGCTTCCTACCTTTAGCTTTCATAGCTTTGACTCGCTTCGCCTCATCCTCCTCCTCAATACACTCCTTCGTCTTCACCAAATTTGAGCATTATCAGAGCTTAAGCGTGAGTCATCGTCTGCCTCCTGCTCTTCGACGTCCACCTGGTTTCTCTTCATCCTTCCAATGGGTTGAAGGATGACGCTGACGGTCATACTCTCAACGTAGCTCTGTTACATCCAAAACCCTATCTCCTGGACTTGTAGACATCATGGCTACTAAGGGTGAGCTTTCCTTCAAACACATCATCTCGCCACAAGCAGCTTGAGCTTCAGCAGTCATCAGCCTCTTGCTCTTGTCTAGTCGGGTTGATTGGGCTGGAGAGGTATCCCCGTGTCTCACACTCCTTCTACTCTGACAACCTCGCTGCGCTTCGAATAGTACTGACTCAAACTCTTTCAGCTATCCGCGAGTACGACGCCAAGCAGCTCGTCTCGTACTGGCTCAACCGTTCCCCTACCCCTATCCCCACCGTCACCGACTCCTCTCTCGCTCCCGTCCGTGTTGCACAAGTCGAGTAGTACGTCCTTTTCCACACCTTTAACGATGTCTCTGCTGATGATTCTCGCTAGCGACCCCGCAACAAAGACCCTTACTCCTCCTATCAGGCCCGGCGAAGGCCTTCCCGAATGGGTCTTTACCTCCAAGCTTGTCGGCAAGCCTGACCAGCTGATCAAGCGGCGCGGAAAGGCCGGTCTCCTGAGCCTCAACAAAGACTGGCAGACGACTTCTGCATGGATCGAGGAGCGTGCCGGCAAGCCGGTGACCGTCGAAAAGACAACGGGGACACTCAATACCTTCATCATTGAGCCTTTCACTCCTCACCCCGCGGACACCGAGTACTATGTCTGCATCAACTCCGCCCGAGAGGGCGACTGGATCCTCTTCACTCAGTATGTTCCCTGTCTTGGGATCGCAAAATCTGCTAACGATGGGCAGTGAGGGAGGTGTCGAGGTCGGAGATGTCGATGCCAAGGCTCTGAAGCTGCTTGTTGGTGTCAACGCCGAGGTAAATTAGCTATCCCAGTTTCTGGGGAACAGAGCTGATGTTGGCTTTCCTAGATCCCACCGCGCGAGACCTTCATCAGCACTCTCCTCACCTATGTACCCAAAATGAAGCAGGATATCCTTTGCGACTTCCTCATTCGCCTCTATGCTGTATATGTCGACCTTCACTGTAAGTCTGCGCTGCATGAACTTTCCACATCGCTTACCTTCCTCAGTCGCCTACCTAGAGATCAACCCCCTTGTCTGCCTCGACCCCGTCGGTGGCAAGCCCGCTGAGATCTACTACCTCGACATGGCCGCCAAGCTTGATCAGACCGCCGACTTCCTCTGCGGGCCCAAATGGGCAATCGCCCGTGACGTATCCCCTGCCGCCAACGGCGTGTCATCCTCCATCAAGGCGGACCGCGGTCCGCCTATGGTCTGGCCTGCCCCCTTCGGCCGTGACCTTACCAAGGAGGAGGCATACATTCAGAAGCTTGATGCGTCGACTGGTGCTTCGCTCAAGCTTACCGTGCTGAACGCCAGCGGTCGAGTTTGGACCATGGTCGCTGGTGGTGAGTATATCGCGAATCATGATGAGGGTCAAGCTGACTGGTGCTTCAGGCGGTGCTTCCGTTGTCTACTCTGACGCCATTGCGGCTGCGGGCTACGCTCATGAGCTCGCAAACTACGGAGAGTATTCTGGTGCGCCAACTGAAGGCCAGACCTATGAATATGCGAAGACTATCGGTAAGTTTCACTCCTAGACTTCTGCGGTTTCCTCTCTGACTTGTGACGCAGTGGACCTCATGACCCGTGGAGAGCCTGTCTCTGGCGGCAAAGTTCTGATCATCGGTGGTGGTACGTGGAATGTATACTTCTTCCGGACCCGCTGACTCGCTGCAGGCGCTGCCAACTTCAGTGACGTTGCAGCCACTTTCAAAGGGATCATCCGTGCTCTCAAGCAGTATCAGGAGAGCCTCCAGCGACACGGCATCAGGATCTGGGTCCGACGTGCTGGTCCCAATTACCAAGAAGGTCTCAAGGCGATGCGCCTTTGCGGCGAGTCGATTGGCATCCCGATGAAGGTGTATGGCCCAGAGTCTCCCATCACGGCGATCGTCCCTATGGCACTCGGCATCGAGCGACCACCCTCAGCGGCTACCCGTCCGGTCACCCCCATGCCCACTGGCAATGGCGACGTCACAACCTCAGCCGATGGACCAAAGAAGGTCAACGGCGTCAACGGGGATGGTTCGCATGACGAAGCAGTCGGTGCTATCAAAGCCGATGGCAAACGCGAGCAGCCCGACGACCATATTGTCCGATTCAAGACTGAAAGCATTGGCTCGCGTCCTTGGTTCCGCCCTTTCGACGAGCAATCGCGTTCCTTCGTGTTCGGCCTGCAGCCTCGTGCGATTCAAGGCATGCTCGACTTTGATTTCTCTTGCGGCCGCAAGACGCCATCCGTCGCAGCGATGATCTACCCCTTTGGTGGTCACCATATCCAGAAGTTCTACTGGGGCACCAAAGAGACTCTTCTGCCCGTCTACACATCCGTCGACGAGGCGATCAAGAAGCACCCGGATGTCGATGTCGTCGTCAACTTCAGCTCGTCTCGATCCGTTTATGCGTCTACGCTCGATATCCTCAAGCACCCTCAGATCAAGTCAATCGGCATCATCGCTGAGGGTGTTCCGGAGAGGCATGCAAGGGAACTCCTACATTTGGCCATCGACAAGGGTGTCATCATCATTGGCCCCGCCACTGTGGGCGGTATCAAGCCGGGCTGCTTCAGAATCGGAAACACCGGTGGCATGATGGACAATCTCATCTCCTGCAAGCTGTACCGACCCGGATCTGTCGGTTACGTCTCCAAGTCCGGCGGTATGTCCAATGAGCTTAACAACATCCTCTCATACACTACCAACGGTGTCTACGAGGGTGTTGCTATCGGAGGTGACCGCTATCCCGGCACATCCTTCATTGACCATTTGCTCCGATATGAGGCGGACCCGGACTGCAAAATGCTCCTGCTTCTTGGGGAGGTCGGCGGTACCGAGGAGTACCGGGTCATTGACGCTGTTCAGAAAGACCTCATCAAGAAGCCAGTCGTTGCCTGGGCTATCGGTACCTGCGCGAAGATGTTCACCTCCGAGGTTCAGTTTGGACACGCCGGTTCCATGGCCAATTCAGACATGGAAACCGCAGACGCCAAGAACCGCGCCATGCGTGCTGCCGGCTTCATCGTCCCCGATACCTTTGAGGATCTGCCCGAGGTCCTCAAGGCGACCTACCAGAAGCTCGTCAGCACCGGTGTCATCTCGCCTAAAGCAGAGATCGATCCACCCGCCATTCCCATGGACTATCAGTGGGCCTCGAAGCTCGGGCTCATCCGTAAACCCGCTGCATTCATCTCGACCATCTCGGACGAGCGAGGTCAGGAGCTCATGTACGCCGGTATGCGAATCTCAGACGTCTTCAAGGAGGAGCTCGGCATTGGCGGTGTCATCAGTCTTCTGTGGTTCAAGCGACGCCTCCCGCCATATGCTTGCAAATTCATCGAGATGGTGCTTCAGCTCACCGCCGATCACGGACCTGCCGTATCCGGTGCGATGAACACCATCATCACCGCGCGTGCCGGCAAGGATCTCATCTCGTCCCTTTGCGCTGGTCTTCTTACAATTGGTGACCGGTTCGGCGGGGCTCTCGACGGTGCGGCCGCGGAATTCTCTCGCGGAGTTGCTTCTGGCCACACCCCTCGAGAATTCGTGGACTCAATGCGCAAGGCGAATCGACTTATCCCTGGTATCGGACACAAGCTCAAGACGAAGACCAACCCGGATCTCCGCGTTGTGCTCGTTGTCGATTATGTGAGAAAGAATTTCCCAGCGCACGAGACGTTGGACTTTGCCCTTGCCGTCGAGGACGTCACCACGCAGAAGTCCAACACCCTCATCCTGAATGTCGATGGTGCGATTGCGGCGTCGTTCTGCGATCTGCTCGGCGGATGCGGCGCTTTTACGGAGGAGGAAGCGGCGGAATACCTTCAGAGCGGTACTCTGAATGGGTTATTCGTTCTCGGTCGCTCTATCGGTTTCGTCGGTCACTACCTCGACCAGAAGCTGCTCAAGCAGCCTCTCTACCGTCACCCGGCCGACGACATCTTCATCAACGTGAGTGAAGATCAGCTTATGTGAGCGTTAACTGATAAGGTTGATTAGATGCAAGAAAGAGTCGTCTTCCAGCCTGGTTCCAACTAATTCCATTGATTGTGTCCATACATGCCGCGTTTTGGGAAAGAGCAGGAGCAGGAGTTGTCCATCATCACGCCAGTCTTACGTACATATAGATTCATTTACCGAGTCATGAACCATATGCTCTTCAGAGAGACGAGCTAGTAAGAGTGGGTGAATCGACGCGTTTGGCGTCGAACCTTGTGGGATTATCGCCTGATGTCCTTGTCTTCTAGCTTCATGATTGACCATTTGCACATCGATCATGACAGATAACGGTGAACGCAAGCAGGAAAGGCTGGAGGAGGTGCCTCTCGAGACAACAGCTCGCGAGGTACAGGAACATGCAAAGCCAGCGGAGCCAGACGAGATCGTCGCTGGTAATCCAGCTGCTGCCGAAGCAGTGACCACCTCTCTCCAACTCGAAGGTTTACCCGAACCCGATAACGGATCAAAGTCCATTGTCGAGGTACTGCTACTCATCGCCAACTTCGCCTTACGCTGACCCTCCCCCAGGAGCTGGAACACCCCATCACCCTCCTCCCCGCCCCGTTCAACCTGGACGCCCACCCCGCCGACTCGCTCCAACCCCCAGACTCCCCGACGACCTCTTTGATCAACTCACTGCGCTCCCAACTCACTCTCCTCTCCGAACAATCCCATCAACTGAACACCAAGCTCGTAGCTTCCATCTCACGAACCGCCGACCTCGAGGACCAGCACTATGATCTCCAATCCGAGCATAAGACTCTGGAGGGAAGGGCGAGAGAGTTGGAGAAGTCGAAGAAACAGTGGGAAGAGAGTATGAGTACGGGTTTACTTGTGGAGAGGAGTCAGATTAGGGACGAGATGCAGAAACTGGCGGCGGGGTTGGTGGAGGAGGAACGGAGGAGGGGGTCGGCTGAGGAGAGACGGTGGAAACTTGAGGGGGAGGTCGATGCGCTCACTGCGACTTTGTTCGATCAGGTGGGTCCTCCTATCTCAGTACTCATGTCGGAGTGTGAGACTCTCAGGGGGTCACAAGCTGATGGTGGGTGGGTGGGTAGGCGAACACAATGGTAGCTGCGGAACGTATGGGGAGGGTTCAAGCTGAGGAACGGCTCCAGAATGCGGAGGACAACCTCGTCGCGGCCGAAGCTGCTGTGAGGGATATGCAGCTTCACCTCCAATCACTCCCCACCACCGCCGTCCCCTCCAACGAATCTCCCCATTCATCCGCCCCACCACCTTCTTCTAGGCGATACCTCTCTTCACACGTCCCATACGCCGAGTACATCACTTTCCTCCACCACCTCCGCGCACTTCGACCGCTCAAGGGCAAGTCGAAGGATATGTTCCCAGCGCCAATCATCACGATTCTCCTCGCGCAACCCTTCCTAGCTCGAGCAGTCACCGAGGACCACGATTCCACGCTCCGACTCGACGCTGCGCCCGACTTGTCATGGTTGACACGGAAAGGTGTGAGTCAAGCGATCATCGCTGGCGATCTCATCATCGAGCCGGTTTCCGCCTCCACCATCATCACCCACTCCAGCTCGTCGATCGAATCCATCGGCTGCAGCTTATGTGGGAAACCGGTGTTCCCGCCAACCCTTCCTCAATCGCCCGGGGGCTCACCATTCGGTCCACCCCCATCCCATCCTGCACAACGAACGACCAGTTCCTCCCGTTTCTCCCTCAAACCATTCTTCAAAGCCTCACCCAGCCAAGCTATCTCATCACCCACCCAATCACCCCTCGCATCCCCGGGTCCAGGCCAGAGCAGCAGCCACAGCGCCTTATCATCCGTCTACATCTTCCGTATCGCCGCGACCCAAGCGAGCGATAAAGAACCCCGCGCATACCCCCTTTGCAAGACCGGATGGTGTCTCGAGCGTCTCCGAGCCACATGCGACCTATGGCATTTCGTCCGAACAGGCATCATATACGTAGTATGGTCTGCAGATGACGGATACGTCCTAGCCTCCGAATCGACGCAGGTGACTCCTCGGGGTAATGGGGAATTGGAGAGGCCGCAGGAGGTGGTGAGGCTGAAATTGGAGTGGGGATTGGGTTTCAAGTTGGCTGAGAAGACGGGATCGGGTGGTGGGGGTTGGGGGAAGGGGTGGACGAGGAGTAATCCGGGGAGTCCGGGGGTTGAGAGGGGGAAGGAGCTGGGGGAGGTCGAGGAGGTAGGGGAGAAGAAGGAGGGTTTGGGGGCGCCGCTCGAGCTGGAGGCGAGTGCTGCGGAGGGGCAGATTGGTGAGAGGAATACATCCGAGGGGCAGAACGCCGAGGAAGTGAAGGAGGTATCGAAAGAGGAGTCGAAGAGCACTGTGGACGGGGAGGACAAGGTAGACGGCGAGGTCCCGACGATCCACGAAACGAATCCCTCTCCGTCCGTGCCGATGTCAGAAAC
>JAABUL010006094.1_pt1 | contig 14223 bp, 7 predicted proteins | sample 5559151 | NCBI WGS metagenome assembly JAABUL01 (sample SAMN10711876, study PRJNA513368) | rock metagenome | isolation source: Antarctica rocks | place: Antarctica: Victoria Land, Pudding Butte sud | reverse complement strand
GCTTTTTTTGTTTACATTTTTTGTCAGTATTTCAAATGATAGTATCCCTTTTTTGTTTCAATTTTTGTCGTTATGGGGCAGGGGCCCCAAAGAAGCAAAGGTTTTTGTTTGGATACTAATATTTTTGTTTCAATTCTTGTTTCAATTTTTGTATTCTTTTTTTTTTGCTTCTTCAAAATTGTCAAGATTTGTAATTCATTTCTTTTTCACCTTGAGTCTATCTCAAGGTGAAGAATTTTAATTTTATTAATAAATTCTTCCAAAATAGTTGAGAATCATAATATATTATAGAAAAAAATAATATAACTGAAAAAACAAAATAATAAAACTTTTCATAAAGGTCGATTTTCTTTACAAATCTTTGAATTGAAATATAGATTAAAGTTAAGAATTTATTATTCCAGAAATTCTAGTAAAAATATTTTTTTTAGACGGTTCAAAATTTATGTGTTCTTTTTCAATTAAAAATAATATAATATTATAAAATGAGATCTTCGGTAATATATTAAATTTAAATAAAATATTTAAATTTTTTTAAATATTTCTATGAATTTAAAACCTAACAAAAACGGAAACAAAAATATTTTGCTTCTTTTTACACCGAAAAGAAACTTACTAACATCGCCTTTGGTTTCTTTTCTCACAAATTCTGACAAACCTCAACAAACCCTGACAAATTTTTAACAAAAACTTCGTTTGAAAAAAACCGTTGAAATAAAAAAAGCGAACCTTTTTTTGTCAGGTCAGGTCAGTCAAGGTGTATGGCCATAATCAAAAATTTTTGTTAAAAGTTATTGTTTTGGTTTCTGATATTTGTAAAGTTTTTAATAAAACTTAAAAATAAACTTCAAAGAACCTAACCTTACAAAAAAAAATTTTTAAAACTGGACACTATTTGTAAAAGTTGATTCTTGCTTAAGGTCACGATATACTACATAAAAAGAGATTCAAAAATTTTAAAATACATAACATCAAAAAAAATTTACTCAAAGAGTCTTCGAAAAAAGGCGAAAAATTCATGGTTTTCCGAAGGAAAACAATTATCTCCCTTCGAAAACAATTATCTCCCTTCGGGAGATCATGGTTGCTAATTACTTTACGTAGTAAAACAATAGCTTTCATGTTTTTCACTTTTTTATTTTGATTTGCTTTGGGGATAAAGTCTTAAGTTTTACTTAGTAAAAACCTTACAATAAAAGGTCTGCCTTCTTCTACTTTTTAACAAACTAAAAGTTTCAAATAAAAGTATTGATTGGTTTAATAAAAGGTAACCACTTTATCTTACTGTTTATATATGAAAAACTAAGAAGGGCAAAGCTAAAAAATAAAATAAATATCATTTTTAACTCTTTTTAAATATGAAAAATTAGTTTATTTCTCGTTTTTGTTCGATCTTTATCGTAAAGATACAGATTAAATTTGATAATGTGAGATAATAAAAAAGTTAAAAAGACCATTTTCATAAAAAAAAACAAATAAAAGGAGTTTTTTAATGTCTGGCGCTACAGGAGAACGACCTTTTTCTGATATTTTAACTAGTATTCGTTACTGGGTAATTCATAGTATCACTATTCCCTCTTTATTTATTGCAGGATGGCTTTTTGTGAGCACAGGACTAGCTTACGATGTATTCGGCAGTCCTCGACCTAATGAGTATTTCACAGAAGACCGTCAAGAAACTCCACTTATCACTGATCGTTTTAATGCATTAGATCAAGTGAAGCAACTTTCTGAAGTAAATTAGAATTAGTATATAGTGCTTTTTGAAGACATCGTTGTTACATTTTTTAAATTTTAGAAAAGCTTTGTTATACCTAATACAAACCATAAGCTTCAAAATACTTGATTTTAACAGTATGACACACTATTCTAACAAGATTGAAACAAAAATTGAAACAAAAATAAAAACCTGACAAAAAAAGCTTGAAACACTGACAAAAAATGCAAAGCATTTGAAACAAAAATAATATTTTTGTTTCAAATCTTATTTTTGTTAAGCTTTTTTTGTCAGGCTTTTTTTGTCAGGTCAGTATCGTGCTTTTAAAATCTTAAACAAGCCTGAAACAAAAATAAGGTTTTTGTTAATGGTTTTTCAAGATTTTAACTGCTTTTTTTGTCAGTATTTTTGTTGAATTTTTGTCAGAATTTTGTGACCTTATATTTGTAAGGTTTGCAAAAGTATTTGTAAAAGTGTAACGTAGTTATCTTTTCTTACATACATAAAACTATGTAAAAATAGAAACTAATATGAGTTAGTTCTTAAACAATAAAACTTTCTTTTAACATCGCTGAAAGTGATGTCAGGCTTCTAACAAAAATACTGACAAAAAATGCAGTTAAAATCTTGACAAACCGTAGACAAAAACTTAACAAAAAAGTTTTTGTTAGAACTTTGTTTAAGATTTTAAAAGCACGATACTGACCTGACAAAAAAAGCCTGACAAAAAAAGCTTGAGACCTTACAAAAAATGCAAAGCATTTGAAACAAAAATAAGATTTTTGTTTTTGTTTCAAATCTTATTTTTGTTAAGCTTTTTTTGTCAGATCAGGTTTCTATTTTTGTTACGCAAACAAAAGTTTTTATATATCTACTCAAGTTCAAAATAATTTTAAAAACATGACTACAAAAAAATCTTCTTATACTTATCCTATTTTTACTGTTCGCTGGCTTGCAGTTCATGCTTTAGCTGTGCCTACAGTGTTCTTTTTAGGTTCAATTACAGCAATGCAATTTATTCAGCGTTAGAAAGACAAATTTAGGTAATAAATATGGCTAAACCCAATCCCAACAAACAATCCGTTGAATTAAATCGTACTAGTTTATATTGGGGATTACTTTTAATTTTCGTTTTAGCTGTTCTGTTTTCAAGTTACATTTTTAATTAAAACTACTTGTATTCCCTTTCTTGTAATTTATGGAGTCCAAAAAACAAAAGTACCTCTTATCATATCAACCTGATAAAGCAAGGCCCTAAGTTCTACTTAGTAAAACAAAGTGACACAACCCCTTACATATCTGAACAAATCTCAGACAAAGTTTTAACAGATTTTAAAAACCGAAGACAAAAAATTTGTGAGATTTTTGGTAAGCAACTCTTGACAAAGGTAAGACAAATCTAGACAAATTTGAAACAAAAAAAGCTTGAAACAAAAAATGCTTTACATTTTTTATCAGGCTTTTTTTGTCAGGTTTCACCCCTTCGGTTGTTAAAAATTTGTACGGTTTGTAGGGTCTTGTTTTTAAACAAAAATTATTGAAACGAAAAAATTTAGGAAAATAAAGCAATGTCTAACACTGGAACTACTGGACGTATCCCTTTATGGCTTGTGGGTACAGTTATAGGTACTGCAGCACTTGGTTTGCTTAGTATCTTTTTCTATGGATCTTACGTCGGTCTAGGGTCTTCTTTATAAGTTTATAAATCATACTTTTATATTAATTTGTAACAAGCGTCGTATCTTTTAAGCTGGTTGTTTTAGTCCAACTAAAACAAAATTTTTTCATATTTAGAAGAAATAAAGATATTTTTTTGCACGCGTTAAGATAAGTTTTTGCACGTAAAAGCTTTTTTTGCATCTAAGCAAAACTATTGCTTTCTACTCTTGCTTGCACTATTTTAATGTTTCTTATAAAAACATTATAAAAGCAGCAAAAGTGGGAAGCAAAATAGATTTTATAAAAATATTTATCAAAAAACTTTTTCGTAACAAATTAAAAAACTTTCTTAATAAAAAAAATTATGTAACCTTCTGAACAAAATAATTTTGTACGTATTAGAAATATTGAATATAAGAAATTAGGTAAATATCAATTGTCAAGAACATCAGAAGATTCTGAAATAAGTTTAAAAGTATCATCATATCTACAAGAAAAGATACAAAAACCCTTTGAAACACTATAAAAAATGCAAAGCATTTTTTGTCAGGTCTTTCCAATTAGTCTGTTCGGACGTTAAGAAGATAATTTGTAAAAAATATAATCCCTTTGAGTAGACAATTTTATATAATAATTAGTATACTATAAAGTATGGCGGGCGTAGCCAAGTGGTAAGGCAATGGATTGTGACTCCATTATTCGCGGGTTCGATTCCCGTCGTTCGCCCAATTTTAATTATTCAACAAAAAATACTGATAAAACAAAAATGGAAAGCTGACCTGATAAAAAAAGCGAAGCTTTTGAAACCATTTTTTGTTTCAAAAGCTTCGCTTTTTTTGTCAGGTCAGTGTTTTTAGTAAAGCGATATTAAAAGTTTTTGTTTGTTTTGTTCCTTTACTATTTTTACTTTTTCCAGATATTTAAACTATTTAACTTCAAGAATTTTTTGAGAGCCTTTTTCTTACACCGCTGTACTAACATCGCCTTTGGTTTCTTTTCGATGTCAAGGTCTATCGTCAACCCTTTCAATATTTGGCTATCACGGACAAATCCTATATTTGCTACTGCTTCTGTTGTTACATGTTGACCTGATAAAAGTGTTAATAAAAATGGGTGAAACCCTGCAAGAAGTTGAGACCTGACAAAAAATGCAAACCATTTGAAACACTGACAAAAACAAAAATATTATTTTTGTTTTTGTCAGTGTTTCAAATGGTTTTGTTAAAGGTTTGTTTGCCTTACAAAAATGGTTTTTTCGTTTAAAATCTTTGTCATATAAAGCGATAAAGAGATCTTATTTTTACAAAACCCTGATAAAAATAGTATTTTTATCAGGGTTTTGTTTGAGATTTTTGTCATGATTTCCCTTCGGGAAATTATTATTTCCCGAAGGGAAATCATGATTGTTCTTTGTTTGTTTGGAGTTTATCCAAAGAAAAGCTCTTGTACTTTTTGAAAAACACCTTTATAAGGTGTCGTTAAATCAATAAAATAATCTTGTTTCCCAATTAAACGTCGTGCAGCATTTTCAAAAGCAATTCCAGATAGTGTTAGTTTTTTCTTTAAAACCAGAGGTTCACCACGATTAGTTGATATTATTACATGATTATCTTCAGGTATTGCTCCTAATAATGGAATTCCTAACATTTCTTGAACATCACGAACAGACATCATATCATTTCTCTGAATCATATCTGGGCGAACACGATTCACTAAAAGTTTTACATTATAAATTCCATTAGCTTCTAAAAGACCTGCTACTCGATCTGCATCCCGTATTGCAGTAATTTCGGGCGTTGTAACGATCAAAGCTTCTTGGGCTGGTGATATTGCATTTATAAAACCTACATCAATTCCAGCTGGACAATCGACTAAAACAAACTGATAACCTAATGAAGCAATAGATTTTACCAAATTTTCCATATTTTTTCGAGTTACGTTGTATCTTTGTCGATTTTTAGAAATAGAAAGTAATGATAAATTTTTCCACCGCTTATCTCGAATAAGTGCTTGGTCTAATCTACATTGACCATCTAAAATATCCATTGCTGTATAAAGAATTCGATTTTCTAGACCTAATAATAAATCTAAATTACGTAATCCAATATCTGCATCAATTAATGCTACTCGATAGCCAAGTCGCGCAATGGACATTCCTAAATTAGCAGTTGCTGTAGTTTTACCAACTCCACCTTTTCCTGAAGTTACAACAATTGTTCTTGAGTTTTGAATGTTAGTTGTTTCACTTTGTGAAACATCACTAGGTGTTTCTGAAGGGTCGATGTATTGCTGCCCTTCTTGTTGATTTGAAAAAGTAGTCATAATAAGAGAATAGTTTTTTGTTATAAATTCCTTGTCTTTAAAGCTCCATTAGCTTTAATAATATCATCTTTTTAACACAGTCTGTACTATTTACAAAATTTTAACAACTCTTTCACAAATCAAAGACAAAAAAAGTTATAAAAGGCGAAACAAAAACTTCAAACCTGACAAAAAATGTCTGACAAAAAAAGCTTAACAAAAATAAGATTTGAAACGAAAAATGCCTTGCATTTTTTGTCAGGTCTCAAGCTTTTTTTGTCAAGTCAGTGTTTCAAATATCATTTTTATTTGTCGGTATTAGAAGGAATAAATTGTCTTCTAATATTGACTTTGGTTAACAAATTTATAAGAAATTTTTAACAAAAATAAAAAAAAAAACGCCTAAAAATCCTGACAAATCGGAGACAAAAATATTATTTCTGATTAAGGGCCATACATCTTAACTGACCTGACAATAATACTGACAAAAAATGCAGTTATGACAAAAAATGCAGTTATGACAAAAATACTGACAAAAATGATATTTTTGTTTCATCTTGACAAACCTGAAACCTGACATGTTTCAAATCTTATTTTTGTCAGGTTTGTTTAGGATTTGAAAAGCACGATACTACTGACAAAAATACTGACCTGACATGTTTCAAATATCATTTGAAACATGTCAGGTTTCAAATTTTGTTTCCATTCTTGTTCAGCGCAGAGATACAGCACTTTGTCAAAGACGTTATTTTTGTTCCGTAATTTTGTCAGATTTTGTCTTTGGTTTAATTCAATTTTCAGTTTTTGTTAAATAGTGGAAGAAAAGCAAAAGGTTCTTCAATTTTTCATCACCGACTTGTCGAGATTTATCTAAAATTGTCTAAATTTATTCAAACAAAAACAAACTTTTTGTAGGGCTTCGCCCAAAATTGTGAAAGATTTATAAAAAGTACGATGAGAAAAAAAATTTAAACATAAACAGTCTTTGTGTAAATTACTGTTTCTACTTAGATATAGAACAAGGTTTTCTAAATTTTACGTAATAAAATTTAGAAATATTTAAATTCAATTTTCTTAAATTGATAAAAAAGTCATAACCTTATTTTAAATAAGTTTTGAGGGAAACGAGCAAGGAGGGATTCGAACCCCCGACACCGTGGTTCGTAGCCACGTGCTCTAGTCCACTGAGCTACAAGCCCTAGCCTCGAATCTACAATAATATACCATTAATTTACTACTTTTTGCAATATTACCATTTTATATATCTACTTTTATTAATTTATATTAAAAAAATAAAAAAAAAATATCTGGTTTTCCAAAGAGGTGAAACCCTACAAGAACTTGAGACAAAAATTGAAACAAAAGTTGAAATCTGACCTGACATGTTTCAAATGCCTTGCTTTTGAAACATGTCAGGTCAGTATTTTTGTCATAACCGCATTTTTTATTTCAGTATTTTTGTTTCGATTTTTGTTAAAAAATTATTAGCAAAAAAAAATCTGGATAAATAAAAAATTAGAAACCAAAGAATTTTGTAAAATTAAAAACAAAAGAAGCAGTTTTGTTTCAGATTTGTGAATTTTTGTTTTTAATTTTATTATTTTTAAAGATTTATTTAAAATTTTACAAATCTTTGAGAATTTTTGGGACATCAAAGGTTATATAACGAAAAGGTTGATTATGATTACATCAAAAAGAAACATTATATTTTTTCTTCTAATCATAAGAGCACTCAGTTTAGCTTCAAAAAAGAAATTATCTTTAATAATGTAATCTTTATCTCAGAAAGGAAAAAAAAAATAAAAAAATTTTCTTTCTTTATACAGAATTTAAAGATAACATAAAATTGAGAAGAGAATTTAAAATGTTAAACAAACTTGTTATCTATGCAACAACTCTCTAAAAAATTTATTAGCTTATTCCAAACTTTAAGTATTTGTTTAATGGTTTCATTTGTTTTTAATTTGACTTTAAGCTCAAAAGCAAATGCTTATCCAATTTTTGCTCAACAAAATTATGCTAATCCTCGAGAAGCAAATGGACGTATTGTTTGTGCAAATTGTCATTTAGCACAAAAAAATGTTGAAATTGAAGTTCCTCAAGCTGTATTACCTGACACTGTTTTTGAAGCAGTTGTGAAAATTCCGTACGATCAACAAGTAAAACAGGTTTTGGGTAATGGAAAAAAGGGCGCTTTAAATGTTGGTGCTGTATTAATTTTACCAGACGGTTTTGAATTAGCTCCTCAAGATCGAATTCCAGAAGAAATGAAAAATAAAGTTGGAAATTTATATTTCCAACCTTATACTCCCGATAAGAAAAATATTATTGTAGTAGGACCTGTGCCTGGTAAAAAATACAGTGAATTAGTTTTTCCAATTCTTTCTCCAGATCCTTCTCAAAATAAAAATATTTCTTATTTAAAGTATCCTATTTTTGTAGGTGGAAATAGAGGTCGTGGACAAATTTATCCTGATGGTTCAAAAAGTAACAATACTATTTATAATGCTTCAAAAGGCGGTAAAATTACTCAGATTGAGCCTGGTGAAAAGAAAGGTAGTTCGAATATCACAATTGAAACATCACCTGGTGAACAAATCGTTGATAAAATTCCTGCTGGTGTAGAATTACTTGTCAAAGTCAATCAATCTGTACAAGCTGATCAACCATTAACAAATAATCCAAATGTTGGAGGTTTTGGTCAAAAAGATACTGAAGTTGTTTTACAAAATCCGGCGCGTATTCAAGGATTAATTGTTTTTTTCCTTTTTGTTGTTTTAGCACAAGTTTTTCTAGTGTTAAAGAAAAAACAATTTGAAAAAGTTCAATTAGCAGAAATGAATTTTTAGAAAAATTCTGAAAAAAACCAAAACAAAAATAGTAGTATCCAAACAAAAACCTGAAACATTGACAAAAAATGCTTTGCATTTTTTGTTTCAAACTTTGTTTTTGTTATTGCAGTTAAAATCCTTAAGATTTTAAAAGCAAATTTGTCTCTATTTTTGTTTCAATTTTTGTTCCAAATTTTTTTTTGTAAGAAAAAAGTTATTTAGAGACTTTTTTGTAATTTATATAAATTATTTTTATAGATATATTATGTAAACTTTTTTATTAAAAAAGATATAAACAAATATTCTGCTTGATTTTCGTAATTTTCTCGTTGAAAAACAAATTCAAGTACTTAATTTTTATTTGGTAATTCTTTGTTTTATTTGAATATAATTTTGTTTTAAATCTCTAATTCTTCTGCGTTTCTCAAAAAAAAAACAAAGAATGATAATAGTTTTCTTTACTTTTATGTTTTATTTTTGAAGATGTCTTGAAGTTACAAGAGTAAGAATAGGTGCAACTTGTATTCAAATCAAATTCTGACATTGCCTTCTAATATCGCAGACATTACTAAGATTACTTTATTAACATAACATACATCACCTTGTAACAAAAACTTAACAAAAATAATATTTGAAACAAAAATATTATTTTTGTTAAGTTTTTGTTAAGCTTTTTTTGTCAGGCATTTTTTGTAAGGTCTAAAGTTTTTGTCAAGTGATGTATGTTATGTTAAGAAGGTAATATTTAAAAAGGGTGTCTATATTTTTTATTTTTCAATACTTTTTTAAATATGGTTGAACCACTTTTATCTGGAATTGTTTTAGGTTTAATTCCTGTAACATTAGCGGGTCTTTTTGTTACCGCATATTTGCAATATCGTCGCGGTGATCGCGTAACTAGTTCTTTATAGTTTTTAAAAGTTTTAAGTTTCAAACAAAACGTTACTTTTTTGTTTGAAACTTAAAAACTTTTTATATTTTTATTTACATAAGTTTTACTGTTTCGAATTAAAATTCAAACTTAAGGTACTCTTACAAGAAACAAAATAAACTTAATCATTATTAATTTTATAATATTTCTATTTACTTCATAACAAATAAAAGAAAGTTCCAACCTTATGTTTGTATTGACCAAAAAAAATTATTTTGTTAAAGATGCAATATATTTCTTTTGTTATAATACTAACATTACGGTCTTTTAGGAGTAAAAAAATTATTTACAAAAATGGTTTGGCGAAAACTGAAAAAAAAGTCTCAAACAGAAACCTAATAAAATAGTATTTTTGACCCGTAGCAATGACTGTTTTTGTTTCAAGTTTTTGTACGAGCTTTACTGTGCTTTTAAAATCCTGACAAACCGTTAACAAAAACTGAAACAAAAAGCCGACAAAAATAGAAACAAAAATACTGACAAAAATTGAAACAAAAAATGGTTTGCATTTTTTGTCAGGTCTCAAGTTTTTGCAAGTTTTACTTTAAAAAACCTTCGGAAAAACTTTGGAAAACCTTTTTTGTCATAACTGCATTTTTTGTTTCAGTTTTTGTTAACGGTTTGTTTAATATTTTAACTGCAATTTTCCTCAGATTTTTATCAGTTTTTGTCTCTTTTATGTTTCATATTTTCTATTAATTTAAAAAACTAATTTATGTTAACAATAATCAGTTATATAGTGTCGCTTACAACTATTTTTATTCTTACTTTAGTAATTTATTTAGGTTTATTAAAAGTTAAATTAATCTAACACTCTTAGATAATTATTTTTTTAGTATATTTAAGAATAGTAATTTTTTGTCAAAAATATTCTTTTTACAAAAAATAAGAACATTTGTATGATATTTATTGTCTTACGAAAACAATTTTCTATGATTGTGTTCTTATTTTTATATAGTTTTAAATAATATGATATATAAAAACAAGTTTTGTTTAAAATTTGTACGTTACTTTTTATACTATTAATTTTTAAATTTTCTATTCATTTCAACATATTTATATTCTATTTTTTTTTGTCAATTACAAATCTATAATTTTCATCTAATGAGTTTTTTCCAAGCTAAGAAAATAAGTGGACTTACAAATAAAAGATAAGAAGATGAAACAAAAATACTGACAAAAAATGCTATTATGACAAAAATATTGACAAAAACTTAACAAAAATGATATTTGAAACAATGACAAAAAATGCTTTCCATTTTTTGTCAGGTCTCAAGTTTTTGCAAGTTTTCTTTTGGAAAACCTTATCTTTTCTTTGTATCTTTTCTTTATCTTTTCTTGCAGAAAAGATAAAGAAAAGTGCTTCTTTTGTTTTACTTCGTAAAACAACAATCCTGACAAAAAAAGCGAAGCATTTGAAACAAAAATATTATTTTTGTTTTTGTTTCAAACCTTTTTTGTTAAGCATTTTTTGTCAGGTTTCAATTTTTGTCAGTATTTTTATTTCAATTTTTGTCAGGTTTGCCCTACATAAAACTTCGTTTTTGTTAGAAAATTATTTTAAATTTTGCTAATCCAGCTTATACTCCAAATAAAACTTTGGTTATTTTGTTGCTTCCTATTATAAGATGAACTTTTATGTAGGAAGCAAGGAAAAGCAAAGCTTTAAATAGAACATAAATTTGATAAAAAAATCCTTTCTTTACTGTTTCTACAAAGATTTATTTCAAACAAACGAAAAAATTAGAGGTTAAAAGTTTTTTCTAGCAATATACAAAAAAAAGAAAAATACAAAAAGACCATATAAAAATATAATTTTTGTAAAGCAAACAAATCCTGACAAACCTGAAACAAAAACAATGTTTTTGTTTCAGGTTTGTTTAAGATTTGTTTGCCTTTTGATTTATCTAGTTGATTTTTTTGTTTTTTTTTTATAAAATTGAATTATAAAAAAGCCTGCTTAACTCAATTGGCAGAGTATCGGTTTTGTAAACCGAAAGTTATCGGTTCGACTCCGATAGTAGGCTTCAGCTTATAAAAATTCAACAATTTTTATTTCTTTTCAAATAAGAAATTTTTAAAAAATTAATATATGGTATAATACACGTAAAGGTAGCCTATAAACAATTTCAAAAGGTAAAAAATTATGTTAACATTAAAAATTTTTGTATATACTGTAGTAACTTTTTTCGTTTCTCTTTTTATTTTTGGTTTTTTATCAAATGACCCAGGTAGAAACCCAGGCCAGAAAGATCTTGATTAGTTTTTATCTGTAAAAAACAATTGTCAAGTCTCATAAATCTGCACAAGTTTTATAAAAATCTTTAACAAGCCGAAAACAAAAACAATCACAAAATGGACATCTAACTTTCCAGGATTACCAGGGCTTCACCCTATTATATTTGGTTAACAAACTTATAAGAAACCCGAATAAACAATTGTTGCCGTTGTTTTACTACCTTAAACAATAGCAACAATCGTTTATTTCAAATATTTTGAAACACTGACAAAAAAAGCTTAACAAAAATATTATTTTTGTCTCAAGCATTTGAAACAAAAATAATATTTTTGTTAAGCTTTTTTTGTCAGGTCAATACAAATTTTTTTTATCTTTACAAATCAATAGTTTGTTACTTTTTTTCATATGATAAGGTAACTTTGAGGGTTATCTCTGAACAAACTCTTAAGAATCTAGAACAAATCTAGACAAATTGGAGATAAAAATTGAAATAAAACTATTATTCCTATCAGATTTTTATTGAAGATTTTTTGAAAATTTGCCATAACAAAAAATTTTGACCTGACAAAAAAAGCTTAACAAAAATATTATTTTTGTCTCAAGCGAGTGTCAGGCATTTTTTGTCAGTGTTTCAAAAGTTTTTTTAGCAAATTGTTGTTATGGTTGGTTTCAACTTTGTTAAATAAAGCGAACTTGTGAATCTTTTTATTATTTTTTTATAAAAAAAGAAGCGCAACAATCATTTCTGTATCTTTTCTAACAAAAACTTAACAAAAATGATATTTGAAACACTGACAAAAAATGCTTTCCATTTTTTGTCAGGTCTCAAGTTTTTGTAGGTCCCTTTAGGGACCCCTTATCTTTTCTTTATCTTTTCTTTGTATCTTTTCTTTATCTTTTCTTTGTATCTTTTCTGCAAGAAAAGATAAAGAAAAGATACAAAGAAAAGATACAAAGAAAAGATACAAAGAAAAGATAAAGAAAAGTGCTTCTTTTGTTTTACTTCGTAAAACAACAATCAAAAAGTGCTTCTTTTGTTTTTGTTTTAAGTTTTTGTTTTACTAATTCAAACAAAAAAATTCAAACAACAATCAAAAAGATAAGGCAAATCATGGTTTTCCGAAGGAAAACAATTATCTCCCTTCGGGAGATCATGGAGAAAATTTATATTTTGTCATTAGTTTGTCCAAAGTATAGATTAAATCCTTTTTGTTTATAAATTCAATTTTATTATGCCACGATCTCAAAGAAATGATAATTTTATAGATAAAACATTTACCGTTGTAGCAGATATTTTATTAAAAGTATTGCCAACTTCAAATAGAGAAAAACAAGCTTTTACTTATTATAGAGATGGAATGTCAGCGCAATCTGAAGGAGAGTATGCAGAAGCCCTTCAAAATTATTATGAAGCTATGCGTTTAGAAATAGACGCTTATGATCGAAGTTATATTCTTTATAATATAGGGTTAATTCATACAAGTAATGGAGAACATGGACGCGCACTCGAATATTATTATCAAGCTTTAGAAAGAAATCCTTCATTGCCACAAGCTTTAAATAATATTGCAGTAATTTATCATTACCGTGGTGAGCAAGCAATTGAAAATGGTCAATCAGAAATATCAAAAATGCTTTTTGATAAAGCTGCTGATTATTGGAAAGAAGCTATTCGATTAGCCCCAACAAATTATATTGAAGCTCAAAATTGGCTAAAGATGACCGGACGTTAAAAAAATTCTAGATTGTTTTTATTAAAAAAATTTGAATCCTTCACTTAACAAAAATACTGAAACAAAAAAGGAATACTACTATTTTTGATGCTTTTAAAATCCTGACAAACCTGAAACAAAACCTGAAACAAAAATATAAATAAAAACCTGACAAAAAATGCCTAACAAAAAAAGCTATAGACAAAAATCTGATTTTTGTTTAGCTTTTTTTGTCAAGCATTTTTTGTCAGTCTTTCAAATGATATCTTTGTTTTTATTTTTGTTAGAAGCCTGACATCGCAGACCAAAAATATTATTTTTGTTAAAGCGATGTTAAAAGAAGGGCCTTACGTTTTATTTTGCGTTTTATTTTTTACAAAAATAAAATTTTAGATAAAACAAAAAGTTGTGCAAGCAACACAAAAACCTTGTTTTTGTTAAATTTTATGACAAGGGCAATACTCTATAAGTTTTTGTTTTTTACTTTTTCTTTTTAAAATATAACATCTTTACTAAAACCCGATAAAAACTTGAAACACAAGTTGAAACAATATTTTAGGCAAAAATTTTATTTTTGTTAGATTTTGGTCAGAATTTCATCTCCTTTTTGTTTTAAGTTTTTGTATCATATGGACTGATAAATCTTAGAAATCATAAATAAACTTAAACAAACTCTGACAAATCAAATATTTTTGTATCTTTTCTAACAAAAACTTAACAAAAAAGGTAGTCTCCCTTTTTTGTTAAGTTTTTGTAGGTCCCTAAAGGGACCCCTTATCTTTTCTTTATCTTTTCTTTGTATCTTTTCTTTATCTTTTCTTTGTATCTTTTCT
>JAABUL010006093.1_pt1 | contig 14225 bp, 16 predicted proteins | sample 5559151 | NCBI WGS metagenome assembly JAABUL01 (sample SAMN10711876, study PRJNA513368) | rock metagenome | isolation source: Antarctica rocks | place: Antarctica: Victoria Land, Pudding Butte sud | reverse complement strand
CTGCGAGGCGCCAGGACTGTCCAGGGCGGGCCGGAGCAGCGGGAGGGCCTGGCCGGGATCGGGCGGGCGCTGGCGGCGGCGGGCGAGGGGCAGCGGGCGCACGCGAGTGTGCAGGAGCGGGCGCACGAGGCCGAGCGGGAGCGGTTGCAGCCACGGCAAGGGCCACGAATGGGAATGTAGCTTACCCTCTGCGGAAGGCAGCCTTCGGGATGGAAGCGGTTTGAAGCAAACCTACGCTTCTGAATGGCAGACGGCTTCCAGGTTGTAGCCGTCGGGATCGAGGATGAATGCGGCATAGTAGTGGGCATGATAGCGAGGGCGCAGGTCCGCCCGTGGCAGCCACCACTGCACAGCTACGGCGAGCACGAGAACCGGCACGCCCAGGGTGGACACCCAGGTCATGACGAAGTCGATGGTTGCGGACCCGCCTGCCCATGAGTTGGTCCAGGTGGTCAGGGCTGCATCGAGTTCGGTCAAATGCACTCTCGGTTCCGCTGCTACCGGACCCCCTGATTAGGCGCGGAAGGAGTTGAACCCCCGACCTCTGCCATGTAATGGCAGCGCTCTGCCACTGAGCTACACGCCTTCAGACGAGCCTAATGGGGGCACCGTCTGGCATTGGGTAGGTTGTTACTCTTGCGAGGTCAAGCTGGTGAGGTGCCCTTCCATGCTCCGGCACGATTGCGCGTTGCTCCATACACCAAGATTTCGTTGCATCATACGATTCGCGTAACATGCGTTATGGTAACGGGCGTTTTCTGATCGGCCTATAGCTCGCCGGAGACTAGGTGCGTCCGCTCGGCGGTTGAGTTAGGGGCCTAGTCCCGTGGCATGCTGGAAACCTTGAGCAGCCCCAAAACTGTGTCCCGTGGTGCCGACCGCGGCGGGCGGTCCGCAGTCGCATCGAGCTATGGCAGGCCGGGCACTCCGGCTTGTCGCAAATGATGCTCAGCGTAGATGCACTGATCACCGGCACCGCGGAGACTGTCGCGGGAAGAGCTGCGGGAGTGCGTTCTGGCTCTACCGCAGGAGGGAAGGGAAAAGTTGGCGCTGCTGGTGCTGGCGGGGAGCTTGATGCCGGTGCCGATTCACCCCTGCTAGTCAGCCCGACGCCGGCCCAGACTTCCGCTGCGCTGCCGGTGAAGCACCAGCTCGCCCAGGCAGCTCCTGCGATCCCGCCGATGGCTAGCACCCCGGGATGGGGCAGCAAGGCCAGAGGAGCAGCGATGCAGAACAGCGCGCCCATGAAGCCGGCCCACATACGTAGGAAGAACCACCCATCCCTTGCGGACCCCAAAACCACGGCGCCTACCAGCCAGACCCAGCCAGGGAACCAGAGCGCGGCAGTGATCCCCGCCGCGGCTCGCGCGGACAAGACGGACGAGAGCACTTCCAGGACCGCCCGGCCGAGCAAACCGTAGGCTAGCGTCGCGATGATGAACACAACGGCCTGCATGCAACAGCCATAGAAGCCCGAAACCGGGCGCCGCGCCAGCCTCGGCAAAGCGCCGCTCACGAACCCGCGAGTCTCATAACGGCAATTATGGGAAGCCCGCTTTCTATCTCGGTTGGTCGAACATCCGTTCGACGAATTGGGACAGGTTGCTAGTTGCTTGTCCGCAAGCTGAGCGGCGAAGCCGGGCTGAGTGGGCGGCGTTCGACCAGCTTACGATTTGCCACGAGCGCGAGCTGCCGCACGTTGGCGACGAGAGGGCGGAGAGGTGCCAAGTTCGACATGCGGCGCCGGTTCCGGCGCAGGCGTGCGCTGCACCCAACTCATGATCATCCTCAAGCACAGCCGCGCACGAGCGTTGTCGGTGATGAGGGGAAAGTGCCGGCGCAGTTCGACCACACCGGATAGCTCGCCCCCGTCCTGGTAAGCTTGGCGGATCGCATGTGCGGTTGCTTCATCCACGGCGAACATGGGAAGAGCTTTGACCTACCTGCTTGCCGAGAGCAAGCAGGCTGTTGTTCCGCGTTGTTCCATTAGGGCCTTGCCCCAGCCCACTCCATGCTGCACCGCAGCAACGCCGAACGGATGTTATACGTCAAAGTTTGAATTGAAGTGGCAACGCTCTATGTTGCATCGCAGCGTCTGGGTTCCGCGCTATAATCGCCAGAGGTGCAGTGGCAGCATCTGGACTAGCCCTGGCGCTGAAAAAAGACCCAACGTCCGCCATCCTTGGCCGGTTGCACGCGCACGCGCACCTCTATGTCCTGTGTTCCGGCTGACAAGCCGAATACATGGCTGAACTCTAGGTCGGGGTGGCTTTGCGCCAGGGCACGCTCAATACAGCCGCGATAAGCTTGAACGGTTATGGAAGATACTGTCCCGTTGGTGACGCCTTGTTTCAGCAACGCGCCGTGGGTGCCGGGACGCCGCTTTCCGGCACCGCCATGAAAGGTCACGGCCCCATTCGCATCCAGGCGGATGGCCTCGAAGGGCAAGGAATTTACCTGCTCGGCTGGGAGGCTATCCACTGCTTCAGCCAGCAACATGGTGTTGAAATCAACGATGATATGCATTCCGATCGCGCGACTGTTGAGGCGCAACCCTGCCGGGCAACAAGTCTGCCCGCCATCGCTGCACATAGTGCATAACATTTCATAACACTCGCTTTACAGCAGGTCCATTACTTTTTAGAGCAGAATCATGCTGCACCGCATCAACGCCGAAGATGCATTATGGAAAGAGGGGGGAAGTCTCGGGGAAGCAGCGGGGAAGTCCTGGGGTGGCGGGCGGGGGCGCAGGGGCACGGGGACTTGGCCGTGAGCAGTATCCAAGCCTGCCAGGACGGCGCCAGCGGGCTACGAGGACTTGCCGGGGTCGTTGCGGAAGGCAACAATCTACTGCCAGGATAGACATTGCAGGTGCCAGAAAAACCAAAGGGAGCCGCGAGGCTCCCTTGGCGCTTGGCTCCCTTGCGGGAAGTGGACAGTCGGCACGCCGACGCCACCCGAAAGATTTAGACGTTTGTACCTAAGTCTTCAAGAGGTTGCGGCAGCCAGCGCAGGAGCCGGGCCAGAACCTCCTTGAACTCTGCCTCCGACAGGCGAGGAACCTTGCCCTTGGCCGGGGACAGCCGGCTTGGCGCGACGGTCGAGGGCTGGTTGCAGATGGCCCAGGCATCCCGTCCGTCTATCGAGGTGGTCAGCTTGAACGCCCACGGGTTGCCGGGTTGCGGCTCAGTTGTGGTCGGCACGACGAGGCAGGGGCCATGCAAGGTGTTCCTGTATGACACCACGATCACGGGCCGGGTCTTCCACATCTCAGGGAGCTGGGCATCACGCCAGAAGTCGCACCAGTAGAGCTGCCTGATCTTGGGAGCGGCGATGATGCGGGGTTTGACCCGCGGCGGCGGGTTGTCCGGCTGCGGCAGCGGGCCTCCAGGGGCCGGCCTCTCGCGTTCGTCTTGCTTGTCGCTCACACGAGGCTGGTAACGTGCCTGCGTCAGTGCTACAAGGAGAAAAGTATACTTTCATACTATATATTAAGGAGATATGCCTACATGAAGACGGTGGCGGTGGTGTGCCAGAAGGGGGGTACGGGGAAGACGACCCTGGCCCTTTCGCTTGCCGTCGAGGCTGTCCTTTGTGGGCTTAACACGGTGATGGTGGACCTTGATCCCCAAGTGAGCGCCTGCGAGTGGGGTGACATGCGTCGTGGGCGCGAGGACGCGCCGGAGGCGCCCGTGGTGGTGGACGCGCAGCCAGCTCGCCTTGCCAGTGTGGTGGCAAAGGCGCGCGAGGCCGGGGTGGACCTGTTGGTGATCGACACTGCTGGCCGAACTGAGCAGGCAGCCATAGCGGCTGCCCGCGTCGCCGACCTGGTTGTGGTGCCGCTGCAGCCCTCGGTGATTGACCTCAAGACAGTGAAGGCGACTTCCGACCTGATTGCCCTTGCCGGCAGCCCGGGGCGCGTGGCCGTGCTTATGCGAGTGAAGGCATCGGCCGGTGCGCGCCAAGACGAGACGCGGGCCTGGCTGGAGCGGCAAGGGATGCCGGTGTGCCCGGCCACATTGGGCGACCGTGTGACGTTCCAAGACGCATACGCACAGGGCCTGGGCGTGACGGAGTACGAGCCGGACGGCAAGGCTGCCGCCGAAGTGCGACAAGTATACTTGCATATAAGCATACTTGTAAAATTAATGTCAAGTAGGAAAGAAGACAATGTCTAAGAGGAGCAACATCGCGGACATGATGCATCAGGCGGCTGGAAGTACGCGTACGGGTGCCCGTGTCGGCTACGATACCACCCCACTTCCGGTAGGACAGCCCAGCGACGACGCAGCGGCGACCCCATCAGCGCCACAGGCGAGCCGGGCCGGCATGAAGGCGATCACGGGCCACTTCCCGCCGCAGGTCCGCTACCAACTCCGGTTGCTGGCGGCCGAGCAAGACCGCAAGGTCGAGGACATGCTGGCCGAGGCGTTAAACCGCCTGTTCGCGGCCTACAACAAGCCTGAGATCGCGCCGACAACGACCCGAGAGAGGTAGAACGGCGCCAGATGCAGCGGCAGGTCGCCCCTGCCATGCTGTGGGCCAGGTAGGGCCTGCCGCAAGGCGTCAGTCTGTTGCAGGCTGGTGTTCACGCCAACTCTCGACCCAATGCTCACGGGTGTGTCATGATCGAAGGCACCGCGCATTGTGCCCGGGACGATTGAAGGAATCTGGACCACCCAGAACCTAGAAACGCCAAAGGCCCGCCTTGAGGGCGGGCCAGAGACATACCGGCCGAGGCCGGGGATTCACAGATACGTCGCTGTTCTGAGAATCCCCCAATCGGCCGACTTTTGCAAGCTCTGTCTTGCCACGGGTTTGCACGTCCTGGCGCCAGCCCTCCCAGCACCTTGGCCCCACCGAGGAAGGGACTGCTTTGCCCGACGTACAGCCTGCCATGCCCAGCACCGGACGCCCTGACGCCCGCGTGCGCCCGAGTGCCCCCAACCCCCACCATCCCCGCCCCTGGCGGCGGGGCAGCGTGTTCGGCGACGGCCCGCGCCGGCCGCTGTCGGCCGATGAGCGCCGCATCTGGCTGGCCCGCGCCGAGCTGGAGCGCAAGGCTAGGCGGCTGACCGCGCTGCACGTCGATGTCGCCGGCGCCTTGCTGAAGCGGCTGGGCGTGGAGGGGCAGTGCGACCCCGCGCACGCCACCTTGGCGGAGGACGCCGGCTGCGACCCGAGCACCGTGTTGCGGGCGCTGAATGCGCTGCGGGCGGTGGGGCTGGTGACGTGGGAGCGGCGGCTGGTGCGCCGCTCCTGGCCTGTGGGCGGGCGGGGCGCGACGCGGGCGGAGCAGACCAGCAACGCCTACGAGCTGCTGTTGCCGGACCGGCCGGTTGCGCCGCGCGAGGAACGCCGGTGCAGCACCGGGCGCTGCCGCCCGGACTGCGACTGGCAAGATGCCGGAGAAACCCCTTCTCAGTTTATTCTAAGAGGGTTTCCAGAGGTGACGGAAGCCGAACTACAGCGACTCAAGGCCATCCAGACAGCCCGGTGGGCACAGCTTGACGCCGAGTGGCACGCCAAGCGCGCCGAGCGATGGCGCGGGAGGGGCTGACAAGCCCCGTAGACCCCCGTTTACGACTGGGCTGGTACCACGGTACTCGGAGCCGTCAAGGACGCACGCCCTGCGTGCGCCGCTACGCGGTGGCCTACGACCATCCTTGACCGCCCCTGCGCGCCGCAACGCGCCGGAGGGCGTCGGGACGAAGGGCGTCCCGACCTTTCGACCCTGGCCTCCGACTCGGGGTTCCGGTAGCAGAGGAACCGGAAGTTCGATTCAGCATCAACGGCAGCGGGGCGGGTTTGCTGGCCGGAGATAGATGCATGAGTTGATGCACGCCGGAGACGGTTATTGCCCAAGTCGGAGGGAGCACCCCGGCGCCGCGCATCAAAGGGTGGTTTTCTACGCCTTGCCGCCGAGCTTGGTGAGCAGCAGACCTTGGCCTATCGATCATTTCAGTAACGTTGGATGGATAGGACCCATGCAGAGGAGGATGATCCTGTGAGAATACCACTGACAGGCGGCTGCATGTGTGGCGCTGCTCGCTATGAAATCACGCAGGAGCCCAGCCGCGTCTATACATGCCACTGCACCGACTGCCAGCGGGCGACAGTCAGCGCGTTCTCGATTGGTGTGGCGGTTCCAGGTGAGGCGTTCCGATTCACAGGAAAGGAATTGCAGCCGGCCTTGGGTGGCATCACTGCTGGCGGGCGCGTCAAGACGCGCTGGGTGTGTCCTGACTGTGGGATATGCATTTGCGGCGGGGTGAAGATCGGTACGGAACCGCCGGGCTACACGCGCATCGTTCGGGGTGGCACGCTTGACGATACGTCATGGCTGAAGCCGACGACACACTTCTACACGCGGAACAAGCAGCCGTGGGTGATTTTGCCGGAAGGCGCGACGATCTACGAGACGCAGCCTGGTCGCGTGTGATGTAGGGACTGATTTCGGCAGCTGCTGACTGCTGTTGGGTCCAGGCCTTATCTCGATGGTCACCAAGGGAACTCGCAATGCCAAGCACGCTAGAAACCCTACCCGCGGCTGCTGCGCCTGTTCCCAAGCTGGAGGTGTCTGCGTCTCAATCGAACTTTCGGTTCCGCTGCTACCGGACCCCCGACTCGGGTCGAACAAAGGGCTGACAGGGAAGAAAGTAGCTGGCCTACTTACCTTGTACGGCCCGACGCCGAACGGTTACGGACTCGGAAATGGGAACACAGGAAGCAGGTGCCAGCTCCGCCAACTGTTCAGGTGTGAGCTGGGATGCATCGGGACCGTGGCCGACCTTGCCGTCAGGCATCCCGCTCTCGATCCAAGCCAACGCGTCCAGGGCATCCTGGTCAAGGGTGGGTTGGCGCAAGTCACGCGCCAGGTTCAGGTGGAGATCGTCAAGCGGTCGGATGCCGCGCGGGGCTTCACAGTCCTGCCGAAACGCTGGGTCGTCGAGCATACGATTGCTTGGCTGAACCGCTGCCGCAGGCTGGCCAAGGATTGGGAGTGCCTGAACCGAAGGGCGCTCGCGTTCGTCCATTTCGCCTCCATCCGCCTCATGATGCGGAAGCTATGCCAAACAAGAGCCTGATCGCGGACAGACACTCAGAAAACTGCGACCCAAACAGTCGGTGGGCGGCGTCCCAGGTGAACTCAGGCTATCTGCGACAGAGCAGGCACGAGCTAGATCAAGGGGCTGTCGCTCGTCCAGCCGAGAGAGATCAAATGGGACAGGTGTCTTCCGGCCCGTGTTCCCGGTCCACCCCGCTTGGAGTGGGTCCAGCACCCGTCCTATAGCGGCACCCCGTATTGCCGACTGGCAGGCGCCCTCATCGCTGACAGCAGGGAGCGGCGCGGCGTACGCCGCCAACGGCACGCGAAAGCAGAGTGCAATCATGTTCCGCATGGGGTCAGGCTGCCTGGAACTACGTGCCGGCCAACGGCGTGTCCAGCACGGGCTGGTCCGGCGCGGCGCCGCGCAGGATATAGGTGTGGAAGCTGCCGCCCCCGGTGCGCCGGATATCATAGGCCGTGCGCTTCGCCGGGCCGGCAAGGTGGACCGCGCCGATCGGCTCGTAGGGCGGGTAGGGCTTGCAGAACGCCCCGGCCTCGTCGTTCCACATCGGCACCCCCCTGTCGCAGATCCAGTTGCAGCCGGGGTCCAGCAGCGCCGTCATGGCCACGTCCGGCCCGCCCAGGACATCGCCATAGATGGCGTGGTTGAGCGCGAACTGGTCGTGCGGCACCAAGGCCCCGGTCCGTCCCAGGGCAGCGGCATAGCGCCGTGCCCAGGCATCCCAATGCGGCGCGCCGGCGCGGACCGCGAAGAACCCGGCGTTCACGTGCGGCCGGCGCAGCAGGTGGGCCGCTGCTGCCGGGCCATAGCCGAGCAGCATGTGCTTGGCGGTCCAGCCGAACAGCCAGCCCTGGAAGCGGTAGCCCCGCTCCCGCTCATGCGTGACCGCCATGCCGGACGCGAGTGCGCCAGCGACGTAACGGCCCAGCACGGCAGGGTCCTGCAGCCATACATCGGAGTCGATCCATACATAAACATCGTATCCCGGAAAGTATTCCTGCAGGAACGGCCGGGCGAGGAACGACAGCAGCGCCGGGCCATGCTTGCCGGCTTGAACACCCAGGTGGGCGCGCGGCGCCGCAATCACGGCGCCGTGGCCCGCAAGCCAGGCCCGGTCGGCAGGATCAAGCCCAAGATCGAAGCACGCCAACTCGGCCTCGCCACGGTCCAGCACCTGGCCCAGCGATCCGATCATGCCGCGCAGAAACGGCATGAACCGGGAGTTGGAGGCACTGACGGCCAGAACGCGCGGCGAGGGAGCAGATGCCAGGCCGTCCATTACCCTGCGCCCCACAGGCTGGGATGCGGCGCCGCGACACGGTTGGCCAGCAGCCACCAGGTCCGCGGATGCCCGGCGATGGTGGCGACCGAGCGCAACCATGTCCCCTCCGAGGCGTGGCGCTGCGTGTCGAGGTAGGGGATCATGGCGCGATACCGGAACCCCATCCTTGTCTCCCTCAAGTTGCGTCAGGGCTTCTTGAGCGAAGGCATTAGGGACAGCACCGGTTGCCCGTCGGTTCGTCCGCCGCGCGTCACACCGCCCAGGGTCGTGCCCACAATTGGCGGGACCATTTCCACAACACGCCTCAAATTCGATGTTACGGGCCAAGTGTCTCCACTTGGCCCTTCTCATACTTCTCTCTACGTGCGGCGCCGCATTACGGCCAAGCCGAACGCACCAGCCATGAACATCACCGTGGACGCAGGTTCAGGCACGGCGGCAGCGCTGGCGCCGGTCAGGATGGTGGCGTTTGGCGTCGATTCGTATCCGTATGCAACCAGCGTAGCTCCGGCCACTTCGGCATAGCCGTAATGCAGCCCGTCGCTCAGGCTGAACGCCAGGCCGATGTAGTCGTCGGCCGGCGAGTTCGGAATGGTGGCCGCAGCCGGGAACGCCGAAAACGAGTAAAGTTCCCCATTCTGGTCAATCGAAGACCCGGCGGAGAAGTCGGCGATGCTGCCGAGGAAGCTGGACACCTGGGCGGTGCCGTTGGTCTGCACAGCCGCTCCTGGTCCGTTGCCGGTGCTGGCAGCAGTGAAGCCGTAGCCGGCAGCAGCACCGCCGAAGCTGACGGTGAATGGCGTGGCCGTCAGCGCTTGGTTGACGGAGGACTGGATGACCGCCGCCTCGGCACCGCCCGCCGCGGCGATGCCCAGAACCAGGGCGCCAGCTGTTGCAGCCAGTCGGGCGCTCATCGGATGGTTCCGTTGGCGCCTGCTGGGAAGAACAGGCCGCTGCTGGCGTTGGCAGCGCCATAGACGATGTTCAGGACCTGGCGGGTCGTGCGCGTGAAGGCCAGGCTATTCGCATCCGTCGGCACGATGTTGGCAACGCCATTCAACACCACGCCCTGGTCATCCTGGGCGCCCGACAGTGACGCGCGCACGTTGGACACGGCTTGTGTCTGCGGGCCAAAACCACGGGACAGCAGCAGCACACGCACCTCGGAGGCGTGATAGGCCTCGACCGCCAGGATGCCGGCGGCGGCGGTCAGGATCTGCTTGTTCTGCACCAGCGCTGCAGCGCCGTGATAGGCAGTGACGCCCACGTCCTCGAAGATGTAGGCACCCAGCAGGAAGCTGTTCTCGTCCGCATAGGGGTCGAAGCTGTTGCCCAGCCCGGCTGCCTGCGCCAGCGTGTTGAAGCTGTTCTGGATGTCGATGGCCGGAGCTGCGATGGCATTGGTGCCCAGCACGGTGCGCAGGAAGCGGACGTGGTTCAGTTCGTCGGTTGCGATCTCGTTGGCATACTGCTGAATGATGGGGGTGGCAAAGGACACTGCCCGGCCCCCGGTGACGGTGCCCGGCGTGCCGGTGCCAGTCCGGTCGGACGCGGCCAGGCCCTGGCCGGTGACGGCGCGGATGTAGTACTCGGCCTCGAGGTACTCGAGGTTGAGCGCGAAATTCAGGATATCGGCGTCGGTCACACCCTGGGCGTTGGCGGGCGTTGCGGACCCGGCTACGCCGGCAGCGGCAAGTGCACCGATGGCGAGTGCGCCCGCTCCACTGCCTAGCAGCATGTTGCGGCGGTCTACGCTGACCGGTGTTCGAACAGTCTGATCGTTGTCTTGGTCGTGCATGGCTCATTCCTTAGGAAGTCATGTCAGGCCGACGCCAACCTGAACGCCTAGACCGGCTCCCGGCGATAGCGCCCGGAGCCGACCCTGCACGCCCGTGTGAGCTGCCGCTACGCCACAGTGGCACATTTTTCATACTGGTGAACACGAAACTTGGACGCAGCATCACGAATAATTTTTCTTATTTCGTATTTTGTACATCCCGTCTTGGAAGGCCCACGACGGCGTTGTCAGGTTGAGGGTTGAGGCGACACTGAAGGAGCGCTGTTCATGGCGTGCTGCTGCCCGACGTATTCCGGGTGGTGCGGGACCGCTTCTTTGCCAGGCTGCGGGCGCAGCGGACGACAACTGTGCCACGCACAGAATAGAGGAGCCAAACAATGCTGCGAGGAGGACGGTCCTCGCGGCGTTCTCCCTTCCTCCTGTCCAGCTTACGCGGCATCTTCCTCCCTGTCCGCCTCGAAGGCACGCAGGCCGCGGTACCGCCACGCGGCGGCGAGCTGCTGGGGAGTGCGGTCCTGCACGGATTCTCGTCCGCCCCTGAGCTGGTCGGCGAGGTCCATCATGGCGCCGAGCAGGGTGGCGCGGTCGTCGCCGGTCAGCTCGACGAGGCCGGCTTTCTGGACAAGGCCACCAAGCTCGATGAGTTGGCGGGTGCGTGCGCGTCGTTCCTGGACCCAATCGCGGGTGTCGTGGCGAGCTTGGGCGCGTTCGAGGCGTGTCTGCATGACGCTGATGCGGCTAAGCAGCGCTGTTGCTGCTTGCAGGTTGTGGAGCAGGGTCGCCGGGTTCGGCTTTCTTCCCCCGCTTGCCCCCTTGCTGAAAGACGGCCTGTCCGCGTTCGGTCCACCTCGCTATGGCCTCGGGTGACTTCTTGCTTTGCTCGACGGCGGCGAGGAGGGCACCGGCGAGGGCCTCCATGGGCAGGCTGTCTGCGCCGGTGACTTGGACCAGTTCGCCGAGCTGCGTGGTTTTCTGCGACTTGACCTTGCGTGCCTTGTCCATGAGGGCCTGGAGTTCGGCATCAAAGTCGCGCGGCTTGCGGGCCATGACATTTCCTTACTGGCGGCACGGGCGGGCACGAACGATAGCAAGGCGCGGCGCGGTGTCAAAGCCGCGATCGCGGCTGCTATACGTCTGTCGCACGGGGCAGGGAAAGGCCGCATCACTGCCGCGTGCGAACGAACACGGAAGAGCTGGGTGATGCTGGTTCAGTGGACGACGGACGACGGCGAGATGCATCATGCCAAGCGGGTGTTCAGGGTGCGGGGCAGCGTGTTTGTTCTATACCTAAAGATTGACGGCCTTGGGGAGAGCGGCTGGGACTGGCACATATGGGAGCAGTCTGGCCAAGGCCAGCAGCGGTATGGGCTAGCGGATGACTTGTCTGCGGCAAAGGCTAAGGCAGAAGTAGCGCTGGACGCTTTGGCACGGGAGCTTGGCCTAACGGCGTAGCAGCCCCATACTGCCCGATGCGGCCTGATGGCTGCTGGTCCTAGCACACCCAGCCGGGCACGCGCCCCGCCCATCATTTCTGTTGCGGAGTGAAACGGAGCAAATCAGGAAATGCGCGCTTATACGCCGTGTTGCGGCGTGCGCTGACCTGCTGCTAGGATGCTTCCCAGAAGCGGCAGGATGGCAGCGGGCACTTCCTAGATGGCAATCTACCATTTTTCTACCAAGGTGATCGGGCGCAGCACGGGCCGCAGCGCGGTAGCGGCCGCTGCCTACCGTGCGGCCGAGCGGCTGCATGACGAGCTGCTGGACCGCGACCACGACTTCACGGCCAAGGCGGACGTGGTGCATCGGGAGATCATGCTGCCGGATGGTGCGCCGGAGCGGTGGCGGGACCGGGCGACTTTGTGGAACGAGGTTGAGGCGCGGGAGCGGCAGCACAATAGCCAGCTTGCACGCGATGTAGAGATCGCCCTGCCGCGGGAGCTGACGCGGGCGGAGGGGATCGCGCTGGCGCAGGACTTCGTGCGCGAGCAGTTCGTGTCGCGCGGGATGGTAGCGGACCTGAACGTGCATTGGGGTGCAGGGGCGGACGGCGAGGCGCAGCCGCACGCTCACGTCATGCTGACGATGCGGCGGGTGGAGCCGGGGCGCGGGCCGGCTGGGCACGATGGCGAGGCCGGGTTTGGCTTGAAGGAGCGCGACTGGAACGACCGTGGCTTGCTGACGGAGTGGCGGGTACGGTGGGCAGAGATGGCGAACCAGCGGCTGTGCGAGCTGGGGCACGACGCGCGGGTGGACCATCGCAGCTACGCCGAGCAGGGCATCCCGCTTGAGCCGCAGCACAAGATCGGGCCGGCGGGCGCGCGGCGGGAAGAACGGCAGCGCCCGGAGCCGCAGACATCGCAAGAGCCGCCGGCGCAGAACGCGGAGCGGCGGGCGGAGCACCGGGCGATTGCGCGGCGCAACGGGGAGCGGATCGCCGCTGACCCGGCGGTGCTGCTGGACGCGCTGACGCGGCAGCACTCGACGTTCACGCGGCAGGACCTGGCGCGGTTCGTGTCGCGGCACAGCGATGGGGCGGAGCAGTTCGGCACTGTGATGGCGAAGGTGGAGGCGTCGCCGGAGCTGGTACGGCTGGGGGTGGACGGGCGGGGTCGGGATCGGTTCAGCACGCGGGAGATGGTGGCGGCCGAGCAGCGCATGGAGGGCACTGCGGCAGGGATGGCCGGTGACCGCCGGCATGGGGTGCTGGCGCCGCTGGTGTTCACGGCGCTGGACGCAGCGGAGCGGCGCGGGATGCAGCTTGGGTCCGAGCAGCGGGACGCGGTGCGGCATGTCACGCGGGAGGGCAGGCTTGCGCTGGTGGTGGGCTACGCCGGCACCGGCAAGTCGGCGATGCTAGGGGTGGCGCGCGAGGCGTGGGAGGCGGCGGGCTACCGGGTGCGCGGGGCGGCGCTGTCCGGCATTGCGGCCGAAGGGCTTGAGGCGGGGAGCGGCATCAGCTCGCGCACGCTGGCGAGCCTGGAGTGGGGCTGGAAGGAGGGGCGCGAGGCGGACCGGCTGACCCGGCGTGACGTGCTGGTGGTGGACGAGGCGGGGATGGTGGGCAGCCGGCAGATGGAGCGGGTGCTGACGGTGGCGCGCGAGGCCGGGGCCAAGGTGGTTCTGGTGGGCGACCCCGAGCAGTTGCAGGCCATTGAGGCGGGTGCGGCGTTCCGGGCGCTGGCGGAGCGGCACGGGGCGGCGGAGATCGGCACCGTCCGCCGGCAACGGGAGGGATGGCAGCGGGAGGCGACGCGGGAGCTGGCGACGGCGCGCACGGGTGCGGCGCTGGGGCGCTACGAGCGGGCCGGGATGGTGCAAGGGCACGGCACGCGGGAGGAGGCGCGGGCGGCGCTGGTGGCGGGCTGGGCGGCGGAGCGCGCGGGGGCGCCGGAGCAGAGCCGGGTGATCCTGGCCTACACGCGGGCGGACGTGGGGGAGCTGAACCAGCTGGCGCGGGAGCGGCTGCGCGACGCGGGCGAGCTGGGGCGGGACCAGGTGGTGCAGACGGAGCGGGGCGTGCGGGCGATGGCGGCCGGGGACCGGCTCATGTTCCTCCGCAACGAGCGGGCGCTTGGGGCCGGACCCGGCGGGCGAGGCGGGGCGGCGGTCAAGAACGGCACGTTGGGCACGGTGCTGGCGGTGGAGGCCGGGGGCGAGAGGCTGACGGTGCGGCTGGACGGGGCTGGCGGGGCTGCTGGCGGGCCTGGCGCCGGGTCGGGTGCTGGGCAGGAGGGAAGGGACACTGCCCCGGTGGTGACGTTCTACGTGCGGGATTACGGGCATGTGGACCACGGCTATGCGGCGACGATCCACAAGGCGCAGGGGGTGACGGTGGACCGGGCGCACGTCCTGGCGAGCGCGCACATGGACCGGCACGCGGCGTATGTGGCCTTGACGCGGCACAGGGACGGGGTGGCGCTGCACTACGGCCGGGACGAGTTCAGTGACGGGCGGCAGCTTGCGCGGGCGTTGGGCCGGGAGCGGGCGAAGGACACGACCTTGGATTACGGCGCGGGGCCGGAGGCCGGCGCGGCGCGTGACCAGGTTGCAGCCTTTGCCGAGCGGCGCGGGC
>JAABUL010006092.1_pt1 | contig 14226 bp, 10 predicted proteins | sample 5559151 | NCBI WGS metagenome assembly JAABUL01 (sample SAMN10711876, study PRJNA513368) | rock metagenome | isolation source: Antarctica rocks | place: Antarctica: Victoria Land, Pudding Butte sud | reverse complement strand
GGGAACCAGTCCTTGTTCATCCGCTTCAGACGGGTCGTGTGTCCGACGACGGGGCAACCGCCCTCGGCTGGCATTTGCGTGTCCATGCGCTCTTCCTCTTTTGTCTCGGCGTGGACCGCATTATGTCCGGCCGATGCAAAACCATCCAATGAATAAAGTTGGACGCTTTCATCGAGCCGGTCGATGACCCCGCTCCCCAGCCCGCAGCAGCTCCGCTACCTGTTGGCCCTCGCCGAGCTCGGCCATTTCGGCCGCGCCGCCGAGACCTGCGCCGTCACCCAATCCACCCTCTCCGCCGGCATCCTCGCCCTCGAGCGCCAGATGGACGCCGCCATCCTCGACCGCGGCGCCGGCAAGCACGTCGTCTTCACCGCCCTCGGCGACGAGATCGTCACCCGCGCCCGCCGCGCCCTGACCGCCCTCGAGGCCGTCGCCGAAGCCGCCACCGCCGCCCGCACCCCGCTCAGCGGACCCCTCCGCCTCGGCGTCATCCCCACCGTCGGCCCCTTCCTGCTGCCCCGGCTCATGCCGGTGCTGCGCGACGCCTTCCCCAACCTGCGCCTGTTCGTGCGCGAGGACCTGACCCGCGCCCTCGTCGACCGCCTCGCCAGCAACCGCCTCGACCTGCTGATGGTCGCACTCCCCTGCGACTGCGGCGACGCCGAGACCATGCCGGTCCTGCGCGACGAGTTCATCGTCGCCCTCCCCCGCGGCCACCGCCTCGCGACCCGGCCCCGAATCCCCGCCGCCGCCCTGGCCACCGAACGCATGCTCCTGCTCGACGACGGCCACTGCCTGCGCGACCAGGCCCTCTCCTTCTGCGGCCTAGCCGGCGAGCAGGAAGGCTTCGCCGCCACCAGCCTGCACACCCTCGTGCAGATGGTCGCCGGCGGCCTCGGCATCACCCTGCTCCCCCGCATGGCCATCGACGCCGGCGTCGCCACCGCCGCCAACATCGAACTCCGCCCCCTCAGCGGCACCTCCGCCTGGCGCACCATCGGCCTCGCCTGGCGCCCCCACTCGCCCCGCGCCGAGGAATACCGAACCCTCGCACCCCTGATCGATGCGCCCCAGCTCAAACCAACATCGGGAAGTGGGTCAGTCTGATCTTGCGACAGAACGAAGGTCCGAATGACAAGGGTAGGCGAACTAGTCTAGACGGGCCATTCGCTGACCTGCTCTTGAGGTAGAGATGGCGGCGTTCCTTTTAGCCTGGCAAAATTCTGACGCTTTGCCCTCGGAAGCTGAGCTTCTAAGCGAAGCCCGCTTGCCGCAAGGACCTGAAGGGCTACCGCTGCTGGTGGGAAGCTGACGGTCCGCTTTGGGTGAGCAACGGGCTAAAGCAGACGCCATCCCTTGAGCCGGTCGGATTTCTCACGGTTTGATTAGCTGAACTGCTGGAAAGTAACTCACAAAATCATTCGGGTTAGCCGTGACGATAGGGATGCTCTCGACCTCGGCAATCGCGCCTATAATCATGTCGGGTACCCGGTGTCTGAAATCTGCCCGTGTCACATCGGCCATTGGTAGTTGAAGCCGAGGCGGATGCTCTCATGCAGGCGGAGCAGGCCGTCTCCGACCGGCCCCCAGGTGAAGTTCTTGGTGAAGCTGCCGGGCTTCCAGTCCTCCGAAGCGTCGGACATTCAATCCCTGCCCGTTTCCGCAGCTTCGGCGTTCAACCCCGCATCGACTTCGGCCAGGGCCGCCTCACGTTCATGGAAGGTCACGATGGTATCTGGCAGACCGACGAGCAGCAGCGGGCACGGGTTGCCGACGCCTCGATGCACACGGTCCTCCAGCTTTCGCCAGTGCGTTGTCGCTTCGCCAAATTTGTCCGACACGAATGCATCGGCAAAAGCTTCCCGAAAGCTCATAGCATTGCGTTTCCGCGCCATCCGGGTCGTGATTGCCTTCCGCTGCCGGGTAGTCGGATCGTAACGCCAGGCCGCCAGGTCACTCAAATTCTGGATATGCCGCTCATCCAGAAACCGGCCGACGAGCGCCCGCATGTTCTCATGCAGCGACCGTCCCCGGGTGACGATCACGCCGATCGAGATCGCCCCGTCGGCATGCAGCCGTTTGAAGTTCTCCAGGTCACGATCATAAAAGGGATCTTTGTTGTTCCACTCGATCTCCAGAGCGATCCGGGCATCACCTGGGAACGTGCGGACATGATCGATTTCATGGGATACGCTTTCACGGGGCACGCCGTTGATGCGCTTTTCAATGGTGAAGGTGAACTTTGGCCACTGCGCAGCGGCGAGGGCTTTTCTAAGCCGCTGAGTACCCTTTGACTCGCCCCCTCCTCCAGCGACGATCTCCTCGATTGGAACAGTGGACGCCAGTAGGGCCTCCTCCAGTTCAGCCACGGCAGGCTCGAAATCCACGCTGAGAATCGCCTCGGCATGGGATAAGAACTCGATCTGGAAACCTCTTTCCCGAAGCCGTTCGAACATGGCGGCAGGTTAGGGGGAGAGCGCGATTAGAGCCACACCGGTCAGTCGGCGCCGGTAAAGGGCGTCTGACGGCGTTCTACAGCGGAGTTGTGCGAGTAGGTTGCCCATGTCGGTTCATAGCCATCAACGGCTTGATTGCCCCATGAAGACCAGCCGTCGCGTGCGCCGCGTGCAAACAGTTCGAGAAACGGGCCGGAGCTGCACCCTTCGATAATGGGATACTGCTCGTCCGGCTTGCGGCTGTGCTCGCGTTTCCGGGTTGTCATGAAATTGACCTGCGTTCTTCCAGGCTGAAGAGTGCGGGCATTCTTGCCACGGGTACCGAATAGCAATATCTCAGTGACATTGCGGAAGTAAAATCCGACGCCGCGTCCGTCGCTGCCCCCATCTTTTCGCTTTTTATGCCAAATTATATTGGACTTGTAATTAAATCCCCACGCTTGCATCACCTGCAGTCCCTCTGGCAACAGAGCGTTTGGCACCCAAAGATAAAGGTGGGCGGTTGGCATTAGGCACGCTTGGACCGGTAGCGCCGAAATTTCGGCCAAGGTCATCGTGCCATATCGGGAAAGACGACGATGTTCTGGGGCAACCTTCCCTGTCCGGTTGATGAACTGCCATGGCGGATCGGCCAACACGGTCCCGAACTTCTTATTGTCGACCGACTTCCAGAAGTCCGTGATCGGATCAATCGAGCCCGATGATCGAGTCATTGGGATTGGGCTCCGGAGGCAGCAGGGACACGGGTGCGCTCGTAGTGGTTCCAAACCTCGACGAATAGCTCATTTGGCTCAAGGCCTCGCATCGCGGCATGAGCTTTGAAGCTCCGCTTGATAGCCACGGGGATGCGCACCTGAAGTGGTTCTTTTGCACCCTCAACTCGGGTGATGTTAGGCTGGGCCATGGCAGCGGCGTGAGATGCACAGTTTGGCATGCGCGCATGCAATCATGCGGAGGCCGAGCCGGTCAACACCGCCAGCGGCGTTGATTGTGGGACGAAGGCCAAGTCCGCTTCCAGGAACGGCAGCTCACAGCTTGTACGACCGAGTTGAGGTCGAATGCAGCGGTCCAGCATTTTGCTTTGTCCTTACCATTTCGGTAACCCCCAAAGGCTCGATGAAGCCGAGGGCCATCGCAGAGATGCAGCGCAGCGGTGAACGCGGATAAAATGTGAGATTGGCACGCTCGATCTTAAGACCGGCTCAAATCGACCCATCAACCCGACACCGCCACGGCTGGAAACGCACTTCCGTCATGGCGATGGGTGATCCTTCAAGCGAAGCGAGACGGCCGTCCCAACGCCGCCAGCGCGAAAGCGCCCTACACCGAAAAATACTTCGCCCGTGGATTGAGCACCACGATCGCGCTCGTCGACTGCTCCGGATGAAGCTGCCACTCGTCCGACAGCGACACCCCCACCCGCTCGGCGTCCAGTAGCCGCAGCAGCGGCTCCTGGTCCTCCAGCTTCGGGCAGGCGGGATACCCGAACGAGTAGCGCGAGCCGCGATAGCTCTGGCCCAGCATCTTCTCCATCTCGCGGTCGTCCTCGCCGGCGAACCCCATCTCGGCCCGGATCCGCTTATGCGTGTACTCCGCCATCGCCTCGGCCATCTCCACCGACAACCCATGCAGATACAGATAATCCTGGTACCGGTTGTCCTCGAACCACACCCGCGCCGTGTCGCTCGCCTTCTGACCCACCGTCACCACCTGCAGCCCGATCACGTCGCGCTCGGCCTCATCCACGTCGCGGAAGAAGTCGGCGATGCACTCGCCATCCTCCTTCGGCTGCCGCGGCAGCGCGAACCGGCACAATTCCGTCTGCCCGTCCCGCTCGAACACGATCAAATCGTTGCCCTGGCCCGCCGCCTTCCAATACCCATACGCCGCCTGCGGCCGCAGGATGTCCTCGGCCTCGCACAGCTGCAGCATCCGCCGCATCACCGGCCGCAGCTCCTGCTTGGCCCAGCCCAGGAAATCCTCCAGCGTCCGCCCCTGCTTGCGGAAGCCCCACTGGAATTGATACAAGCTCCGCTCGTTCAGGAACGGCACGATCGCCTTCGCCGGTGCCTCCAGCACCCGCGCCCCCCAGAACGGCGGCTCGCTGACCGGCACATCCTGCGTCAGCCGACGCCGCCGCGCCTGCATCGCCGCCACATCCACCGGCCGATACGCCCGCTGATCCGCCTGGCCCAGCGTCCGGCTCGTGTTGCGCGCCTTGCCCGCCCGCTTGGCCTGCAACGCCGACAAATAATCGTCGAACCCGTTGCCCGTCACCCGGTCCATCAGGTTCAGCCCGTCGAACGCATCCTTCGCATACGCGACCCGGCCGCACGCATACGCCTGCACGCAATCATCCTCGACATAGTTCCGCGTCAACGCCGCACCGCCCAGCATCACCGGGATGTCCAACCCCTGCCGCGTCATCTCCTCGAGATTCTCGCGCATCACCACCGTGCTCTTGACCAGCAGCCCCGACATCCCGATCGCATGCGCCCGGTGCTCGCGCGCCGCCTCCACCATGTCGGCCAGCTTGACCTTGATGCCGAGGTTGATCACCCGGTAGCCATTATTGGTCAGGATGATGTCGACCAGGTTCTTGCCGATGTCGTGCACGTCGCCCTTGACCGTCGCCAGCACGATCGTGCCCTTCTCCTGCCCCTCGATCCGCTCCATGTGCGGCTCGAGATAGGCCACCGCCGCCTTCATCGTCTCGGCCGACTGCAGCACGAACGGCAACTGCATCTTCCCGGCCCCGAACAGCTCGCCCACCACCTTCATCCCGTCCAGCAGGATCGTGTTGATGATGTCGAGCGGCTGGTGCACCAGCATCGCCTCGGCCAGCTCGTCCGTCAGCCCCTTGCGGTCGCCATCGATGATCCGGTCGCGTAAGCGGCCCTCGACCGTCTCGGCCCGCACCTTCTTGACCGCGTCGGCCGCCTTGCGGTCGGCAAACATCTCCAGCAGCTTCTGCAGCGGGTCGTAATCCTCCCGCCGGCGGTCGAAGATCAGGTCCTCCATCACCTGTATCTCTTCCTTGGCGATCAGGTGCAACGGCCGGATCTTGCTCACATGCACGATCGCCGCTGTCATCCCGGCCCGCACCGCATGGTCGAGGAACACCGAATTCAGCACCGCGCGCGCCGCCGGGTTGAGCCCGAAGCTGATGTTCGACAGCCCCAGCACGATCTGCACGTCCGGGAACTCCGCCCGGATCAGCTTGATGCCCTCGAGCGTCCATTCGCCCAGCTTGCGGTCGTCCTCGTTGCCGGTCGCGACCGTGAACGTCAGCGGGTCGATCAGCAAATCCGATTGCGGCAACCCGAACTCCTCGGCGATGGCCACCAGCCGCCGCGCGATCTCGAGCTTGCTCTGCGCCGTCTTTGCCATCCCTGTCTCGTCGATCGTCAGCGCGATCACGCCCGCCCCGAACTGCTTGGCCAGCGCCAGCCGATCGCGCGCCGCACCCTCGCCCTCCTCGAAATTGATCGAGTTGATGATCGGCTTGCCGCCATGCAGCTTCAGCGCCGCCGCGATGATCGGCGTCTCCGTGCTGTCGATCACCAGCGGCGAGTTCACGCTCGAGGTGAACCGCGTCATCACCTCGGTCATCTCGACCAGCTCGTTGCGGCCGACGAAGGCGGTGCAGATGTCCAGGCTGTTCGAGCCCTCGCCGATCTGCTCGCGCCCCATGTCGACGCAGCCGTCCCAGTCGCCCTTTTCCTGCAGCCCCCGCCACTTCTTCGACCCGTTGGCGTTACACCGCTCTCCGATCGAAAAGTAACTATTTTCCTGCCGCAGCGGCACCTGCCCATACAGGCTCGCCACCGACGGCACCCACACCGGCCGCCGCAGCACCGGGGCAGGGCGAAAGCCGCCGCGCCGGCGCAGCATCGCGTCCAGGGCCGCGATATGCGAGATCGACGTGCCGCAGCAGCCGCCGATCAGGTTCAGCCCGTCCTCGGCCACGAACCGCTCGACCCAGCTCGCCATCTGCGCCGCATCCAGCGGATATCGCGTCTGCCCGTCCACCAGCTCCGGCAGCCCCGCATTCGGCTGTATCGACAGCAGCCCCGGCCAGTTCGCCGCCAGCCACCGCACATGCTCGGCCATCTCCTGCGGCCCCGTGGCGCAGTTCAGCCCGATCAGCGGCACGTCGAGCGCATGGATCACCGTCGCCGCCGCCGCGATGTCCGGCCCGACCAGCAGCGTCCCGGTCGTCTCGACCGTCACCTGCACGAAGATCGGCGTGTCCGTCCCCGCCTCGCGCCGCGCGATCTTGGCCCCGTTCACCGCCGCCTTGATCTGCAGCGTGTCCTGGCAGGTCTCGATCAGGATCGCGTCGACCCCGCCGGCGATCAGCCCGCGCGCCTGGTCCGCCAGCGCCGCCTCCAGCGGATCATAGGCGATATTCCCGAGCGTCGGCAGCTTCGTCCCCGGCCCGACGCTGCCGATCACCCAGCGGTGCCGGCCATCGGAAAAGCTCTCCGCCGCCTCGCGCGCCAGCTCGGCCGCCACCTTGTTGATCTCGTGCGTCCGCGCCTCGAGCCCGAACTCGGCCAGCGTCACCGGCGAGCCGCCGAACGTGTTGGTCTCGACCATGTCCGCGCCGGCCTCGAAATACCCGCGATGGATCTCGCGCACCAGGTCCGGGCGCGACAGGTTCAGCACCTCGGTGCAGTTCTCCTGCCCCCAATAGTCGCGCTCCAGCTCCAGATCGAGCGCCTGCACGCGCGAACCCATCGCGCCGTCGCACAGCAGGACCTGGTCGCGCAGCGCGTCGAGCAGATGGGGTCGGGTCATTGCGCAAGCTCCAATGTCTCTGTCCGTGCCGCCGCGTCCACCGGAAGCGTCGCCGCCCATAGCCTCGTCTCGAACGTCCCGCTGACCGAAAGCCCATGGTCCGGCACCAACCCGGCCGACTCCATCAACGCCGCCATCCCGTCATCGTCGAAGCCCGGCCACCGATGCGCCAGCCGGTCCGTCACCGCCGTCCAGTCGTGCCGCATCAGGTCCACCACGATCAGCATCCCGCCCGGCGCCATCACCCGCGCCGCCTCGGCCAACGCCGCCGCCGGGTCCTCGGCGTAATGGAGAACCATGTGCATCAGCACCAAGTCGAACCGGTGCGCCAGCGGCAGGCTGTACATGTCCCCCTGCCGCACCGACAGATGCCCCAGACCCGGCCGCGCCAACCGCGACCGCGCCAACGCCAGCATCGCCCGGCTCGCATCGATCCCGAGGCCCGCCCGCACATGCGGCGCCAGCAACTCCAGCATCCGCCCCGTCCCGGTGCCCAGATCCAACACCCGGCCTACCCCAGCCGGCGGCAACATCGACAGCACCGCCGCCTCGACCGCCTCCGCCGGCAACGCCAACGCCCGCATCTCGTCCCAATCCGCGCCCGACTTGCGAAAACTCTCCGACGCCACCCGCGCCCGCTCCGCCAACACCCGCGCCGCCGCCCGCCGATCCGCCGAAATCACCGGGTCATCCTCCGGGATCCGCGCCAACAACTCCTGCACCAACCCCGTATCCAGCGGCAGCCCGAACCAGACGTTCGCCCCCTCCCGCACCCGCTCCAGCACCCCCGCATCGCACAACAGCCGCAAATGCCGCGACAACCGAGGCTGCGACTGCCCTAAAATATCCACCAACTCGACCACACAAAACGCCCCCCGAGCCGCCAAAGCCAACAACCGCAACCGCGTCGGCTCCCCACAAGCCCGCAAAGCAGAAAGCAAAGCATCCATGAGCTTGCCAATGACATAAATATATCCTTATGTCTACTGCATGACATGGTCCATTGACGCAAGGATCCCGGTTCGGCTGGGGAGTTTGGGGGAGTTGGGGGCGGGGGATGCTGTGCTGGTGCAGGGGGCGGGGGAGGTTGGCGCGGGGGCGGTGGAACGGTTTGAGCCGGAGCCTTTGGCGCATGCGGCGGCTTGTGGGTGTTGCGCTGGGCGGAGTGCGGCGGCGCAGGCGTTGGACCGGCTGTTCCAGCGGCGGGCGCGGGGCGAGGTTGGCTTCTTTCGCCGGGTCTTGGCGGTGACCAGCAGCGAGGCGGGGGATTTGGAGGTTTGGAGCGCGCTGCGCAATGATGCGGTCGCTTCGGCGCGGTTCCGGGTCGAGGACCGGGCTTAGCCGGCCGGGATGTCCTGGTCGCCGCGGCCGAGGGCGCGCTGCATCAGGACGGTGTCGACCCAGCGGCCGAATTTCAGCCCGGTGGCGCGCAGCAGACCGACCCGTTGGAACCCGAGCGACGCGTGCACGCCGATCGAGCCGACATTTTCCGAATCCCCTATCACGGCCACCATCTGGCGGAACCCGTGCGCGGCGGCTTCGTCGAGCAATTGCGACACCAACGCCTTGCCGACGCCCTGGCCGCGCACGTCGTCGCGGACGTAGATGCTGTTCTCTACGGTGTGCCGGTAGGCCGAGCGGTCGCGCATCTGGCTGTAATAGGCATAGCCCACCACGCCGGTCGCATCCGTCGCCACCAGGTAGGACCAGCCGCGCCCGACGATGCCGGCGTAGCGCCGTTCGACCTCCTCCAGTGCCGGCGGGATCTCCTCGAAGGTGCCGGCGCCATGCAGCACGTGATGGGCGTAGATGGCTTGGATTTCAGGCAAGTCGGCGACTTGCGCAGGGCGGATGTCCATGGGCGGCATCAAAGGTCAGCCCTGGCCGGGACGCAACCTGCAACAAGGCATTAACGAATTTTTATAGGATTGAGGGTAGCGTTCGTGCTACGGCCCGGCCATGCATGAACCCAAGCGGCCAGCACGTAGCGAGCGCGCAGGAGAATCCGTTCTGGCACAGCATCGTGGTCCCTATCCCGTGATCAGTCCGCCGGAGGGCGATGCCTCCGCGTCGCGGATCGACCCTGGCACGATCGGCGGCGGCCGGCCGGAGCAGGCGGCCGATACCCGCCTGCTGGCTGTCGCGGAAGCCGCGCGGCACCACGGGATCGACTTGCAGGCGGCCGACTATCGCGCCCGGGAGGGCGAACCCCGCCCGTCGCCGGCCTCGCTCGCCGCCTGGGCCACCGAGCAAGGGCTTCACGCCAAGACCGACAAGGTCCGCTGGAAGTCGTTGTTCCGCCTGATCGGCAACGCGCGGCCCGCCGCCCCCGTGATCATTCTTCTTAAGGACGGCAGCGCCGGATTGATGGTCGGCGCGGAGCCGGCGCGCAACATCGTCTGGATCCGCGATCCCCGGCACAGCTCGAACGAGTTCGCCGTCGCCGTCGACGAATTCCGCATGAGTCAGGCGTGGGGCGGCGAGGTCCTGCTGATCCGGCGCAAGCGTGGCGAGTCCGAGGCCGAGAAGCCGTTCTCCTTTGGCTGGCTGCTCGGCCTGGTGCTCAACGAGCGCCGCTCGCTGCGCGATATCGGCCTGGCCTCGATCACGGTCAGCGCGCTGACGATCGTGCCGCCATTGCTGGTCATGACCGTGGTCGACCGCGTCGTCGTGCATCACAGCCTGTCGACGCTGGTGCTGCTGTGCGTCGTGCTCGGGATCGTCACCGTGTATGAGACGCTGCTGGGCTTCGCGCGGCGGGAATTGGTGCAGGTCGTCTCGACACGGGTGGACGCGCGGCTGAACCTGCACGTGTTCAACCGCCTGCTCGGCCTGCCGCTGGATTATTTCGAGAAGAATCAGGCGGGCCAGATCAACTACCGCATCGCCCAGGTGTGGAAGGTCCGTGAGTTCCTGACCGGGAAGCTCATGGGCACGTTCCTCGACATGTTCACCTTGGTGATCCTGATCCCGTTCCTGTTCTGGATGGAACCGACGCTCGCCTGGGTGGTGCTGGTCTGCGCCGGGCTGATCACCGGGATCATCCTGCTGTTCCTGCCGGCGCTGCGCCGGGTCGTGAGCAAGCTGACCACGGCGGAAAGCCAGAAGGGCTCGACGATGGTCGAGACCGTGCATGGGATCCGTACCGTCAAATCCCTGGCGCTCGAGCCGCAGCGGCGCGCCGAGTGGGACGAGCGCACCGCGGTCGCCGGGCGGCTGAAGCTGGAAGCCGGGCGGCTGGCGAACTGGCCGCAGACGCTGATCAACCCGATCGAGAGCTTCATCCAGCGCGGCGTGATCATGCTCGGCGCGTATATCGCCCTGAACGACACCACGGGCATCGCCATCGGCGGCCTGGTCGCGTTCATGATGCTGGGTGCGCGCGTGACGCAGCCGCTGGTGGGCCTGGCCAAGCTGATCGAGGACCTCGAGGACGTCCGCGCCTCGATCGCGCAGGTCGCGATGGTGCTGAACAACCCCAGCGAGACCGCGGCGATGCAGGGCGGGCTGCGTACGCGGCTGACCGGGCACGTCCAGTTCGAGGACCTCACCTTCACCTATCCCGGCGCCAAGATCCCGGCGCTGGAGAAGGTGAGCTTCGAGATCCCGGCCGGCACCATGCTTGGCGTGGTCGGCCGGAGCGGCTCGGGCAAGAGCACGCTGATCCGCCTGCTGCAGGGCATCAACCGCGAGTACGCGGGGTTCCTGAAGCTCGACGGCGTCGAGATGCGCGACATCAACCTGACGCATCTGCGGCGCAGCTTCGGGGTCGTGCTGCAGGACAATTTCCTGTTCCGCGGCACCGTGCGGGACAATATTGCCGCCGGCCGGCCGGGGCTGACGGCGGACGACGTGGTCCGTGCCGCCCGCCTGGCGGGGGCCGAAGAGTTCATCGAGCGGCTGCCGGCCGGCTACGACACCTTCATCGAGGAGGGCTCGGCCAACCTTTCCGGCGGCCAGCGCCAGCGCCTGGCGATCGCGCGCGCCGTTATCGCCGATCCGCGGCTGATGATCCTCGACGAGGCCACCAGCGCGCTCGACCCGGAGAGCGAGGCGTTGGTCAACGCCAACCTCGTCCGCCTGAGCAAGGGCCGGACCATGGTGGTCGTCTCGCACCGGCTGTCCTCGCTGGTCGAGTGCGATCAGATCCTGGTTCTCGACAAGGGCACCGTGGTCGACATGGCGCCGCACCGGGTCCTGCTGGAGCGGTGCGCGATCTACCGCACACTGTGGTCGCAGCAGAACCGCCATATCGAAGGCGGCGGGATGCGAACGACGGCGTTGGTGCCGGTGCTGGCCCAGGGCGATTGAGGGTTTGCGCGTGATGCTGTCGCCGATCAGTGGGTCGATTATTGGGCCTATTGCTGGGCCGATCGCTGGAGAAAAGCCATGAGCCTGACCTTGGGTGGCCGCGGTGGGAATGGCCGCGGTAGGGGTGGCCGCGGTGGGAATGGCGGCGGCGGAGCCGTGCGCAAGCGCGAGACGGATACGGCGTCGCTGCTGGACTTCCACTCGCCGACCGGTGCGCTCACGCTCGAGCCGACGCTGCACTCGGCCCGCGGGGTGACGTGGATGGTGGCGACGTTGGCGGCGGCGACGTTTGCCGCCGCGGCGCTGATCCCGATCGACAAGGTGGTGACGGCGCAGGGGCGGATCATCGCGCTGGAGGCGACCAGCGTCATCCAGCCGCTGGAGACCGCCATCATCCGCAGCATCGACGTGCACGAGGGCGACACCGTCACCAAGGGCCAGGTCCTGGCGCTGCTCGACCCGACGTTCGCCACGGCCGATCTCGGCTCGCTGCAATCGCAGGTGTCGAGCCTGCAGGCCGAGGTCAACCGCTTGGAGGCCGAGGCCAACAGTGTCGACTATCACCCGGTCGACGGCAGCCCGATGTCGATCCTACAAGGCGCGATGTTCATCCAGCGCCGTGGCGAGCGAGCGGCGAAGAACGAGAACTACGCGCAGAAGATCAACAGTCTGCAGACCCAGGTGCAGCGCGCGCTGGCGGACGTGTATTCGTATTCGGAGCGGCTGAAGGTCGCCAACGAGGTCGAGCAGAAGCGGGTGGAGCTCGAGCGGCTGCAGGTTGGCAGCCAGCTCAATCGCCTCGACGCGACGGACCGGCGGCTCGAGGTCAAGCGCGGTCTCGACGGCGCGGCCGGGCAGGCGGCGCAGGCGCAGCGCGACCTGAAGGCGCTCGAGGCCGAGCGCGACGCCTACAACCAGAACTGGAGTTCGCTGGTCAGCCAGCAGATCACCGAGCAGAGCCGCAAGCTGAGCGACGCCGAAGAGAACCTCAAGAAGGCGGCGCTGCGGCGGCAGATGGTGGAGCTGCGCGCCGACCAGGACGCGATCGTGCTGAGCGTGGCCAAGGTCTCGCCGGGCTCGGTGATGCAATCGGGCGAGCAGCTCATCACGCTGGTGCCGAGGAACGCGCCGCTCGAGGCCGAGGTCAACGTGCCGGGCTCCGAAGCCGGCTACGTGCATCCCGGCAACACCGCGAACATCAAGCTCGATACGCTGCCCTACACGCATTACGGCACCGTCGCCGGCACGGTCCGCGTCGTCAGCCCCGACAGCTTCTCGACCCAGGCCGACGATCAGCAGCCCAAGCGAGGGTCGCGGCAGATCGAGCAGCATCCGCTGGGCGCGACCTATTACCGGGCACGGCTGACGCTCGACCCGACGCACCTGCACGACACGCCCGAGGGATTCCATCTCGTGCCCGGCATGCCGATCACGGCCGATCTCAAGGTGGGCAAGCGCACGCTGGCAAGTTACTTGTTCTCGCGGGTGTTGCCGGCCTTCATGGACGGCATGCGCGAGCCCTGATGTTGCAGTCTGCGAGAGCGGTGTCTGTGAGAGCGAGTGGGGAGACGGGAGCGGGCTTGAGCAGATTCCGTTCGCTGGTGCTCACGGAACCTGCTGAAGCCTTTGTAGTGCTCTAGATGGCGGGTGTGTTCGGACGCGTGGCGTCTGCCGTGTCGTCGGCGGCGCGGCTGAAGGACGCGATCGCCCAGGCCAAGGCGGGGCAGGGCGCCGCGGTATTTTCCGTGCTGGCGCGTGGCGCCGACCGGGGCGACCGGGATGCCCAGTTCTGGGTCGGCAAGGCCTATCTCGACGGGATCGGCGTGCCGCCCAGCCGGAGCACGGCGGCTTCGTGGCTCGAGAAGGCCGCGGATGCGGGGCTGGTCGAGGCGCAGTCGGTGCTGGCGGCGCTTTATCTGACGGGCGCTGGCCGGGCTGCCGGGGCGTCGCCGGGGTCGCCGCTGTTCGGGGACGCGGATCGCGGCGAACCCGACTTTGCCCGGGCGATCCGGTGGGGGCAGCCGGCGGCGGAGGCGGGGCACCCGGAGGCGCAGGCGCTGCTCGGCTACGTACTGACGTCGGGGCCGGAACAACTCCGCGACCTGGCGACGGCGGACGAGTGGTATCGCAAGTCGGCGTCCGTCGGCTGCGCCCAGGGCGCGCTCGGGCACGGGCTGGCGTTGATGCGACACGCCCATTCCGACGAGCAGAAGCGCGAGGCGACCGCGCAATTGGCCCGGGCGGCCGCGGCGGAGCTGCCGCTGGGGCTCTATCTGCTGGGCGTGGCGCTGGAGAATGGGATCGGCATCGCGGCCGACCCGGCCAAGGCGGCGCAATGCTTTCGCCGCTCGGCCGAGCGCGGGGTTCGGCAGGGGCAGGCGCGGTGGGGGCTGGCGCTGCTCGAGGGCAAGGGCGTCGAGCGGGACGCGGTCAATGGCGAGACCTGGTTGCGCCGGGCCGCTTTGGGGGGAGATGCGGAAGCGGCGGCGCTGGTGGGCGACCTGTATGCCAAGGGCGGCGACCTGCCGCCAAATTATGCCGAGGCGGCCAACTGGTATTTGCGGGCCGCGGAGGGCGGTCATGCGGCGGCGGCGCGGACGCTGGCGACGCTGTACATGACCGGGGCGGGGGTGCCGCGCGACCAGAACGAGGTCAC
>JAABUL010006091.1_pt1 | contig 14229 bp, 17 predicted proteins | sample 5559151 | NCBI WGS metagenome assembly JAABUL01 (sample SAMN10711876, study PRJNA513368) | rock metagenome | isolation source: Antarctica rocks | place: Antarctica: Victoria Land, Pudding Butte sud | reverse complement strand
CATTCCTGATTCCGCTCTGCTGAAACGTCGATCATGCAAGCCGAGCCGCACGCTCAGGTACGAGCATGACATGATTGGTCCCGGAAGGTAGGCCAACCAGGTACGGGCTTCGGTCGTGTCACCGTAACTCTTGTTTCTCGATATAGGAATATGAATGTCGATATTTGTGCGGTTGTCTCCTTTTTTAGGACGTGCGTTTCATTGTCGTGCGTATATCTTTTCACTCCTCATTTCCAAAATTAGTCCGCCACATACAATGTGAATGATAATATCACTTCCACGAAAAGAAACAACGTCGCCTACACTCGGTGACTGGGTTGTATTTGACGCGCTCGCCTCTCGTACTGTATGTCTCCCCAACATCTTGTCGACCGCACAGTACAACTCACAATTGTCTTCCATTGACACCATGACTGTCTCAATCGCAGACATCCTCCAAACAGGTCTCAACGTCACCACTTCGCTCCTCAACTTCTCCTCGAACTTGAATACCAATGCTGCGCTTCCTCAGTCAGTCACTAATGGCGCCTCACAGTTGGGAACTCTTCAAGCGCCCACTCTTCCGATTCAGCTTCCAGCGAGCGATTGGGGCTCGCCGAGTGCCGACAATGCGAATCCATACACCCAATCCCCTAGCACCAGTTATGTCCGCTCCTACGACTTCCACATCAAGCGGGGCACCATCGCCCCCGACGGCTACCAGAAAGACGTCCTACTGATCAATGGCCAGTTCCCTGGTCCAACCATCGAAGCTAACTGGGGCGATACCATCAATGTAAATGTGCACAACGAAATCACGGGCCCAGAGGAAGGGACCGCGCTGCATTGGCACGGAATCTTGCAAAAATCCAGCCCGTGGGAAGATGGCGTGCCATCAGTTCAGCAATGCCCAATCCCGCCAGGGAAAAGCTTGCAGTACTTCTTCAAAGCAGACCTTTACGGTAGCTCGTGGTATCATTCTCACTATAGCGCTCAATATGCTGGTGGACTTTTCGGCCCCATGATCATCCATGGTCCAAATAATGTGGATTACGATATCGATCTCGGCCCTGTGCTGCTGACAGATTACTACCACAAGCCATATTTCCAGATCGTCAAGGAGGTCATGGGCACAGACTTGAGTCTTGTGGCGCCAGAGAGCGACAACAACCTCATCAACGGCAAAATGGATTACAACTGCTCTCTTGTGACTGACGGCACACCGTGCGTGAACAACGCTGGCTTGTCAAAATTCCAATTCCAGACGGGGAAGAAGCATCGACTGCGACTGATCAACGCCGGTGCTGAGGCGATCCAGAAATTCAGTATTGATGGGCACAAAATGACTGTGATGGCGAATGATTTTGTGCCCATACAGCCGTATCAGACTGAGATTGTGACGCTTGGGGTTGGACAGCGGAGCGATGTGATTGTCGAGGCCAATGGAAAGGATGATGAGGCGTATTGGATGCGATCGGTCATCAGCAACTGTTCACGAACGATACAAACCAACGCGCAAGCAATCATCTACTATCCGCATGCGAACAAGGACAAGAAGCCAACCACCACTGCGTGGGTGGACAACACCGCTCAGTGTGCCAACGTAACGCTGCTCACTCTGACACGAGGAAGTCTGACGCTGACCTTGAGAACAGGATGCACTCACAGAAACAACCCCCTTCTACCCTATCACCCCAGCCGCCAACCCCGCTACAACTATAACGCTTGACATCGACGCCAAAGTAAACGAAACAGGCCACTTCCTGTGGACCATTAATAAATCTTCTTTCCGGGCCGACTACAATGCCCCTCTTCTCCTCCTCGCCAAGGCAGGAAACACCTCCTACCCCGAGAACCCAGAATGGAACGTCTACAACACCGGCTCCAACTCCACAATTCGCCTCGTGGTCAACAACCCCTTTAAAGCAGCGCATCCTATGCATTTGCATGGACACAACATATTCGTGCTTGCCGAAGGACTAGGAGAGTGGGACGGCAGCACAATCGTCAATGCGACGAACCCGCAGCGCAGGGATGTACAACTGTTGCAGCCGCTGGGGTATATGGTTGTACAGATCGATGCGGCAAACCCGGGGGTGTGGCCATTCCATTGTCATATCGCTTGGCATGTTTCCGGGGGCCTATATGTAAATATCTTGGTATGTTGCTCGCGGGCCATAGGATGCAGAAGTGCGTATGTTGACTGACTGATCCAGGAACGCTCGGACGATATCCAGCACCAGAATATCCCGCAAGAATGGGCGCAGACGTGCCGGGATTGGGCTGCTTACACTAATGTCGATGTTGTTGATGAGATTGATTCTGGGTTATGAGTAAGGCAAACCTATATCATCCACGAGATCGATGGTGATATGACGAATGGGATCTTGGTACTTGTACTGCATCATGACGGGTCTCTCTGGTTGCGAGCCAGGACAATCTATAGGGGCGGTAGGCGGAAACATTCGAGACCTTCGCCGTAGAACCGGTGTCAGCAGGATGGTGGCCGTCAAGGCCACACGAGTGGGACGCTCAGAATATGTTCCGATATCATCAATACAAGTCTCAAATCCTGAAGATAGCAAATAACTGCTTTGATATCTCCTCAGTACGCGGTAGGACTCTGGCTTCGTGAGAAGATAGTGAAGACAAATAAAAGTGATGGGAGCCATAATTTTGTGATAGCGAAGATCAATTGGGTAGGAACGCATCAATTGCACCAATATATCAAAGTATTGTAACAAACAGTCTTCAAGAAGCTCTCGCGGCACGGCGGCTCCGATGATCGAGGCTAACTCCAGTGTAGTTAGCGTGCCAAGCCTGATGGATGATTCTCTTCACGGCTCAGGCAAATTCCTCTTCTGTCAAATTTCACACTGCAAGCGAGGCCACCTCAACATGGCGACAGACACTATGCTGTCTGAGTAGGTATCTAATCATCCAGCAAGTGGCAAGTCTCGAGAGTAGACGTGCAGAGGGAGCTGAGACAGCACCGGCTTAGAGGAATGCATCCAGTTGCTGACTCCACGCCTGACCTGTGTCACATCCATTGAGCGCGTTTGGATCAAAGTTGGGCTGACTGGCTAGGATTTCGAACTCTCCCTCTTACACCGCCTCCGCTTCTTTCCGACACTCAGCCCGCCGATCCCCGCAAGAACTCCCGCTTGCTAATACCAATCGTCCAGCCATCAGTCTCCGCCATGCACCATTGCCTACAACGAGTACAACGAGTCAAGATAGCATTCTCGTGTTGAAAAGCACGCGGTGTAAGCAGGGTGCAATGAAATGCTACTATGGAACATCGAGCGTGGGAAGATGGGGCTATCGGCAGGCCCGCACAACGTCGCCCTCAAGCTGCTACATCATGACGGGAAACATCCAGAACGAATCGACTCTCATAGTCTTGCTTAGATATATCAATCGAACGTTGGCTCGCCAAACCCCTCAATACACCTTCTGGCCACTCCTCATACGCAAAGCTACCAGGCCATATCTCGGGAGGGCGATCAAGGCAAACGTGAACCAGGCTCCACCATAATCGTTCTTCTCGGCGTATGAAATGGTAAATAAGCCCGTGACGAAAGCCAAGCCTCAAGCCCGATGGAATAGAACACTACTCTCCATGGTCGACGGTTCATAGCAGCCGAAAATATACGAATAGTAACGAGTAGCGGTCATCTACAAACCAAATACGTCTCTCTTCCTGTTGGCGATGATGTAATTCCCAGGATAGATGTCTAAGATGAGGATGCATGACCTACTGACTAGGGGCATGTAAGAGAAGTATGACCCAGTGGACCATCTTCCTACAAAAAGGCCGCATATGAGCAAACCTGCCGAGGTGGCCTGTGCGGTCAGTCTCGTATAACCTAGCATCTGCTCTGCGCATGCCATCATGTAACCCAGAGTCAACGCACAAGACTTAGTCCGGCTACTAGCTCTGTGATGCCGGATCCAGTAGTTGCAATAGATTACAAGCTGTGGGAACAGCGAAGGAGACCTTTGGACCCCATTAACGTGGTCGACTGCGAGCCTGGTCATCCGAAAGCGTCAGTGGCAGCGACTGACTGGATAGAAGAGACAAAAATGCCTCCTGTGTGCCAGTTGTTCACCTTCGTCGCGTAGCAAGCGCCAAAGGTCATTGATGTACGCGAATCAAGCCCTAGTGGCTTACCATGACACAGATAACCAAACCAATTCCGGTCATCCTTGTGCGAAATGTCTGTTGACATACCCTTATACAGTGCTATCTATCCTGCTACGTGGTGGGTACACTTTCAGCCTACCACTTTCTGCTTCCGAGCCGCGCCGGTGAAACTCTTGATTTCCCACCTCCCATACTTTCCAATCACATTTCAAGTATATGGCGAGAGACTAGACGATGACAGTGTTTTCTACACCCGCCGTTTGTAAAGGGAGGGTTCGCGTCAACCACGGTTCGAAATATGAGATCTCGAACAGACCTGCATTTGAGCATACGGATCTAAGTATAGCTATGACTGGCTTCTTAGCTCATTCTGCCTTCACCGTTTGCGAAACTGTATATGGCGCCCGATTCATACCTTAGATCCACCCAACGTTTCTCACTCAAGCTCGCGATTGTATGACTAGCTGTCAGAAACCTTGGACGCGAAATACTTTCTCTGGTCTTCCCTGCAGCGTTTTCTCGTCTACTGCAATGATTAACATTCTCCAATCTTCGAGTTCTCCTCTTCCTCTGTTCGAGATCATTTAATGACTGGTCCTGGCTTCGTGTTCAGGCTCGGCAATCCCGAAATCGATGTCGAAAGTCAATTGCATTCGCTTAGCTGCCTGTTGTTTTATTGTTCCAGTATTGTTCTACACAGCCTCGCAGCTCAACCCCAATTACCCAAATGGGGCTGTGCAATGGGGTGCAGGGACATCCATCGATCAACATCAGGAATACCCGAAGCGCACATCATCTCAGAAAGGATTGTCGAAACTGACACAGACACCTCATGACGTGGGGTCGGATGTGCTCCCCAAGGTTATCGAACATGCTAAAAGCCCGGTTTCAACGCCGGAGCAAATTGCATACGAATCCGCCATGAAGCTTCAATATGCACTAGACAGCACAGACGACCATCTCGACGACCCGCACCTTTTCAGTATGGGCCGATATCTAAACACATTCACCGCATATCTCGAAGCGATGCTGTCAGATGGATCCATCGATCGGCAACCATTTCACCAATTGCGCCGGCAAATCTTCTCTTGGTGGCTACCTTCTGTAGACATGGCCTACCTTCCCTGGGAGCGGCGCGACAGCCACAAGACAGGTATCGTCCTAACCGTCGGAAAAGGCAACTTCGTCCTAGCAGCTCACTGCATTCAAACGCTTCGTACGGTCGTAAATTCTACGCTCCCAATCGAAGTCTTTTATGCTGGTGATGACGACCTACCTGAAGCGAAGCGCGAAGAGATCAAAGCGCCATTGCTCGAAACTATCAATGTCCTCGACCAGTTCAACGAGACCATCGCCGGACTGAGGAACAGTGGGTACGCCATGAAGCCGTTCGCCGCGCTGGCTAGTAGCTTCGAGCGAGTCATTCTTATTGATGCCGACACTATCTTCATTCAGCGCCCAGACACTTATTTCGATGAGCACGCTGGCTTGAAGGAGACAGGTAAGCGATCTTCCGAAGTCCTTCCCTCTTAACCCGCGCCGTATATTGAGTTGCAAGACACGGTTGAGGAGCATTGACTGCTTTGACCCAACACATCACTCACGCCTCAAAGCAAAGCTGCTGACTCCGAGATCTGGCAGGCATACACTACTTTCACGACAGAGCGTTCCGGGGTAGGAAGACGATGGTTTGGATAAAGACGCTTATGCAGGATTCAGAGCCGAGCACAACCCTCAATGAAAGCCTGTTCTGGCAATATGAGCTGGAACACCAGCAAGAATCGGGGGTCGTGTTCTTCAACAAAGCAATCCCGTCCGCATTCATGAGTCTCCTGTTCTCCGCATACATGAATACGATGAAGGTGAAGCACGATGTCTACAGCAACGTTGCTGGTACGTACTCCCCCGCCTCGAGTGCGACGCAATCCCAAGGCAAGAAACAAAAAAACTTACAATTATCTACGTCATACCAGGCGACAAAGAAACTTTCTGGCTCGCCTCTGAGCTTTCGTCAGCACCCTACACCTTCGCGCCCAATTACGCCAGCATAATCGGCAACCTCCCTTCCGACCCCACCAACTCTACAGAAAAATCAATGGAGATGTGCAGCGCCCAGCCCCTTCACCTCGACCAAGACGGCAATCCGTTCTGGTTTAATTCCGGCCTGCGCCTCGAGAAGATGATTGATAGTAGACAGTATGTTAATCTCACACACTACCTGGTTGGCAGTAACACGACGATGGACGAGCAATTCGCATGGCGCTTCCGGAGCCATCATACTTTCTGCGTTACAGTGGAGGCGGATAAGTGGCTGAGTTTGAGGGATGCGGGCTTGAAGGGTGTGGTGGATGAATTGGTGGCGGAGGCGAAGAAGGTGGATATTAGGTTTTTGGGTCATGAGGGTGGGTCACATAATGACGGTACTTGAGCAAGGAGACTGAAGCAGTATTTCTGGGAGTAATGGATTAGGCGCGAGGATAACAGTTGGAGGCACTTTCACCGAACTTGCGGACATCAATGGTGAAACACATCAGATTGGAGTAATCCAGGAGTGAAGTAGAAGTATGCCAAGACGCCAGGCTCCGATGTTGAGTTCTAGGCTTGACTAGGCTTGGCTGGGCAGGCTAGACTACTTTAGGCTAAAAGGGCTAGCTCACACACACAAGGCTTTCGCCGTGTTTGCTAACCCAAGGCCTTGGATGTATCTGCAACCCATTGTACAGCATCAGAGTGCATCCAAAAGCCGTTCGTCTAGGACGAGGTAACAGTAAGAGAGCGAGGGAAGTCTACCCGTGCATCGATACAAATGTTTGACCTTGTTGATGAATATGGCCTCTTCGGACCTGAATGTCGGAGAAAGGGCATCTCACGCGCAGTCTCATATTCCCCCTCGGCGGACGTATGGATTGGCGGTCATGTCGTGTGGCATAATGTTTGCTCGGGCCAACCGCAGCAGGATCCTGTGTGTCCTTTGAAAACTCTGCACGAATTCTTTCGAGTCGTGTCAACATGTGCAGCTACAGATTCTGATGTTTCAAATGCACGGTAGGATGTAACACTTGGCTTTGGAACTTGCGCAGCTATTAGTAGGGGTGAAGCTCTAACCGCCGAACATCCAATCAGAGTCGGCTTACTGCGCTAAAGATCATGCAGGCTGCAGGAGGCTATGCCAGCTTTGCGAAGTCATTGCAAGCGCTGACCTTGACTCTGTTTCTCTTCTTCTGTTTTTCTCTTCCTCAGATATTTTTGATCAGCATGCTTGTATCTAGGGCGCGTCTCCACTCTCCGGTGACATATCCTGCTGGTCAAGTCGAAGCCTTCGACTAGACATTTCCCACACTCGTTCATTATCTTCATTATCTACTTCGTCACCCTACAAAAGAAGATCCATCGCCAACTGGTTGACCACGAGGAAGCAGCGACGGACTCTCTCCCAGCCCAACATGAGTCCAACTTCTTACTGCAGGAAGAGCGCCGAGCGAAGGAAGATATGCAAGAGATCGGGACCCCAAACTACTCTGCAAAGTGCATGTTCCCCGAGTCTGCTCCAAGGAAAGATCTTCCAAAGTCAGCGCCAGCGACCTTATTTCGACAGAGTTATCTGCTTGTCCTGGTCTTATTGTATAATTGCCTCTCCATGTTTGCCTGGGTCATAATCTGCGTTTAAACCAGAAGACCGATAACGACCCGTACCTATAGCTACGTCTTTAACTCCGACTTCTACTTCAAGGGAAAACTTGAAGCTCGAATGAAGCAGAACGTCGCATGGTTCCATATGGTCAAAGTCCTCCTTTCGGTCACCAACACTCTGATCATTCCCCTGACTTCAACTGTTTGCGCTAGTGCTGCCGTCATCTACGTCCAAAATTTCGGTAATCGAGGTCAATTCAGTATGCAGAAAACCAGCACTCTTGCCGACAAGGGATGGACAAGCCCCCATGTATGGCTTACTTTGCTGAGCATCGAGGGCTGGAGGACTCGGGGGTCTGAATTTCTTGCCTTTGCCATGGCATTTCACGCATTAGGTACCATATACGGATCATTGTCCTTAAGTCTGGGGTTTGAATATCATTATCAATAGGTTTCCTTATCGGTCCTCTTCAACAACATTACATTGGACAAGAATCATTCAAATTCCAAACAGTCCATACTTACGGGCTACAAAAGGGGACGAACATCGACGACTTGTTTCCGCGTTATGGTCTATGTCCCGATCAGTTACCAGTTGCACGTCTCCGGGATCAACTGTCATTTGTGTCAAGTAATGACTATCAACCAAACCTGTGGCAGGAAGGTATACCCCATTGCACCTCCCAGAACTCTAGCGACGTCGATTTGTCGAATGAATGCTTTCTAGGCGGTACAACATTTAACGACATAGATTATTTGCTACGTCCATACTTAGCAGAACTTCCCTCGGGATACCAAACAGGTCTGATCCCCCAATATATGCCACGGATAAACAGCTCGATCTCCTACGATATTCTTTCGACAACAGAATTCCCACAGGCCTGTGACACGATAGCTGGTGGATACTACATCCAATATACCGCTAACATGGCTCTTCCAGCACATTTCGGCGCGACGACTCTTGAAAACATGACTGTTCTCGATGTTCAGATCTACAGTATGCCATTCGACCTTTCCCAGTCGCTTTGGAAAGCAATCCGAGATCGACAGGACATCACTGAGGAAATGTTTATGAATATAACATTTGGCACTTCCACAGTTACAAAGGCAACATTCACGCTCGTTGTCAACAGTACACTTGGGTATTTCGAATTACCAAAGACAATAACAGCGGTGTTGCTGGGCCTTTACTCGCCAAATATCCCCATATTATTTGTGAAGACGTCAAAGATCAGTGCCTATCGCAACGGCACCCAACAAGATCGCTTCGGACAAATGAGAGCGTCAGTAGCTTTGAGGTTGATACGAAACCCAATCAAGGACCCCTTGCTATGCTTGCCGTAGCCCTATTTGACCCGGGATCATTCCTTGGGGCACAATTCCCAAAGACTGAAACAAAACGGCCGGATGACTCTGATCCACACGCAGATAACCCGTGTACAGTCCCACCACTGAATCTACTGTTTGGTTCATCGGTGGGAAATTGCAGTCCCAATCCCTACGACGACGACGAGGGAATAACTTATGCCAGATCCTGGCTCGACAATTTTACTAGCCTAGAGAGGATGCAAAACGCTCTCCATGCAGCTGTAATCCTAGCTAGCCAATCATGGCTCATGAGTCCCACCCGGGAAGGCAGTCTCACCGTCTTATAAGACAAGGGCCTTGACTCCGAGCGACCCAAGATCTCGGATGTGGGCGTGATCCTCATCTCCATCCTCTTAGCCATCGACTTATTCCTGCTACTGGCCCTCGCGGTCTACATCAGGGTTTCGCATACGTGGACAGCGGCGTTCGATTCTTCGGCCATGATGAGACTTGGAGCCGCGCGGGCGCCTGAACTACCGTTGCAGATTGGTTCTCACGAAGCTGAGGAAGAGGCCCGGAGAGTGCTGGAACGAATGCCAGGTTGGGTTGGCGATGCGAGACCAGGGGATGACGTCGGTGTTTTGGCCATTGGAGCTACGGAGCCTTTGAGATCTGCGAGGAAGTATGGTGGGTCGTAAGTGCCGACTGCGTGATAACTACAGCGGCACCAAATGCGTAGCACAGATCAGGTTACCGAGGTCAGTAACGCATCAGGCTCACGAGATTGGCCTTACAATGTCAATGTCCTGACTCGGGTGTGATGTAAGAGGAAGCTGACCCATATCGAACTAACTGGAATTGGTCAAAGAGCACCAGGCTGAAGATGACTACACTGGAAACAAGTGAGCGACGAGCTACACCAACAAATGTCACACCATTCAAGTCGTCCCCTCAAATCGAGCTTGACTAGCCGGCATCCTGGTCGCCTCCCTGCAATTGAGCATATATATGGTATTGACTGTTGGATGTTCGTCATATCTTCGGCATACGTTCTCAGAGATAATCGGCAATAGTCTATAACCATGCTCGGTGCGCATCCCAGTGTCACTCGATAGGTGGAAAAAATATATGAGCATATATGCAACCTTACGTACCTCTTCAACAGCCCGCTCGCCCCCGATGAGTCTCAACAATATAACGGTGATGAAGATTCACACGCCGATTTCGGTTGTACCAAAGAGTTGGCTCGACATAAAATGGAAGTACCTTGGAAAGACCACATTAACAAAGGGATTAGAGGCAGAGTGCAAAACTATAGCAAGCTGTCAGGTTCACCGTCTATGTCGGTTGTTTGCGACGCATCAAACGGCCTCAATCCTGATAGACAGCTTGAAGAGCATCACTAGCTTTGGCGCTTGGGGAGGTCACTCTGGCATCGACGAAACCTTCGGCAACGTTTGGAAGGCATATTACCACCACAACAATATCTCTCCCCGAACTATACCGCCTTTATGTCTACTTCAAGCATCGCCTTTCAGACCTAAGCCAAGTCTGATATCTAGAGGTCTTGGCGAGGGGTTTCATTGACTCGCGCTGCAGTGCCCACGCAATTACCACCAATGCCCACTTTCCAACGGCGAAGACGGCTTTGAGCAGCTCTTCGTGTAGCCGTTCTTCTTTGCAGCGTTTGGAACATCGCTAGCCTATCGACTACCTCAATTCCTCTGTTTTGAGCTAGATGCTTGTTGCGTGATCCGAATGAAATTTCCATGCGTATACGCGCCCCACGTGCCTCCCATATATAAGCACTTGTTGGGACGAAGCCACCCGTGCAGTGCTCAATGGATACTTAGTCTATAGGAGCATGGCTCTCAAGACCATCACACTCAATCTCTAGATCTTTAAGATGCATCAGATGCCGCCATTCAAGGATCAGGCAGTCAGTCTTCCAAACTCAAATCTGCTGACTGAAATGACCAGAGTCTTATACCCCAGTTACATTCCATTGCCGGACCCTACAAGCATGTAAGAGGCGGTGAGCGATTAAAACCCAAGTCTACAGATCGGCCACCGAGGACCCTAAAGATCCATCCTTCAACCGTCCAGTTTCGACCTGTGTGACCAGACCCCACGTGCATCTCCGCGTTTTCCCCGCAAAATCCACACTATGCGCGGCTGTCATCGATCTACGTTTCTACACCCACAGATCTCGGAGAATTAGGCGCAAGAAGAAGCAAATGTGCCAAGCTCAGACGCTAGAGAGGGTCTTCAAACATCTGCAGGGTCTCTGCAGGATCTACAGGGTCTTACAAAGTTCTCCTCTTCCAAATATATATATCGCTCTTTTGTATCACGGTCTGGTGCTCTATCCTCATTCAATGCCCAGATCTTGCTTGTCTCTACGTGCTCAAGAGTTTCTCCCGAGCGTCAGCAGTAAAGCAACATGATCTTCTCATCACACTCAGCCACTATCATCACCCTACTCTTCGCCCTCCCAAAAGCGATACCGTCACCAATAGCATCCCCACCACTCCTTCCCCTTTCGCCCACCAACCTCTCTTCACCTCTAGAGTACACCTCTCCTCCCCCTCCCTTCACTCACCACCCCACCTCCCACACCTTACCAACTAATCCCTTACAGCGCCCCCACCTCCAATCTAACCGCCGACCAAATAATCCACTACCGCGTCCCCGACACCGTAACATCCCTCGAAATTCTCACCGGCGCCCCCCTCTCCAGCCTAGCCATGCGCACCACCCTCACATCCTGCCGCTCCAGCATCGCCCGCTCCATGTATCGTGAAGGCGGCCTCATGCCCATCCAACCAGATCCCTACATATTCCCAAAAGCATACAGCAGAAGTACCTATCCCTCACCCCTTCATAACCCCTAAAAATATTTCTCTACTTACTAATACCATCAACCGCAGACCCCAGAGATCTGAAATTTACTGGTGCGGAAATAGAAGTCTATTCCACACACGCAAAAGAACTCGGCGGTTTGACATGGCGACAGTTGGATGCTGTGGTTAGCGGGCTGCAGGATGTGATGCTCGCGCAGGGGAGGTATGAAGAGGCGCAGTTTAAGATCTATGATGGGTTGACGGCGAGGTCGGAGCAGGGGGGAGGGTGGCTGTATACTGCGAGGCGGAAGCCTGGGGGAGAGTTGGATGTGGCGTAATGCTTGCTGCAGGGTTTTTGTTATGGAGGTTGTATTGGGGGAAGAGGTGAGGATATGTAAAGCATAAAGTGACTTGGGGGGTAAGAACAGTCAAACTGCGTTGCGAAGCTGGATGACAGACTTCTACCATACTAACCCACGTCATTGGCCTCCCATCTTTATCTGACGATGATAAAAGATCACCCACCCACAAAACCAATCTATTCATGGCAGTATCTACATTCGACTTCACAGCCCTGAAAGGGCCTACAGAAACAATATCCACCAACTTTATTCTGCAATACCAATAACGAAAAAAGTATGTTCTTACAACCCAAAGCGATCTTTAATATCATTCCACAGCTTCACGAACAATACCAACAAAGAAAGCACCCCCCTTTTCTGGCCATTCTGACTCCAGAAAATCCCCACACAAACTCATTCATATCAGCAAGCCGTTCTTCCCTTATGCCTAATTCCTACAATTTCAATATCTCATGCCTGCTACAAACCAACCCACCGTATCTGCTTTCTAGACTTTATACAAGCTAGGATATAATCTAATCAAAGCTCTATAACATCGCTCATAAGTCTCATAAACTCTCACCACCCCACACGTGAAGGAATGCGCACAAGCATTTTCTCCATCATCTATACAATGAAAACTCTACTCCATGAAACCCCCCAACAAAACACATAAAAACGCAGGCAGACTCACCATCTCCATCCCTCTCAATTAATGAATTCAACAACACCAGTAACCTACACTCATCTAACAGCCGCGCACGACGTCCAGCGCTATAGCTCTCACCACAAAAAGGAATGTGTATACCCCTGCGGCACAATCGTTGAAAACGTACACGGCTATGGTGCAAAGAGGAGAACAGATCAGTAAACTCAGGCGTTCGTCTTAGATGGACTGTGTACACCATTCTGCGGTGTTTATGTTTATGTTTAGAGTGGGAGGAGTAAGGAATACCCCCTTACTCCTTCCTTAAAAAGCGGGTTTTTAAGCTTATATATACGAGTGTTGTTAGGATTTTAGATGAGCTGTCGTGACTTACTCCACATAAGAGGAGCTGAATCTGCCACTCCGTATCTAAGGAGTTGACGCTGTGCCGGCTGAAGCGTGTCGAGTGCCCGAGCGAGGTGGTGTGAGAAATGATAAGAAGAAGCGTGGGGGGGAGATGGAGGGAGTGGAGTGCGGATGCGGATATGATATTTTCGATGGTTTGGAGGCGTTGGAGGCGTTGGAGAGGGAGGTTTAAGGGTTGGAGGCGATGGGACTGGAGGGGATAGAGTTGTTCGGCTTTTGAAGCATGAGGCGGTTATAGGAGTTGATAGGAACGGGGATAATGGATTGCCTGATGGAGACGATGGGGAAGAGAGTCGGTGGTAGGGTTTGCGGATGGGTTGTGAGTAGGAGGTTATGGGATTGTGGCGTTGATACTGATAGGTATGTGGGAAAGGGATTGGAAAGTGTTAAGAGATTTGAGGTATCTGCATTATATAAATTTGGCGAGGATGATGATCGTGTTTTCTAGGACTTATATTACTGCTCAGCCTAGACTATTATTATATTTGGTTTCTTTAAAATAGTTGCCTTACAAATACCGTGACAAACCTGTCTTACCCAAAATCCGCATAAGCTGCAAATGGTCACACTCTTCTTATCGGCCTTCCATCGATTACTTATTCATTGACAAAGCCGCGATGCTGAAGCGAGATGCCTGCTACCTCAAGACGTAAACCTGATACACTAGCGACGGAGTACGGAGGCGGATTTCTATCATCAATTTTCCTATATATCAATTCCCATCTCGATCAGTAGCAGAAACATCAGGACCTTGTGGCTGTACATAGTCATTTCTAATGGGCATGGTCCACGCCCCCTACTTTCGATGTTTGCCTCTCTCCATAAAGCTCGATGTCAAGTACCTCGTTACTAGCCGTGACAGCGTTGAGCGACGCTTCTTTTCCCCACTGATCTATTATAGCAATGGCA
>JAABUL010006089.1_pt1 | contig 14238 bp, 28 predicted proteins | sample 5559151 | NCBI WGS metagenome assembly JAABUL01 (sample SAMN10711876, study PRJNA513368) | rock metagenome | isolation source: Antarctica rocks | place: Antarctica: Victoria Land, Pudding Butte sud | reverse complement strand
CTCCCTGAAGTACCTAGCACTCAGTGCTGGTACTGTACAAGCGACACTGCGGCTCGAAGCAAGGGAGCCAAGGTAACTCTGTTCCCGACGTCCTCGAGAGCATGTGTCATGCGCATTGCCCAGGCAGGGCGCGTTTCACTTCACTTTCTAGAGCGTCGCAGCAAATCGACTGACGACATGGCCAGCCTGGTTATAGCTGCGAGGCGCGAGGTCCCCAGATCGACGACAACCTGACAGTCAGAAGAAAAGCCAGCGGCCTAATCGTCTTCCTCGTCGGTGTTCGTGATGTCTCCCCACCTCACGCCGTACCTGCAGGATCGGCGCACACAACACATGATCCCGACTCGTTCGAGTCTTCTACATGACTGCTCACACCTGCAGTCTCGGTTAGCAGAACACATCAACCTGATGAACAAACGCTGCGCATCAATAAGGGAGGATGGGTGAGAAGAGGCTGAGGTTTAGTACAAGCTAGCCGCAGGCTTACACTGCTACTAGTAGTAGTAAATATCGGCCTTTCAACAACCCTTTCAATCATGGAGGTTTTGACACTTGCTTCGCCCGTTAAGTAAGAAAAATCGCGCACTTTGCGGCCAGGTAGTGGGCGCCCACGGGGCCGCGGCTGCCGTAGGGGTACAACTCCGGCGCTAGCTGCGACTCCTCGATCTGCTTTAGCACCGGCGTGAACAGCGCCCAAGCCGCCTGCGGCCACGGATGGGCACTGTGTGAGCGCTGCTTTGCGCAAACGGAGAGCGCCGAGCAGGATGGCAGCTTCGCGAGCGAGACAGTGCATGACAAAGGGATGGACTATGCGCCCAGATCACCCTGCGTTGATCGCAAGGGTAGCATGCCGCTGACAATGCGCACACGTGCCGAGCCGCACCTCGAGCTCGTCGCTGCCTTTGCAGAGGCGCTTGCTGCCGCTGACGACAGTAAAAGCTTTTCATGGGGTTTTTGAAGGGTTTTTAAAACTGGCTTTAAAACTGGCTGATTAAAGGGCAAAGGGGCAAAGGGCAATAATTTTCGACTGCAAGACTAGGGCGTCCCCGCATGGTCAAGGGAGTCGATGCACCTCCAGCTCGTCGTTGCGGATGAAGAGGCGCTTGTCGCCGTTGCTGACGTCCAGGATGATCCGACTGAAAACCTGGAAATCTCAACAACTAAGACTGTGTCAACATTGCATCACCTCCAGCTCGTCGTTGCGGATGAAGAGGCGCTTGTCGCCGTTGATGACGTCCAGGATGAGGCGCTCGTAGGCGTCGGGCAGCTGCGTGCGGTACTTGTCACTGTACGACAGGTCCAGCTTGGTGGTGTCAAGCCGCAGCCCCAGCCCCGGCACCTTGTTGTTGATCTTCAGGTAGATGCTCTCGTTGGGCTGGATGCGGATCACCTGGCGGAGACAAGACACAGCGCAATCCCGTTGATGCTACCAGCGCCTGCTGCACCTGAAGCTGTTCTGGGAGACGCCGTGTAACAGACTGGGACAGGACTTATGGCAATCTGCTGCCACCGCCCGCCGCCAAGCAGCGCAGCTGTGTCTGTGTTCTGAAACGCAAACGAAGAGGTGACGGGCGTGAAGGCGGGCGGCAGCGGTGCGGTGAACACGCAGCATGGACAGCAGACAGCTGCATGAACGCACAAGCTCGTTGGTGGCGGAGTCCAGGTCGGCGCCCATCTTGTTGCGGTACAGGTTGCCGGGCACGTGCCGGAACTGCACTCGGATCTCCGCGCGCTTGCTGTGCAGCGCCTTGCCCGCCTGCGCAGGGGACATGGCGCCGCGCTTTGGTCACACACAATCATTGGCAGAATACAGATTTTGTTGCGTCCGGGGTTGCTGCAAGGTTGCCTTCTGCTCCACCAGCCCGTGTTGAATCTGTCGGTCTCCGGGTGTCTGCTCACAAGGATTGCCCCAGAGATTGTGCGGTAATGTATCGTATAGAATACGGAGCAAGGAGGGCGGACCTTGAGCAGGAAGGGGACGCCGTCCCACCGTGCGTTGTTGATGAACATCGCGACCGCGCTGAAAGTGGGGCACAAGCTGCAGCACACTGGCATCGACACTTCAGCGGCGGTTGGTGTCGGACAGTCAGGCAGGCTGGCGGGCACCGCAACGGCTTGGCGACGAGCAGGTGAGCGACGGTGTTGAGTCCTGGCAAGGTCATGACGTCCTGATTACATCACCGGCACCCCCAGGGCCGCACCTGCCAGCCGGCACAGTCTTGTCTTCGAGATAGCCGGGCAGGCGGCGGTTGCCCGCCTGGCGCCCCCGGTACTGCCCCACCACCACATCCTCCATGTCCACCTGCATCGGCGCGAAATGGTTCTGTGAGAAGTGCTTGCGACATCGAAGTTTCTCCTCTGCCACGAGCGTAAGATTTAGCAGTTGCGGTGCAGCGCGGCGCCTGGCGCACGCTGTGCTGTCAGACCAGGGGGGAGCAGCGATTGGGTGTTCACGAGATGCGTCACGATGTTGGCGGATGCAGGTGGCATATCAGGCGGAACAGGCTCCCGGTAACGATGCGCGCACCATCTTCATGCTGCGCAGCACCTTGACCTTTTCATCCCGGATGTCCTCAGCGTCCAGGCTCACCTGCCAAGACATCATCCCTGTAAGACGAGCCGGGGCGATGTAGATTCCGAAAAGTTACCGGTCATCATCAGCATCATCTGGTATGACTGATGCGCCAGGCTGCCGTCAGGTTGCAGCCCAGCTGCAGGGGGCAGATGCAGCGGGGCAGTACCGCGCTCAGCATGCGACTCGGCGGCGCACCGGCGGCTCCATGGCGAACAGCGCCAGGATCTGCAGCAGGTGGTTCTGGATGACGTCGCGGATGATGCCGTACTGGTCGAAGTACCCCCCCCGCCCCTCCGTGCCAAAGTTCTCGCTGAAGATGACCTGCGGTTGTTGGAGCAGGCTGGAGCCTCAACCCATACTGTCCAACCGTTGGTGCGGCTAGTTGCCTGCAGAGGCTTGCGGCAGAAATCTTCAGACTCGTGTGCAGCTGTGCACGGCCTTTGTGTTAGCAGAGTGCAGTGAGGCCGATGCAAATTGCTGATGCAGCGAAGGCACCTTGGTGGCAGGCGACTGACCTGGACATTCCGGATGTACTTCCGGTTCCATAGTGGCTCGAACAGGAGGTTGGCAAACCGCAGGACCTGCGACGCAATGGAAGCACGACCCGTCAGCTCCCTCCAGGCCCCGCTTCGGAGATATGAAGTCGAATTCATCGGATTCTGGCTGGCAGCCGCGGCGCGGACCATGTTGAGGAGAACCCTCGTGTGCAGCATGCTAAGCAGCAACCGTGTGCAGCGATGCTGGGAATGCCGCGAAATGCTCAGTATGTGGTCCGGACTCTGAAATCAAGTCGAAACAGCATCCCAAAAGCCTGGCGTACCGTCAGGTTCTCGATGAGCTCCTTGCCCAGGTAGTGGTCGATGCGGTAGATCTGCTCCTCGCTCAGGTGCTCGTACAGGTCGCTGCTCAGCTGCCGGAAGGACTCGCTGTCCTTGCCAAAGGGCTTCTCCACGATGACCCGCGTCCACCCCGTCCTGCCGGGGAGCGATGCAGCATGCTCATGCAGACAGCGCAGGCCAGAGCCTGCTCGTTACGGGGATGGAGGACGTTCTGCATCGGCGTGTGCACGCAGCGAAACGCACACCAGGCTCCTCCTGGAGAATGCACACCACTTCAGCCGGCCAGACAGGCCTCCGGGTCAAGCAGCGTGGGATGCCATCCGAACACCTGGTCAAGCAGCGTGGGATGCCGTCCGCACACAAGCTGCACAGGTTTGCGGCGTTCCTCTCCTAGTGAATGTGCGCGCACTTGGAGGAGGCGGCGACGGAGGCGTTGGCGGCGACGGCAGTGAAGATGGTGGGCGGGATGGAGAGGTAGAAGATGCGGTCCGCCCTCTTGCGCTTGCTCTCCAGCTGCTCCAGCCGCGTGTTGAGCGACCCAAAGTCCTTTTCCTCGTCGTACTGCCCCTGCAGGCAGATACGACCAGGGGCCTCAGCTTCCCTGCCGTCCATGCGCCATCGCCTGCAACTTTGCGCGCAACAACCTGCAGACAGAGTAGTAGCTGCTGTTTTCAACTTCCCCCCCTGTCCTTCAGCTCGGCCTGCACGTCTCTGCTCGTGAGAAAGCACTTGCAGACAAGCTGAAAAGACAATAATATTTTCCTCAATTGTGCACGAAGCCGCGCCGTGTGTTGCCATGGCTCGCGAAAGCAGTTGTCTCGGTTCTGGCACATGTTAGTTCGTTCTTCTGTGTGGAAGCTGGAAGTTTGAGACCACGCACCGCGACGTAAAAGCAGCGGGCGAGGTACTCCTCCATCTCGCGGCCGCAGTCCTCGCCGGCGGACACTCGGCACGTCAGGTTCTCGCTGATCAGGTCCCGGAACTCCTCGTCGCTCATCTTGCTCCGCGAGTAGCCCACGATGTTGAAGTACTGCGGGCGCACGACAAAGCGTGTCACATACGGGCAGCAACATCGCGCGGCATGCAGCAGAGTTTCTTAGGGTTTAGGGTTTAGCAACAGCAGGCTTCTTTCTGGCGCCTGCCAGGAAGGCACAGGCCGCCAGAGGGGACACGGCTGCGCCGCCATCGCTTGCTGGGTACAAGCCACAGCAGCCTGCGACTTGTTGCACAGAGTGCAGATCTGTTCTGCAAGATCTGAGCGCTGCTGGCTCACCTCGGGCAGCATGCCCTCGTGGTACAGCGCAAACATCGCGGGGAAGATCTTCTTCCGGGCGAGGTCACCCGAGGCGCCCACCACCACCACGGTCAGCGCGCTCTTGTTCCAGTCCTCCGGCTTGAGGCCATACGCCTGCACGGTATTCAATGGAGGTCAGAAAGACGCCTCGCCTGCCTAGCGAGATAGCATCAAGAGCTACATGTGGCGGCAGGCGTACACATGCCGGCAAGGTTCAATGCCCTAGCAATCCTCCCTAAGCCGGGCGCAACCTTGCATGCACCCAGCTCTGGGTGCACCCTGCTCAGCAATGGCCGCCTACTTCGTCGTCCTATGCACCGTCATCTTGCATCGGGGAAGCGCCACACCTCCAGGTCGTCGACATTCTGGTCAACTGACGCCAGCAAGCTCCCGATGGCCGGGCTGCCATTAGCGTTGGCGTCCAGATCTGCGCAGGAACAGAAACCATCGCTGGAACATCTTGTGATACTACTGTTACATGTGACACCCACCCATGTTACGCTTGAAGACCACCACTTGCCAAACGTTTCATGCGCAGCTCTGTCGAAATTTCTTTCCAGGCACGGAGCGCACCAGAGCGGCCTTGCTGCACATCTGTGGGTGCAACGGAGTGCGGCGGCGTTAGCCTCGCCGCTCGTTGCGCTGATGTACCGAACGGCCTCGACGCTGTCTGCCTGCACCGCATTAACTGATGAGCGCTGCTGACATTGCCTGCCGCGCACCGCCCGCTGCAGCAGGGCCTGTGGTGCGGCAGCATGACAGCATGCAGAGCGGATGCAGATCTGTCAGATGCGTGTGAAAGAATTATGCCGACTGAGTCAAGCCGCCAAGCGGCTGGTGCATGCAGCGTCACGCAAGCCACGTTGGTGCGGCGCATGATCTGCCTGTTACTTACGACGATTCGAAGAGGGTCGAAGAGGGTCGCTCTGCTTTTGCGTGTGCAACATGCAAACAGGTCGTGCACATTGCAATTTGCTCCATCGAAGGAAAGACGCAAATGTGTTTTGCACCTGCTGCAGTCACTAAACCAGCGAGCTTGCTCCGGCTCGCTGCCGCAGCGTGCACCGCATTGTGTCCTCAGCTGGCATCTGGTTGCTGCGGTGGGCTGCGGCGGCGCATGGCGAAGCTGCGCAGCGGCCTGCTGTGGCAGCAGCAGCGATCTGCTGAACCCTACCATGGTATGGAGGATCGCGGGGTGGATCGCTACTGCATGTGCGCCAGATGCCGTCAGATGGTACTCGACAATGCGGCGGTGGGTGCAGCGCGCGATGAGTGCCACAGCAAAGAGCGCAAAACACGAAAGCGACGGGCACAAATTGTAGTCACCTTTGCAGCACCCCTTGAAAAATGCGAAGAAATTTAGGATACTTTTCTGCCTCTGATCAATTTCCCAATCGGCACGGCTAATTCGAGCTGTAGCGAGCTACTCCAGCCTGCACATGTTGCAGCACAGCGACCTGCAGCGACTCTTGCATCGTGACACGGTGTAACACAGTGTAAAGGCTTTTGCCAGACGTGACTCACCAAGCTCGCTGCAAGCCTGCTGCTGCGCTCGGTGTGCACCGGACATTGGTTCCGCCAGCCACCGCCGTTCGACGCTGTTAGCAGCGCAGCGCTGAGACGTGATCGCTGGCGTGACTACAGTCTATCGGCTCACTGAAAGGGATCCAGACTGCCCCCGAGCGCGCGCAGCTCCGTCAGATCGTAGATTTTGAAAGCTGATGGCCTGCTGCTGACTGAACAGCGTTGCACTCCTGCCTGCGACTATGTCGGCAGGGGTTCTGCAAGCTCGATGCACGCACCTGATCAGGCGGAGAGTCCCGTGGCCTTTTGGGGGCCGTCATCCAGTGGCCGCGGCAGCGCACTGCGCTCACACCCGGCAGCGCGGCAGGGCGACGCCCCGCGTCCGCGCCAATGCCGCAGAGGCCTCAGACTTTGTCTACCCAAACCTGCCGGGCGACAACCAGAGCTCCGTGCTGTACACAGCGCTGCAGACGCCAGACGATGACGTTGGCAGCTCAGCTGGGTCGGTGGACGAGTCAGCGCCTCGCCATAACAGCAGCGACGGCGATGATCCGAAGGGTCCCTGGATCCCGCAGCGCTGGCGTATCGTAATCTCCATAGGTACGGGCTGCAGCTGTACGCAATGTATTGCATTGCTATACGATGCGCTCAGGCTTTGTTAAATGTACTGCCGGATCGCCGTCGGCAAACACACGTTGCAGCGCAGCCCACCAAGACCCACTTTACGTGATGCGCAGGCGTCGCCTTCGTCCTGTGCAACATGGACAAAGTTAACATGAGCGTCGCAGTCCTGCCAATGTCGAAGGAGCTTGGTTGGACGGCCCTGGAGCGCGGCCTAGTCTCCTCGGTGCGCTGTTGAGATTATGACTGGCTATTCTGAGCCTGTAGCAGAGAATACCCACTGCGATGCTGCGGTGCAGCCGAGCAACGCGGGGTAATATGCTCATATTATGTTGCGTGTGCGTGCAGGCGTTCTTCTATGGCTACGCGCTGACACAAATCCCAGCCGGATGGATTTCCACCAAGTAAGTGCATGTCGCCACTTAATCCGCCAAAGCTTGCTTCTGAATGGCGTGCGGGATTCGCCGTAAAAAAAGCGCCTAGAGTCAGTCGGTGATCTTTTGCTGTAGGGTGGGCGGCGCCAAGGTGCTGATGGCGGGCGTGGCCATCTGGAGCCTGGGCACGCTGCTGGCGCCTCCCGCCGCAAAGATGGGTGCGCAGAGGAACGGTCGCCTTCGCGATAGCATGGTCACATTCTGATGCATCAGGCTCACTGCACGCCCTTGTCCAACCAACGTTGCCTGGAGTGTGCCGCCACTCTTTTTCCGCAGGCATCTTGGCGCTGTGCGCCACACGGGTGCTCGTGGGTCTGGGCGAGGGCTTTGCGCCGTCAGCGGCTACGAACGTGCTCGCCAACCTGGTGCCAGAGTGAGGTTCTGCACCGATTCTTTTTGCTCTTCTTGCCATCCCAACTGCAGCAGCAGCCTGTGACCCTGCAGGTCTGAACCTGTTGCTATGTTTCCAGTGTGCTTGCGCATCGCTGCCATGCATGACCACACATGACCGATGTCGGTGCGCCCAGGAGGGAGCGGGCGCGGGCTGTGACGGTGGTCTTCGGCTCGCTCGACGTGGGCAGCGCCGTGGGCCTGGTGGTGTGCGGGCCCCTGATTGCCGCGGCGGGCTGGCCGGCGGTGTTTTACCTGTTTGCCGCTCTGGGCCTCCTGTGGTGCACCGCGTGGCCGCTGCTCAAACCGGAGAGCAAGGACACCACAGTTGAGCAGCCGGCGGCGGCGCCAAACGCCAAGCCTGCAGGTGCAGTGCCGGACGAAGCTCAGCAGCGATGTCTTGCCATGGCCCCAATGGAGCTTCGTTGGGTTTGCTTTTGTGTGCTTTGGCCACCCAACTCACGTCCGAAAACCGAGGCTTGACAACATGCTGGTGCGCTGCTGTCTCTGCAGGCCCGCCAGGGAGCATCCCCTGGGGAAAGTTCATGCAGTCGCCCGCCGTGTTTGCGGTCATCATCGCTCATTTCTGCTTCAAGTGCGGCTGCATCTCAGTTTCAGATGCTTTCGAGCTGTGCGGGAACATGTGCGCGACCACAGTGATATATCTGACAGTGCCACTAGCGCACTTCACTCGGTGAAGTACTGAGCACTTCATTCTGCTGCAGCTACGGTTACTACGTCTTGTTGGCGTGGCTGCCCAGCTACTTCCAGCTGTCTTTGGGGCTCAATGTAGAGAGCAGCAGCCTGTACACGCTTATCCCTTACCTGGTGAGTTGAGATGGGAGCAGGCGTGAGCTACAGCATCATCAGGGCCTCTATGTGCTGCCTGGAGCTGATACGTACTCGCTGCTTTGAATGCAGGCCATGATTGCGGCCACGCCGTTTGTCGGTGCGCGCTGGGCACCTTCTTGCAGCTCATTGCTGTGGAGACCAGTACAGCTGCTTCCCCAGAGCTTGCACCTGCATTGGGTAGTGCAGAAGTCGTGCATGGCGCGCCACTGCTGGAGCATTGCCGCAGCCTTCTTTCTGAGGTTTGGTGCTTGCCCATGGTTTTAACCCTAAACCCTTTAAACCCTAAACCAATTGCTGCAGGCCCTGTGGCGGACGGTCTTCTTGCACAGGGCTGGAGCCTCACTCACATCCGGAAACTGTGCCAGGTGAGCCTATGACCTGCCGATTTGAATCCGTGTACAGCGTTGACACAGGGAAACGGTCAACACTGATCACAGCCATCGTCAATCCGGCTGATGTGGTCTGCAGGGCATCGCATTTGCGGGCCCGCTCGCCTGCATGCTCGCATGCTCGGTCTTGACGCCGGGTCCAGGAGAAACCACCCAGTTCGTCACCGCTCTGATCGTGGGCATTTTGTCAGGTACGGCTATGACGTGCACATGCCCCGTCCACACAAGCGTCCTGCCATGGACGCTTTCAGGCACTTTGCATGAAGGCCGATTGTACATTGACTTGTTTGATCATGGCGCCTGTGCTGCAGCGTCGTTTGCGTGCGGCTCCTTCAGCAGGGGCGGCTTATACTGCGTGCACCAGGTGAGCTGCACGAGCTGCGACCTGGTCTGAATGTGTGCAACACCCGTCGTGGGTTCGAAGACACTTCAGTGCAGTTGCGCTGCATCCGCATTTGGCAGTGCACACCGGCTGCGCGCAGCGGCGGTGCTGTAACGATGACGTTTTGCGCTGCAGGACATCAACCCAAAGTACGCGAGCGCGCTGTTGGGCATCTCCAACACGGCGGGGGCGCTGCCTGGCATCATCGGAGTCAGCGCCGTCGGTCTGCTGCTGGATAGGACAGGCTCCTGGGCGTTGGCGCTCTTTCTGCCCATTGCCGCCTGCTACGCTTTTGGGCTGGTGATGTTCACCGCCTTGGGAAGCAGCGAGCGCCAGGAGTTCGAGTGAAGGTCGTGCGAAGACACCAGAGTAGACTCTGTACTGCTATTGGGTTTTGGAAAGTAGGCGTTGAGCGCCGCAAGGAGCGGCAAAGTCATGAGCGTCTGTGCCAGCAAATGCTGCCTGCAGATGGCTCGATACCTTGCCAGGCTCGTGCCTGGTTTTATGAAGTAGGTGGACCAGAGACGTTCTGCGTACAAATCAACTCGCCTTTGGAATTGGGTTTTCAAGGTACATTGCGAACCTGGGCAGTGCACACGAAGCTGCTCTGAGCGTCCCCAGTTCTGCGCATGCTCGATCAACGAAGGATTCCGACACAGTTGCTGCAAACGTGTGTTCGCAGCACTGCCCGTCCGAGGAGGCGCCACCGGTTGCAGCGTCACCGTCCGGCGCACGTCGCACTTGTGGAGAAGTCGCTGAGTAAACAGCGTACTATACTGCGATTCACCGGGGCATTTCATCAATTCGGCTCTATCGAAGCTAGTGCCAAGGACCTGGAGTGGCTCGACCTGGTAAGCGAATGAGCTGCACTCGGACAATTTTCACAGATTGGCACATACATTATGCAGCTGAAAAGCCTTGCTGATGGCTTGGTGTCGGCCCGAAATGCCAGCAGGAACACGCAACAACAACACAGCCGAATCATGTGTCGCATGCCGTCCGATTGCAAGCGAACGCTGTGCTGCTTCCTGCAGGCGGGGCGGGCCGCTGAAGGCGGCTGCCACACCGCAGCAAGGTTACACCCCGCGTCCAGAACTATGGTGGACGAGGCGGCGATGGACCTCGTGCGAACACACATGCAGGACGTGCGTGTGCCCGCTCACCACGACAAGGTGTGACCCTCCCTGCGCCTCTGGAGTCTGGTCACCGGCCGCCCCGCCGGCGGCACTGACCGTCATGTAGCTCCATTCAGCAGTACAAGCAACGCGATGTGACACACACCTGCACAGCGTACGTTTCTGCACGTCGGCAGAGCCTCCGGCGCAGAAGCCGGGCAGCCGTGCAGTGTTCCGCTCGCCGTGTCCGTATGGCAGAATTCTGCCTTCGCAGGTGTACAAGGAGGAGTGCGCCTTCAACTTTGCGAGCCCGCTGGCGCCGGGCGGCCTGTTCCTGAACCTCAACACCTGGCAGTCCTACTCGGCCGATTTCCTGGAGCTCGACCGCGAGCGGACCGGCACCGTGCTGTACCTCTGGGAGAAGTGGCACCAGGCAAGCCGCAGCTGCGACCACCGATGCACGTCGCTCGCCTTGCATGCGTGGCGTGTTCCATGGGACCCGCAAGAATCTCAAGACAGCTGCATGCGGTGCAGTCCGCGACAGTGCAGTCTACAACACAGCGCGGTACACTCAGCACGGCATTGCGCCTGCAGGTGCCGCTGTCAGAGGAGGAGCAGACTGCCAAGGAGGCGCGGCCTGACAAGATGGCCATCGGCGGCAACGGCGGCTTCCAGGTGCGCAAACGATAGTAAGACCTGACATCCCACGTCAACGGGGTCATCTTTGCTACACACCCAACTTGAGTCTAGTGCGTCTCAGAATGCCCGCTGGGCCAGTTGGGGCTGCTCCCACTCCTGCGGGGGCTTGGCGTCACCAAACACGCTAAACCGTAAACAAGCAGGCGCAACACAGACGCGAATCCAGCTCTTGCTGTTTGCAGGTGGGCGGCGAGGACCACAAGATCGAGAAGGAGTCGGCGCTGGTGGTCATGCCGCAGGGGCTGCGCATCCCGCTGCCCTGCCCCGAGCTGCCCGAGCTGGTGCTCAACGCCATCAACACCATTGCGGTGCGTGGTGGGACCTGTTGCCGTGGTGTTTGCTGCAGTGGTTCAGCACTGGCTTCATCATCACACAGCAGGAGACGGTGGCATGCATGTGAGAGACTGCATGCATGTGGGAAACCTGCAAGTGCTTGCAGAGAGAGAGAGAGATTACACTGTTCCAACCTCACTCAGGCTGCTTAGCGTTCATAGATGTCAAAGCTGAGCAATCCGAATCGGCCAAAGCCTGTTCGAAGTTGCTGCTTTATGCCACCAGACGTTTGCCGCTGCGGCCATTATTGTCAATAATTTCTGCACAGATGGTCTATGCCATCCACACAGCTTTCCTGCCGCCGTGTCTTGGTCTTCTGATCCTCTTCTGTTACTCGCCATCGTCTCGTTCGCCGCCATGCCATTGTTCTTATTCTCCACCCATTTTATGCTGCCGCAATCTTCGGGTTGGTTGCCGCGACAGCGGCTCCACGTTCAGGCGGCATATGGCCACTGCCTTTGTCTGTGCAGCCCGCCGAGCTTTGTGCCGCTTTCGAGTGCTCTCGCCTGCGCATCAGCATATTGCAGTGGCGACGTGAAAGCTTTTGCGCTGCGCATCTAGGTGCAGTTTGGCATGGATGTGATGCATATGCCAACAATACCCTGCCCTGACCGGTTGCACTCTGTTGTATCAACCAGGCGCATGACAGCACGGGCAAGCAGGAGGAGGTGACGGCGTGGGAGGCGGAGCGCACCGAGAGCGCGTACGCGCGCGAGCTGGAGCAGCTGGCCGCCACCAAGAAGGTGGCGGGCTGTGGACGACACACAACCATTGTCGCCCTGAATATGCTGCATGTTCCCATGCTGACAGCACGGCAGCCCTCCCAACTTTTGGCGTGCGCATGGCGGCTGAGGCTTTCGTTTGGCGCCTCCGATTGAACCCACTAGGGTCTGAGGCTGCTGCCCCGCCTGTAGTAAAAACCTGGTTTCTGACATTTCGTCCGTCGCGGGCGTAGGTGCCATCGGATCCCAGCGCCTGGAAGTGCGAGGAGACTGGTGTGACAGACAACCTGTGGCTCAATCTGTCGACGGGTTTCATCGGCTCCGGGCGTGAGGTCAGTCATTTGCGTGCTGTGGAGAAACGACATCGGCCACCTCTGTATCTCAAGCATGATGTAGCCACGATGGTCAAGGAGGCAGCTTTGCAGCACTGCAACAGCCTGCTTTGTATCGGAGAAGTCGACACATGACCACTTGCCATGCATGACGCTCACAATCACTGTGGGACTGCGCAGCAATGGGGCGGCTCCGGCGGCAACGGCGCGGCGATGCGCCACTTCCTAGCAACGGGCAAGCGCTACCCGCTGGTGGTCAAGCTGGGCACCATTACGCCGCACGGCGCCGACGTGTACTCCTACGCGCCCGACGAGGACGACATGGTCACCGACCCGCTGCTGGGGCAGCACCTGTCGCATTGGGGCATCAACATGATGCAGGCGAGTCCCTCCGGCTTTCCTGTCCCTGTTCTGGTTCGTCAGTCTGTTCTTGCAACCTGGCCTCAGGCTTGGCTGCTGAGTGCCAGCTCATCGAGCAGTTGGCTGGTTTGCTATTGCCCTTCCCTCTGTGCAACGGCCTGATACTGGAGACCACAGTGGCAAGCTCTCTTGGCCAATGCTGCCTGCGCCAACTGCAGATGGAGAAGACGACAAAGACGATGGCGGAGCTGGAGATCGACCAGAACATCAAGCACGAGTGGGACTCCATCACCGAGGCCGGCGCCATGCTGGAGCCGCTGTCTGGCCCAGGGTGCGCTTTGTCGCATTGTTTTGCTGTTTGGTACTTCACTCCCGATGTTTGTCCCACTTGTGGTAACTCCTGAACACATTACATGCTGCTGAGGGTCTGCACGATGGTCGGTGTGACATCTCAGAAGGCACAGCTGACGAAGATTGCTGCTCATGGTCCTGCATGCTGCATTCCTTGCCCTGCAACCCGTAACTTCATGTAATGCACGTCCGTAATGCATACCCTGTGGCACGCAGGTACGTGGGCCTGCGGAACCTGGGCAACAGCTGCTACATGAACAGCGTGCTGCAGCTGCTGTGGACGCTGCCGCCGCTTGCGAAGCGCTACGTCGAGCCGTCTTTGGGCGTCTTCCGCTCGGCGCCCCCAGACCCCGCCGCAGACTTTGCCACACAAGTGTGCACGACTCGACATGCACACCAAATCACCTTCAGGGCCATTGGTGCAGGATGCTTTGGCACCACGCTATGCTGCACTCGCTGCTGCCAGGTCAGCCCGCAGCTTCTGCCTCCTGCTGCACAACAGGCATCCCGTCGACGGCTTTCCCCCTGGCAGGCCTGTTCGCATGCTGACTGTGTGCCTTCCGCACGTGCCCGCAGATGTCGAAGATTGGAATGGCGCTGACAAAGGCGGAGACTGGCGAGGCCCCGCTCGGCTCTGGGGCTTCGGCCACCGTCAACGCCAACGGGCCGGCGGACGCGGCAGGCGCGGCGGCTGGCGCGGCGCCGGCCGCGGCGCGTGCGACGCCCTCGCAGCCGGGCGCCCTGGCGGTCAAGCCGCGGGCTTTCAAAGCGGTTGTGGGGCGGGGTCACCCCGAGTTCTCTTCCAACCGGCAACAGGTGCGACTCTTGAACGCCCACCTCAATGCCACAACACGCCTGAGAGATCTTCAGGGCGCCTTGCAGGGCCGGTTTACCCGTGTGTGACCCTGCACAAACAAGCCTGCATGTGCATGCTGGGATCACATGTGCATGGCATATATGGGCAGACGTGAGCGCCACAGCATTGGGCTGGGGGGGGGGGGGGGGGGGGGGCACAAAAACACAAAA
>JAABUL010006088.1_pt1 | contig 14239 bp, 25 predicted proteins | sample 5559151 | NCBI WGS metagenome assembly JAABUL01 (sample SAMN10711876, study PRJNA513368) | rock metagenome | isolation source: Antarctica rocks | place: Antarctica: Victoria Land, Pudding Butte sud | reverse complement strand
TCGATGACGCTGCATGTTGACTTGGACGACTGTTGGCGGTTGGGGTGCACCGAATTCACCTTATAAAGGCACGCAGCAGCAGATCAAGTTGCGCGATTGGTTCCGCACGCTCTGCACATCGTGCTGCAGCTTCTGGTGCCACCCGTTGTTGAACGCTGACAATTCTGTTCTCCATCAAGCGTCTTGCCGTATAGATACACTCTCAACATATCCACAATCATCTCTGCAGTGCTGCTTCTGAAGGCGTTCTGCCCAGTCCTGCACGGTTGTTGCGTCTCCGCATGTGGGAACGAAAGCACTACTGCTTCTATCAAATCTACACCCGCGGGCCACAGCATTGGTTCACCAGCCCTACAGCAGCTTGCCTACGCTGCCGCCGCTGCCGTGCACCAGCATGGTCACCGTCTTGCTGCCGCCGTCCACATCCTGCTCGCCGACGCTGGCAAAGCCCAGCCTCTCGTGGAAGGCCAGCGAGGCGACATTGCGCGGCCGGATGTTGACCTCGCATGCCAGGGTGGCCTCAGCACTGGATAGCTACCTCGTACATCCTGGCCCCCAGACCCTGCCGGTGCACCTTGGGGCTCAGTGCGATCCGGTCGATGTACAGCAAGCTCGGGTACTGCGCGCTGAAGTATTGATAGTTAGTGCTATCGTAGGTGGCGCCGGTGCCGATGAGAAGCATGAAGCCAACGACCTCGCCGTCCAGCACAGCCACGCTGCATGTGGCCGCCAGGTCTACCAGTCCTACAAGGCGCTCCAGCGTCAGGCTGTTGACGGCCGGGACCGCAGCCTCATTGATGGCCAGGACCTGCGGCATGTCCTCGCGCGCGGCGTCGCGCAGCTCGGCCATGGCTGGGTGCATTTGCCGCAGACAGTTGCAACACGGCAGACTGTGCAAGGAGGTGCAATCACGCGATGAGGCTTTTCCAGGCTGATATGCCGGATGATGAACTTACCAAAACTCCATTTCGGCCAGTTCGGCACGTCACCAAACTCCAGCGGCCTTGACCACAATGCAACGTTGCAGCTCGACCTCAAATGCATGTACGGCTCTGTAACAATTGCTTGCGCCACTGGACGAAGTCGGCATTCAGATTTCAGCCAAACCTTCGCAAACCTCGAGACGCCGGATTGCACGCAACACGCTTCAGCCAGTTGCCCGTCTGCTATTGTTAAGGTTGCACATCGAAATAACATGATACATGGCATCAGGTTTCCAGGTTCAGACGCAGCGCTGGCGATGGCAACCTGACGCTCCACCACTGGGACAGTCGCAACCGGCAGCGGTCCCAAGAACACAACTGGCCTGGCCCGCCGACAGATCGCTATGCAGCGTGCAGGCTTCGTTACGGTAGCAGCTGGGAGCCCCGAGACTGAACGGCAGGTGCGTCTCGCATTGGTGCGCCGCTGGCTTTGGCGAGCCTCAGGCGAGACTGCAATTTGACACATGCATCCCCACACATGCCTCTTCAAGGGACTGCACATCAGAGCGCGCGTGTGTGGCTTGCGCCGCAGGCGTCCGACGCCGTCTCTGCCGAGCAGGAGCTGGCACAGCTGTAAGAAACGCTGCAGAAGCAGGCGGCATGGGCGTGCAAGGCGGTGGCGGAGCAGCAGCAGCTGTACATGAGCCTGCGCGGCGCTGAGGAGCGGCTGATGGGGGTAGACGCCGCCGTTGCGGAGGCACTCGCCGCCCGATGCCCCGGCCGCTGCTTAGGTGGTTTCCTCTGTTGCAGCCTGCTCTGAGGATGTGCCGAATGCAAATTTGTGATTAAGAGCAATGCGTTCGTTGACAACAAGCCTGCTGCTGTCCACGTTACGCTTTGCTGAAGGGGGATTTCGTTCATCGCAGGAGAGACAGGCACTTTTGGTGATGCAACGAGAGCTGTCAGAGAAGGTTGGGAGCCTGCGTGCACGTTCGAGGCCGGTGATGCCCACATTCTTGAAGGTGTGACCTGGTCACAAGCTTGTGTCAATGACGCCTTGGGCCCTGAACGTTCATGGCTGCGTTTGTTGCTATGCCGTTCCAGCCAGCACCCTTATGCCAGCGCTGCAGTGTCACCGAAAAGCTTTCCAAACTGAAAGCATCTCACTCCTATGCAGAGCGGCAGCTGCTGAACAGGATCCGGAGGATGATCGAGACGCTGCGGGCGCGACTGGCTGGAAACAAGAAGCCCGACCGGCAGCCAGGTGTGCGGGCTTCCTGTCCGGCGTGACGCTTTGTCCTGGGCGGTACCCTGTTGCACGTGTCATGTGATCAGCCACCGTGCTCCTTGTCCACTCTGGTCAAAGATCCTCAGCACATCTGCAGACATATTCGTGGTGCTTGGTGACAGGCCGCATGGGTCGTCAAGGCATGGCGCGGCCGTCTACCTATTCCTGAGCATCATGGCAGGCGTGCTGGGCGTGCGTTGCCGATCCTGAAGTTCAGGGCAATCCTGCCGCATATGTGGACATCATGCTATCAGCACAATGTCGTGATGCCGGAGCCGGCATACTAGTCTGCGTGCTAATTTCCGATTGAACTGTCCATGCCAATTCCAGAAGCTTGACCAGGTTCAATGCCGCACATAGTGGCACTGCAAATTTCAAATACTGGTAAATTGAACCTGCGTGTGCTGGCATATGGTCGGTTCACAAGAACGTAACAAATCGTATGCAGAAACCGCTCAGGATTACATTCAAACCAATATCATGTTGCAGCCCTGTGTGCTCACAAGGCGCATTGCTCACTCGGACACCCCGACAACAAGCGGCTGCATTCAGTCAGGGCTTGTGTTTCTGCTTGGCGCGGTTTGGCCTGCAGGCATGTTGGCAGCTGCTGCACAAGCTGTCATTGCACCCCAGGGCGGCACACTCATGAGCTGGCACCTCTAGCGGGCAGTCTTCCCTTCCCAATGGGCTCAAAGGGCGCCAAAGGAGATGAAGGCTTGTCATGACACAGCTTGCCACGGCAACTGCTGCGTGCCCGTGCCGCGATGCTGCCACCGCTGCTTTGTCATTCCTGTCCACGATCAGAGGACGCCCTCCTCTTTCAGCTCTTTTGCCGCCTCCTTCTGCGCCCACCGCACGAAGCTGGTGTCTGGCTTTGACGTCAGGCCAAAGCCCAGCAGCAGCGCTGACCCCACCAGCATGCCGTACCTGCGCAGCAGCAATCGGGCAAGTGCAGTGGACGCAACGACGTGCGATTGCACAACTGCGCCGAACGTGAAGAGCTCCATGCATGTTGCAATGTCTGAAGCGGCCAAAATCCGGCACTGTGCCACTCATGCCATCGCATCGCGGTGCAACGTTGAGCAGATCATATCCTCAAAGATGGTGCTATGCAGTCTGCAGACCCAAGCTCACCAGGGCGCCTCCCAGGCCTCCCACTTGCGGCTGTGCCCAGGCGGTGGCGGCGTCTCGCCAAATAAGATGCCATTCTTGTCCGTGCGCGTGCCCTCGCTGAAGAAGCCCGGGCCACTGGAGGACGCCTTTGACCGGAAGTTGCGCAGCGCTCGCACCGGCACACGCGACAGCGACATTGCTGTAGGTGGTGCAAAGGATGTGCAGGGTTTGCTGCTACGAGGCCCGCAGCGTGGGCCGCTACAGCGCCTGCACCACCTGCCCTGCCTCAAGCGTGTCCTGTTGCTGGAAACTGATGCGTTTGAACGGTCTGAGGCTCTCCAAAAATGGTCTGGGGGTTTCGGACAGGGGAGCCGATTCCCGCGCTGACATCATTCCCGCGCTTAAACCTTCTTCTCGTTTCCACGAGCTGGGAGGGTTTAGGGTTTCCCGCACAAATGTCCACGTCACTTCCGAACAGCAATGTGACAAGCGTGCAGCATCGCAAAATCGCATTGCAAGCTTCCATACAACTCACCACCAGCCGCTGTAGCATTCAGCAACCATGCAGGCGCTGGCGCGGACCCTTCGCGAGAATGGGTCATCACTCATCCCGCGCCTGCTGCCAGCACTGAGCGTGACAGGCACCTCCGCAGCGCGCATCACCACTACAGCAGCAGCGCCTGTCGCTGCGGCGGAAGCAGCGCCCTCTAGCGAGGCGCTGACGAGGGACTTCCAGGTGTATAGGTGGGACCCGGAGACTGGTGGCAAGCCTCGTTACGACACGTACAAGGTGGACATCAACAGGTGAACGCGCTCTTTTGATGCTCCCTCTATGCCGGCGGATAGCGCAAGCCATCGTGCTCGCTGATGTCGGGTTTGTTTCGTCATCACTATCAATGCCATCGCTGTGTCATGACATGCCTGCTAATGTGTTCTCCGCAGCTGCGGCCCCATGATGCTGGACGTCCTGTTTAAGATCAAGGACGAGATGGACCACACCGTCAACTTCCGGCGGTCCTGCAGGTTTGCGCATCTCAGACGCCGTGGACAGCCTTGCATCTGGGATGCCTTCCCGGTCCATTGCTGCCCTGCCCCTGCTGCCGCTGCTGTGCACATCCACCGATCACAATCAACTGATAACGAAGTTCTCATGCCTCAGGGAGGGCATCTGCGGCAGCTGCGCCATGAACATTGACGGCGTTAATGGGCTCGCATGCCTGACAATGGTGGGTGGCTGATTTGCAGCCATGCGCGTTCCTATCATCGCCAGGGCTACCGTGCAGCGAGGATACTGTACGCATGGGAAGGCTTTCCATGCTGGTTCCAGTCCCACTCAGCAACCATGCGTCAACTCCCAGGTGGACCGCGACCCCAAGCTGGTGTCGCGCATCGCTCCGCTGCCGCACATGTTCGTCATCCGGGACCTGGTCGTGGACATGTCAAACTTTTATGCGCAGTACAAATCCATCAAGCCTTACCTCGTCCGCAAAGATGACGACATGTCCGGGTGCGCACCCGCAGCCCAAGAAGACGTTGGATTTGAATATTGGAAACGCTCGGGAAAAGGCAAACAAAAGAATCTGGGCGAGGCAAGGGCTTGCCACGATACACATCCTCGGGTCGCCACCCATCGTGCAGGCCTCGAGTGGTTTAAGAATCAGAGCGCATGTGCACAGCTGCTGTCGTGCTTGCTGATGAGTTAAGGAAGCAGCAGCATTGTCGCCACCGCCGCACATGTGTATGCATGCATGATGGCGCTCCACCACCTCCTTGCCAGGAACCGACTGGACCACCATGGCAGACTCAGGGGGAGCGCGCCAGCTGCTGCCTACATCCTCCTCTCCACGCTAGGATTCAGAACCAGAAGCAATACCGTTTGTGCTCTGCAACATGGGCAGGGACCAGCTGGAGCACCGTCAGAGCCGGGAGGAGCGGGCCAAGCTGGACGGCCTGTACGAGTGCATCCTGTGCGCCTGCTGCTCCACCAGCTGCCCCTCCTACTGGTGGGCCGAGGACAAGTACCTGGGCCCCGCTGTGCTGCTGCAGGCCTACCGGTGAGGCGCCTCCCACTCTCCTGCGCGCTGTGCCACTCAATGCTGCACATTGCATGGCCGCCGCCACCGCCGCGCCTGGCATTTGCACCCCAACTCTGGGCCTCCGGGCAGCAGTGATTTACGTCGCATCACTGCTGCTCAGAGCCTCAGAGCTGAGGGCAAACACAGCCGGAGAGTCGGTTCTTTCAGAGCCAGCAACTTTCGACCACAGCCGCGCTGATGTTGGAGGAGCAGATTTTCCCTGTGCTATTTTTTTTGTTGCTGACGACTCTGTGTTGGCGAAGCATATTCCCTACGCGCCAACCCCTGTTGGTGACGACCCTGTGTCTGCCAATTGCGCAGGTGGATCATCGACAGCCGGGACGAGCTGACGACGGAGCGGCTGAAGGACCTTGACGATGCCTTCAAGCTGTACCGGTGCGGATTCGTTTTGAGAGAACTGGAAGACTCTGATGGTTCCGTGGTCTCGTGACTGATGTCAGGGGACACTAAGTCCAAATGGAGTTGACCTTGGTATTGCCTGGTGATGTAGCCACAGAATGCACCTTGTGTTTGTGCGCCCTTCAAAGCCTGCTGCAGTCCGATGTCAAGCGCTACTGCGGAAGCTGCACGCGATGTGCTGAAGCCTCTTGATGCCTTGACATGCAGCTGCCACCAGATTATGAACTGCGCGAAGGTCTGCCCGAAGGGGCTCAACCCGGGCAAGGCCATCGCCAAGATCAAGGTCCGCCTCATGCCGTGTCACCATCCACCTGTTCTGCCCTGATGTCCAAACTGTTGTGCCACCGCTGCTGCATTGCCAGCATTTGTATCGCCGTCCATCACAACCCGCTGATGCATGACTGTTCTGCAACTGCAGCAAGAGATCCGGGGCGAGCAGACGGTCTGAGCCTTGCACAATTCCGCGCGACAGAAGCAACAGAGACGGTTTGCAGCAGCCGAGTGCTAAGGCAGTCACAAGAGTCTGAAGCTCCTAGCTCGCACGCAAGCCGCTTGTCTGCTGCAAGTAAGAAGCCCAGCGCGCCCCAAGCTGGCATCTTGAGTGCCCGATGAACGGCAGCATCGGAACTGCAGGGTGGCGAACTCGGTTTCTTTAGGATTCCAGGAGTGTTTGTGTAGCTTTTTGAACATTAGCAATTGGTTCCTGAAAGCTTGTGCCAGCAGACAGCAGCAACATTCTTGGCGCACCTGTCAGTGTGCATTTACTTGCAAAGTTTTGGGTTTGGTCTTCCCTTGCCACAGGTACTGGTCCCCTCTCATAAACTACGCATATGGTATCTAGGTCTAGCCCGGGTCATCGTGGTCGCCATACGGCTGCGAATCGTCACTCCTGAGGGTGCCGCATCTCTCCACATTATGCACACGGCGTCATGATTCAGCCAGCAGCACCTCTGCAGCCCTGCGACCCGAGAGCAGCGCGCCTGCACAGTACGCACAAGGTTCAGCGCAGTCTTGCAAGCTCTGTGTGGAAGCCTTGAACGATTCATGCTGCTGCAGCTGGCATGAACCCTGCGACAAACGTGCAGACGTTCAATGGGCCGCAGGTAAACGTGCTGCCACCAAACACATCCATCGTGGCTTTCGGCATACAACTATGAACAGCACATTCTGACCCACCGTCAAAGGTGGCGGTGTCTCGATGGTCGCCGCACACGTAGACACCGTCGCCCAGCGACACCTCCTTCCGCAGGTTTGTTGGCGGCGCCTGCGCCACCAATGACATGCATTTAGTGCATGTCATTGCTGTGAGCTGAGAGGGCAGGAGCCTCCTGCCCTCTCAGCTCACAAAAGGTTATTGTCTGTTGAGCTAACACCTGGCCCCCACAAATAGGGATGCTGCTTTGAACCATCGGATATGACGCCCTGACCTGTCTGCATTCCAGCCGCCGCTGCCAGGACGTCAAACCTACAACGCCCTGCCGGGTCCAACTGTGACGTCAAAGCATTCACCTGCATGGGCTGCGCAAAAGGGATGCGGTAGGTGCGCAGGTGGGCCCAGGCGCCCACTTCCGCGGCGCTCCACCAGCTGCCCAGCTCCAGCTTCACCGTCTCTGCGAGCTGCTCCTCTGACACGTCAGGATGGGTGCCCACCGTCGACACCGACACCAGCGTCTGCAAGAAATTTCAGTCTGAAAACGTGCTGGAATTACCTGCCGACCACTCCTTCACCAGGCTGGGGTGCGATCCACCGGCGGCATCGACATGTGTCAAGATAATCACCGTGCCGGTGCCAAGCGACCACATATACTCATTGGCATCACGCCGTCGGCACCCAGAGGGGCGTCTGCGGTCACTCAACACCGCGTGTGACTAAACCCTAAACCCTAAACCCTAAACCCTGGTCCCTCGTCTCATCAGCGAGACTCGAGTTCGGAAGGCGGGGCAAGCCGGGTTCACACCAAACCCCAGAATCCTAGTCTACAGGATGAAACTGGGTGGGGCACTGACTCCGGCTGGGATTATGCAGGTGGCGGTCTGGTCTGAAGAATGCACCTTGCCGGGTGGTGCATAAGAGGGGGCGACTGTGGACGGGAAGCAAACATTGTTGACGATGCCGCAGCCGTCACCGTTCAGGTACAGCATCGGCTCCTCGCTCGGCGGCTGGTCCGCTCTGCAAGGTTGACATGATATCGGCTCAAAGCTCCTGATCAGCTGCGCCGCTGCAACCGCCGCTGCCGCCGCCGCCGCAGCAGCAGCGGCAACATGTGCGTCAGTTTGAAGTGCATTGCGGTTCCTGCACCTGGGCCACCGCAGACTGAACCATGCAACACCGGAAGTGAGGCGCTCACGAAAAGTACAGGTTGCAGGTGCCGACGCCCTCCACTGCGCCCGCAGAGCTGCCCTGCAGCCGCGGTCCCAACAGCAGCGCCGCCGCCGGGCCGTCGGCCGCGACGATGACACCGCGCCGGCCGCGCACTGTGGCCCCCGCCTTCGTCTTCACAACCACGCCGCCGTTTCCGCTGCTGGTGTCGAGCGTCTCCACCGGAGACTCTGCAGCGCAAAACACAAACTCCAAGCCCTAATTTCGACTCTGTCTACATGTGCCACCGCACAGATGATGCGATTCCTGAATGTTTTGAACAAGCTGGCTGTGACAGCTCAACCAGAAGACCGGCCAACCTGGCGCTTACCCCTTCTGCTTGGCATGACGCAGCAGCAAGCTGCTGCGATCCAGCCTTTGAGCTCTCCTTCGGGCTGTATACCCGTGACTATGAACTACAGAGTCTCACGTGCTCCCCCTGGCCTAGTCCTCTAACGAATGGCGCTGCACACCTAGCCTGACGGCGTTGTCCGGCAGCCGCGCCGCCAGCTGCTGCGTGACTGCGCCGATGCCCTGCGGAACCAGAGGAAAATGTTCGAATCAACCACCACCGTCGAACATGTCGGCTGTGTGCCAGCAGCCATTCCGAACCTGACTACACCTCATCGGTGGACGCAATCACGCCTGCCTGGAGTGCCCCATCTTAGCACAATCAAATCTAACAGAAATCTGGAGCGGGACTCGAGAGCACAAACCTGTGCGGGCAAGCAGTTGCTGCCAGTGGCCAGCATGCGCATGACAAACGACGTGAGCCGGGAGCTGGTGCCCAGCGCGTTGTCAAAAAAGATGCCGCCCAGGAAGGGCCGGAAGAAGCGGTCGACCATGGCCGCCGAAAAGCCCTCCGCCTGTGAAAGTCAACAGGGACGCAATTTCACGCTGTCGTCCTTTGCGTTTGTAGCTTTGCAATACACGAGACTTTGCATATGCGTGCAGCGCACGGCGTTGACGGACGACATGTGAAAAGTGCGCCCAGGCAAGTGCCTGCTGCGCTGACTGTTCTACAAGCTTTGCAGCGCCTTGAATCGCAAGCTGTCATGCAGAAAGACAGAGAACACAGCTTTCGCACCTGTAGCTGCTTCATGGTGCTGGTCTCGGGCGCGGACAGCGCGTCGTAGGTGCCGCCCGCCAGCGACTTGAGCCGGAACAAGCCCACCCGCACCTGCAGCATTGCGTGAGCTCTCAGACACATATATCCTCACCACAGCCATTTCGGTGTGTTATACGGCGCGACGGCATATCGGAGGAGCCGCCCGCCAGTGAACTGGGCGTTTGGACGAGGCTTTCAAACACTCCAAATTTTACAAATTTCATTACTAAGCTATTGAAGGGCTTTTCTTCTGCCCCCAATGTGCCCACACTCATATGCTGCCTGGTTTCGGTTGAAGACGGATTGCCGTCGCTACGTTGTTGAGAAGCACAAATAGCCACAGCCCTTCAAGAATCCCACCTTGTCGATGGGGCTGCCGATGGGGTTGGCGAGGCTGCCGAGGGCGTCGGCCAGGTGTCGAAGTGGGTCCGCGACGCGGTGCCAGCCGCCGGAGAAGCGGATCGTGGCGCCCGCGTAAAAGGGCTGCAGCTGCAGCGCCTCATAGTCCAGCACCTCCTGCAAAGCAAAGGAAACGCGTTTCTGGATTGATGTCGAGTTTGCAGAGTGCAACTGCGCGGATGGACTACAGAGGGGGGCAGCAACGCCACAGCACTCCTCGAGAAGTAGTGCGAGCGTGGGTTTGCTAGGGCAGCACTCAGCGCACCTTGCACTCCGGGTACGAGGTCAGGAAGATCTGGAAGCCACGGTCCAGCAGGAAGCCGGCCTCTGCATCTGTGCGCACGCGGCCGCCGACGCCGTCGCTCGCCTCCAGCAGCAAGAACGGGATGCCTGCGAGCATCGCCTCGCGTCTGATCAGCGAAACTTTACAGAATACATTGTATTATTTGAGAGCTGGATACTCATCTTTCAAGTGGTTCAAGGTAACAGAGGATGCAGCGGCCGAGTCCGCTGTACATGGGGTCGTTTTGTGTCATTGTTGGAATTGACAGCAGCAAGGCCTTTCACAGGCGCTACGAGATGATGATAAGCTGTGATCCTCACCTGCTTTCTGAAGAGCTAGTGCTGCGCCCAGGCCCGCCAGGCCGCCTCCAATGATGACAACATCCGTCTCCTCAATGCCAGACGCGCCCGCTGAAGCCGCCACCGGCCTCCTGCCGCCGGCAGGCTGACTCCAGCTGCGCCGTTTGGCAGAGGATCTGCTGATAATCTGGCGCGCCGGATGTGGGGAGTGCGATGGCAAGCAGCCTTCCGCGGCGGGGCTGCTCCTGGCTGACGCAGCGGCAGTGCACGCTGAGTGCGATAGTCCTGCGCTGGTTGCCGCACGGAAAGGCTGCCGTGCCCGGCTGCGGGTGTACATCTGATTCGAACACATGACGCGTCGAGCGTGCGCCCGAGGCACCTGCGCGCCCGTCTGTGTGCACTGTGCGGAGGACATCATCCTCGAATTTACATCGGTCATTGAGAACAGCGCCGCGAATATGAAAGTGTGTTGGCAAAAGCGGCTGATGTCGCACGCAAATGAAATGGCTGGCAACCGCTCGATGTCAGAGCTTATCTCCGCGAGATCTGATCATCTGGTGCATGCAAGTTCGTCAGCCGTTTCGGAGAGACGCATCTTGTGCAGCGTTTCACGTTTGCACGCATAGTCTAGCGCAGCGTCAGGAAGCTTGCAGCTTTGCTGCGACAATAGCGCGCGTAGTGCCGTCAGCATTTAATTCCCAGGTTGATTTCCAGGTTTGTCGGCACAACACTGTGCAGCATCCCCTTCACAATGCAGCTGCATCACCCGCAATGCACGAACATATGGGATGCTCCCGCACGCTCGCTGTCGCCAGGTCATGCCGGTATGTCAGCGCACCTCCCCATGCGGCAGTCTCAGCCGCGAGGCAGCCACGCTGCTTGCGCAGCAGCGGCAGCAGCTCGAAACGGCAGAGGCGCACAACGACGCTGCTTCGATGCGATGAAACGTGGTCAGCCCGCTGCCGACCAGCGGAGACCCTCAGGCTTTGCCGCGGCGGCTGCCGACGATGCGGCAGAGCCAGATGCTGCCTCGGCTCCCACCAACGAGCAGCTGCTTGCTCAGCTGCAGAACGCCAGCATCGATGCGCTGTGCACGGCAGACCCAGCCAGCCCAGCGAACCCACGCAACCTCAGCATGCAGTTCCTCGCCTGGCTGTGCGACAGGTGCGGTTGCTACAGTCTGCACAGCCATTGCAGGAGAAGCCCGGGCTGCTGTGTCCAAGACACTGGACACACTGAGATCTTGATGCTGCGGAGACATTCCGCAATGGCCACACATTTCGCATGATGTCAAGATACCGTACGCCAATTGCGCGTTCCCGCCGCATCGTGGCTCATCTTCACATGTTGATCGCCATGCACACGGCCACAAACAACATGCATCACCGGAACTGGTGCCGCAGGGAGACTGAGGCGCACGGCCAGGAGAAGGTGAAGCTGGGCGCGCTGGCCGCCGCCGTCATCGCTGTGCGGGAGGGATTACGACCGCTAACCGCGGGCGAGTACGCGGCCATGGCCGAGGGTTTAGGCCTGGAGGGCAGCGGCGCGCACGGCGACGGTGGCGACGCAGCGGCGCCCGCGGCGGCAGCGCTGCAGCGTCTGCCGTGGCCCGGCAGCGGCCTGACGGACGACGAGATGGCGGAGATTGCTCGCAGGCGTGCTGCGCTTGCGCTGTCGCCGGCCGGCGCCGCGCTCGCTGCGCAGCAGGTGCCCTGCTGTTCACTCACCTAGCTAAACATTCTGGCGAGCAGGCATCATGCAGGTTGCACTCGGTCTGGATGCTGGCCGCCGGCCATGTCCTGGTGCGTGGTCAGCAGCGCCACTCCTTGCATGCTGGAGGATGGCAATATAACCTTGCTAGAGGCCGGGACCAGACGACACCTAGCGTGCCCGGCAGCAAATCTGCCGCAGCAACAGCAGCTCCAGCGACCGCGTCCGCGCATCACCCATGCTGCTCCCCAGCTTGGACACTTTCCTTCGCTCTTTGGCCCTGGGTTTTGAAAAGTTCCCGGCATTTTCAGGTGTCGAACCTGGAGAGCAGCATGGGCGAGGCCCGCACGCGGTCGGCGGTGGAGCTGCTGGGGCGCGCGCCCGTGCTGGCAGGCGATGCGGGCCTCAATGCTGCCGCCGCCACAGTAAGCAACCTGCACTGCAGCGCAGCAGCGGCATGCGCTTCTGCCCTCAAGTCGGAATGGTTTGCGCAGGGTTGTCTCTTATTCTGACAGCGGCTGGCTGACGTTCACCCCTGTTCCTGGATGACCTGGCGTGTGCAACCTCTCGCGGACAGTGCATAACCGGATATTGACATCCTGCTGGAGGACGTCGGCGCTGCGGATCCTGGATCGCTTGCCTTGGCACGTTTCCAGCAAGCCTCCTTCGAAGAACAAAGTCTTACATTGCAGCACCGCATCATGGACTTATTGCTGGAGGTGGCGGATGCGGGCGAACGCGCGGCGCTGCTGCCGGACGCATTCTGAGACTCCCTCTCGATACCCTGCTCCCATCTGCGCAGGACCGCATTCTGGACTTCCTTCTAGAGGTGGGGGATGCGGGGGAGCGCGCGGCGCTGCTGCCGGACGCGTTCACGCCGCCGGGCTCCGACGCCGCCGACGACGGCGAGTCGGACGAGATGCAGCTGTCCACGACGCCGCTGCGGCTGCTCAACGCCGTCGACGCCCGCATCAGCATGCTGCAGGCGAGACCTCTTGCCACAACGGCCTGCGACTCGTGTCCTGAGCCTGCAGCAAAGTGCATGCGCCAGTGAGGCTATTCCTTTGCGCCAGCGAGGCTATTCCTATGTTAGGGTTTACTATTTTAGGGTTTATAAACCCTATATTCCTAAGAGTCTGGGGTATTGGAGTCTGCGCAAGAGTGCATGCGCCAAACGCCGCTGCGGCTGCTCACTGCCGTCGACACCCATACCAGCATGCTGCAGGCGAGACCTCTTTGCACGTATCTCAAAGAGTCTGGTATTTGCTGGTGCGGCAAATTGCACGTGCCAGACGCTGCTGCAGCGGGCATGTGCCTGCCGTCCGGGCTCTCCAGACTGATGTCTTGGGCGGCGATCGTCCAAAGACAGCATGCCTGCTGCATGTGCTTGATGCTCGTCTTTGGGCCCTGAATCCTTGCTCCGCAGCTCACCGTGGCCTCCAGACCCATTACCATGGTTGGTGCAATAACCACATGTTCCCTGCAGACCGCCTTTGATGCACGGCTGGACCTGGCGGACGCTGAAGCGGGCGAGGCGGCGGTGGCAGAGTACAACACCAGCCGGCGGCGGCTGGGGGAGCTCAGGGAGGAGGTCTGCCGCTGCTGCGAGTTCTGAGGTTCTGATGTTGTCGCTGGGTTCGGGTCGCATCAGAAGTGCAGCCATGGGTGTTCACATCACCGGGGCACTAGACGTAAGTCGTCGCCTCGTGAAGAACATGTAGCTCGCAGCTTCCGGCATTATTAAGGTGCCACGTCACCAGGGTTTGCGAGCAGGCGGCGAGCATGCCAGCGGTGACGCGTCGCCCGACAAAACACGTTTGTTTCTGCGAAATTGATCGCTGATTGTAATCCATTCTGTCAATACCACAGTCAGAGCGATATACCCAGTCTCAGTCTCAGACACAAGGCAGCCGGTAGGCCGGGCATCATGGCAGAGAAGCAGACGGCCGAGGTGCAGAAGGGAACCTTCGCCGTAAAGGTGTGCATGTTCCTCACGCTATCACCTACATCAACGCGCTTCACGCATGTCCACAAGCTCCAAACACGCAAATACTCGGAGGGCAGGCAGTCAGTGGCCCAGCCCTGATAGCTCTGAAAATCATAGCACAGCGTAGCCAGTGTGCACTCTGGCACGCATCAGCGGGCTCAACAATCGGCTCAAGGGTCACGGCCACCATTGTGAGAGGCTGCTTGGAGCAGTTCGCTGTGGAAGCATCCAACCCTCCGGCAGCTGGCGCCCCAAATCCCACAGTCGGGATTTTC
>JAABUL010006087.1_pt1 | contig 14242 bp, 20 predicted proteins | sample 5559151 | NCBI WGS metagenome assembly JAABUL01 (sample SAMN10711876, study PRJNA513368) | rock metagenome | isolation source: Antarctica rocks | place: Antarctica: Victoria Land, Pudding Butte sud | reverse complement strand
GGAATGTAGGTGTTTGAGTAGCTAAGAGTCTTTATTTGGTAGGTATATGGCGATGGGGATCTATGTTGGGGAGAGGGATTGATGGGTTTTGGATTTTGGGTGGGGGGGATGCGATGAAGCTGCAAGAGGGATGGGGGGATGGTGTATGGGAGTGTATCGAACAATCTCCAAGGCAACTCATTGACGAATACCTCCAATATGTCGAATGGATGGTACTCGTCTCTGCGACATAAAGCCTAAATCGACCTTGACCAATAAGCGTGCAACAAGACTGACCAGCCTCATATATCGCGATACAGCATCCCTGCCTCCTTAAACCTCCAAACACCCAAACTTAGTCGAGAAACATCAACTCCATCCATGCCCGCCGCATCTGTCATGCTACCCAGAAAGTGCCGCCCACGCAGCAGGACAGATCTCAACATTCCCACTAATACTCGCATCTCCACTCGCTTTACACTCTGTCAGCCGCGACATACACGATAGATCCAACCCGCCCGTCGCATTAAGATTGACCACATTCCCCGCATCGAATTTCCCTCCCTCCGCACACGCATACGGGCCTGCAAACAGCGCTTCTGCCGTTGTTGAATGGCTACCAAACAAAGCCGCAAACGCAGTTTTCGAAATAGGCTTCGGTGTCGTTCCGGCAGAACCGATGCTGAAGATGAGACCTGTGCTGTTTTCGCTCCAAGTACTCTGTTGCTGGTTGACACAGAGAGAGGGATCCATGTGGTCGTGTCTGAGACATTCGGCATGTGCCGCTGCTTGGCTGGCGTTGGTGGTGACTTGAGCGATGTAGCCGTTGGCGCTGAGGGCGGAGGAGATGATGTAGGTGCTGAGAGCGTGATTCATGCCTGGGACGTTGGAGGGGAGGGAGAGGGGGGTGGAGTTGGTGTAGGCGCCTGAGGAGGCGAAGGCGATGAATGTGGGCATGTCGCTCATTATGAGGTTGAGACCGGCGTTTAGGGATGCGGCGAGTTCGTTTGTAAGAGTGGGTAGGGCTGAGTTTAGGGTGCTGATGGAGGTCTGGCGTGTGTTACTCGTGCTAAGGGGCCAGAGGGCTTTGGATACGGCGGGGGCGGTTTGTAAACTGCTTTGGAGTGCTTGACTGGTTTGTTGAGCGGCGAGCGAGGGGCCTAGAACGTTTGCCATGTATGGGCTGGCGAGGTAGGGGAGGCCGGCGATGGTGGCGGATACGAGGGCGGATATGGAGAGCGTGGTTTTCTGTTGGGGGTCGATCTCGGCGATTAGGGGCTGGACGATGATGGCTGCTTGATTGGAGGCGGTTTTGGACGCGGTATACCACGTCGTGAAAAGATCGTTGATTGCTGGGTAACCTAGGCGTTAGCTATCTTCGCACCGATTTCTGAGGGAGAGTCATACCAAAGATGGCTTTCAGGGCGTATTGATACTTTGGCTGGAGAGCTGGGTCGACTTGCCCGGCTGAAGCAACCTGGAAGGTGCAAGCTTGGGAATTGATTTGTGAACAGTCGTGACCTGGCGACCCCAATGCTAGGCGCATGAAGCAGGTTGACCATGCCTCATTGAGCAGGCAACAATTGGCGCCGTCAGTGCTCTTGTCACATGTTTTGGTGCTGGTGTTCCAGCCCGTCTTGGGATCGGTTAGGAAGTCGACCATTCCAAGTTCTGCCCAGCAACGACTGTCATAGATCGCATGGAGGTCGGTGCAGTTGTGAGTTTGCTGTCTTGGCAGGAGAGGGGATGCTGAGATGAGTGCATAGTGGCCCGAAAGGGCAACAAACAGTAAAGTAGATCGAAGAAAGAGATGGGCCTGCATGATTGTTCAAGTCGATCAAATGATCTTGAGCAGGAATGTTGCAAGAGATAGCTGATTGTAGCGAGACTTGGGTTATCTTTATACAACTCCCAACGAAGATCAATTCGTGGCAACACAATAGGAGTATGCTCATTGTTTCAAATACACGGGACATAGTAGTTGTTGGAAGAGGTATACCCGTACCCCGTACCTTTCGGTCTTAACGAGGCTGAGCAAACGAAGTGTCTGAGGAATAAGGCTCTATTGGCGCCGAAACGAAACATCCTGACGAATGGGGAGAAAAAGCCTCTCACCCATGACTCCCAAATGCAGCGGCTAGGAATTGAGGATGGCTTACTTTAGATACCTATGTGTCAGCCCATGCTAAGCTTGGTTGAAGGATCGTTTCAATCCTTCTGTTAAGGCTGGTAAGAATCAAGTGACAGAAGAAACATCAGCACCACCGGTAGTCATGTGTGTAGAGGCGACTCGCGCGCCTATCCAAAACATTGTTCGGCAACAATGCGTCAGTCCCATCCCGCCCTCGATATCTCGTCGCCTCAGATCTTTCAATGCCTAAGATAGCAGCTCCTAAAGTTCGATCGCCGTCTTCTTCAGCCTCCGATGACTATCATTAAGCCCCTCGATTTATCCTGCGTAGATCCTAGAGTTAGCATCGCCAATAACACATGAAATAGAGGTTTATGATATAGGTCTTTAGTCTAGATGGAGAACAAGTCAACAAGAGTAAAAGGATACTTTTACCCCATACCCATCTTCCAATTCAAAGAGAAGGCCGTCAGTCCCATCCCCACCCCAAAACCCTATCGCCTCACCCATCCAACACCAATACACCAGTCCCAATCCCAACCCCCATCTCCTCCATCCCCCCCAACAACCCTCCCGAAACCCCCCAGTTCATCCCACCTAGCTCGCATCGCCTCACACCTCACACGCACCCAACAAAAACTTGCTCCCCAACCCCCAATCTAGTAGAAAACAAAAATAAAATCATGCTCGCCCTCATATTCATCTTCCATTTCAGAGAAAATGCCGAAATTGAAACAATGATTACGAGGAATATCTCTCCATCTCAAGCACTCACACCATTGGCATTCGCACTCGTAATTTCTATCCTCGAGGTGTAGCATTGCCACCGGTGAGCCCAAGGTAACCAAGTCTAGGATCAATAAAGATTGCATATCGCACAACCTATATTATAATCGGCGATTGTCTCCGGAGAAAAAACCTTATCGATAATATTGGCCTCGAGGATCCTAAAGTCGGGTGATAGCCGGGTCACCTTCGACATTGCCAAGCGTATAGATGTTTCTTCAGGAGATCTCAGTAGTCTACCTTATACCTGGTCGTTGCTTCCACACTGTACTTCTCGCCTTGATTATTGGTCGCTGAAAGGCAAGGTTGATGAAGGCTGACAAGGGCACTGGCATAGGTGAATCCCACGCCGCGATGGCTTCATTGAGAGACGACCTTGCCAGGTCATCATATCAGACGGGACTGGGCCATGGGAGCCCCGGAGCCATATCCAAGCGTAGGTTGTGGTGTGATTTACGAAGAAGTTGGATGAGTGTTTTTGAACCAGGGGACAGAAAAAGTCCGAGGGAGTGAAAGTCTTGGCAATAATTCGTTAGTCCTTCTGCCTCAATAATATAGTAACAAAAGTCCATTCATTCCGTTCGCTATGATATATGCCACATACCAGACCCATCCAATCTTCATCGCGTGATGGCGTTTTGGACCTAAAAAGTCATGCACTTCCACCCATTTTAACGCCACCATAGAACGCCAGGCCAGCCTCCCAGCTGTCTAGACCCTGTATAGCACTCCCCCATGGGATGTAACAATTAACAAATGATGGGATATAGAACAATCGAATCGCCGTAACAAGAGGGCAAGAATGACGAGTTGCCGAGACGCGATCCCAAGGGATATAATGTAAAACGCCATATTGCTCGGATGGCCAGCCGCAGTTCTAAGAAGGACTCTGACATACTCGATTATAGGTGACTCCATTGCCGGCGGATCAGATACACTAGATCAGATTCCAAGGCTCTTTGAGCGTAGACTGCGATACGAAGGTAGTGGCTTTGGTTGGTGAGGCTGTTAGATACCTGCGTTCAGTGACCTTCTCTTGACGATCGATCGGGTGGGTTGCCGCTGGTGCCATTCTCGCCTCTCGAGTTGATCCATTCCTGTGCCCCGGTTGCTCTGGTCGGTAGCTTGATCTCCTCCCCTCCTGATCTTCCACCTCGAGGAAGCATCTTGCCAATAGAAGCTGCAAGAGCCTGTATCACATATCCTCTCAATTCCTTCTCTTCCCGTTCATCCTCGATAAAGAGCCGCTTTCGTTCGTCCTTTAGCATGGTCTCCCGGCGCATGCGCCGGATTTCATTGGTGATGAACATGAGCACCTCTTCCGGACATCTGTTGCGATCAGCGCCGTGATCGGCGGCGTTGCGAACATATCGGCGAGTTACATCTGTGGCGCCATCGATGGAAAAGGCAATGCAGTAGGACAGCTTCTTGCCCCAACCTGGATTCAAGAGTTAGGCAAGTCTAACTCAAGATGGCAAAGAAGACACTCACCTTCAGCGTATAGCCTTGGATTGTCCCATGCTTCCTCACAGGCATCAACATGTATCCATCTTCTTTGGTGCTCCGAATACACCTCCGTCCATACATGGTCTTCAGCGTTCCATACCCATCTAACACGACCTCCTACGGCCCGACACAGCATGGTAAAACAATTAGCCCACTCGCCGCAACGACCCCGCCTGGATTGCAGCAATGCCCATACATCGCCAAAGCGCGGAAATCGTTCGTCTGCTCTACACTCGCCTGCCGAACATCGGTAAAGCTCAACGCGGGCGGCACCCCTGGCGGCCTCGTCAGGTGTAGGAGGAGCAAATCCAGCGGCTATGGTGGGCGATCCGCATATCGAACATGCTGGGTTGTTGACGAATTGAAAGAAATTGTTTTTGAACCATCTAACAGTTCATCATTAGACACGGGCCGATATGTCTGAGCGGGGGTGGACCTACTTGAGAAGTGCTCGAATGACACAGTCTTGGTAACCCCATTCCGTTTTCGCATTGGGTCCAATGCTGGCTGCTTGCGCTTGCAATAATTGGCTTTCGTCCTCTGCTTCACCGTATATCCGATCCAATGGGATGACCGCTAATGCCTCGTCCAGCAGACCTGGATTCTCGTACTTGGTTGGGTTGACAGAGAGGGTTACGAGTAGGTTGCGAAACCTCAATGAGGTAGGATCTTGAGGCGGCGAGGCTATCTTGGGGAGGTTTCGTAAAGAAGAGTATGATGGTGGAACTTGTGTAGAGTCTGTCGAGGGCCGTCGAGGATCGTGCTGTGAAGGTGTTCGTGATGAGTTTGAAGGCTGGCGGCTGGGTGCTGGCGAACCAGGTCGTGATCGAGTCGAGAGGTGGTTTAATCGCTGTGTCCGTAAGAGTTGTTCGAATTGCTGTGTCAAGTCGGTCGCATTGAAATCACTCTGCGTCTGTCGTCTCGGTGGAGGTGGTGGTGGAGGTGGTGCTCTGCGAGGAGGACCATTGTAATCACCCATCATGCCGCCTGTTGTATTTGTATTTCACAGTCTCTTCTTGACCAGTAACACCTTCGAGTATAGTGAAAGCTGGGTGCTGTTTGAGAATAGATTTGTGATGAGGCCTATTGCGCAGGACCCTTTGCGCCGCAGTCAGAGCCGGTCGCTGCACTGCCGAGGGATCGCTTCCGCCACAATCGATTGCGATTCTTGTCAATGCGGTCGCTGAGGATTTCCAAAGGTGGTCGAATGGGGCAGAAGGCTACTTGAGAGAGAAATTCCTCTGGCACAAGCTGACGAGTCTTTGCCGCGGGAAAGTGTTTTTGAGATTGGGAGTGACTTCTGTCGAGGGTCTGGTCTGCGGGGAGATCTCGAACGCGCGTTATGCACAGTTTGCGTAAGCTTGAATCAACCAATCAGCGATCGGTATTCTATCTGCTGACTCATCCGCCTCTTCTTTTCCACTATGGGACCCTGACATTTGCATGAAAGGAAAGGCTCTACGGAGTACTTATGACAAATTCAAAGAAGCAACGAGAATGGATCTCACCATTCTATGGTCATAGTCGACCTCATGTTTCGCACTCCCTTTCACGTGGTTGGAGCCTTGAAGGCACCAGTACTTCGTAAGCAGAGGGTAATCCGAGGTTCATCCAAAGCATGACTCCAGTCACTCCTATATCTCTGACGACCTTGTCTGATGACCACCAAGTCAATAATCATTTGATGCCCTCTATGCAGACTGCTGAGCAACAAAACTCTCGTTGGAATTTAGTCAGGCAAACATTCGACGTCTTTTTCGGCCTAGCGCGAAGTACATTACGCGGCATCTAACAACTTCCATCGGAATTATAAGGCTTGATTAGAACTTCGTACTGAGGAATCTGCGTAATATGGAGAGTATTGTTCGCCTGCCTCGTTGGCGTGATCTAGACATGATCACGATAATAGAAACCATTATCTGTAGGTGTTTTATAACATGCAGTAGTAGCTCAAATGTTGGCCTCAGATCGAATGTCTCGATTCACAGGCTTATCTGTTCTGGTAGTGTCCGCAAGTAAGAGCAGTCGCTAAATTCCTCATCATGGTAATCTTAATTCAAGTTACAGCTTGAACGCTGAGGACCTTTTGATAACAGCCGAGGCCTTGACAAAGCTTCGAGCCCCAACCTTGAAAAATATCTCCCTCAATAGTCCGGATCGGAGTGAGATAGGCAAGCCTTATTTCCTTGGCTTTTTGGTATGTGAAATGTGGCGATCGAAATATTGGAGAGACATGGCCCCTGATAAATGACATAATTCGATGGACAGGATAGATGTACACTCTACTGGTCCCACTCTTGATTACCATAGTACTGCGGCGGAAGGTCCAGATCCCACAGTGGCCTCTCCACCAATGCTACTTCTAGACCTGGTGGTGTGTCCTCCGCGTCGTCGCCTGCCTCGTCATCAGGCTCGCCCTCCAAGGCCACAATCCCGAGGATGGGTCTATATTTGAAGGTATGCCAATGTGATGGTCTTTCTTGCTTGACAGGCTTGATCATTTTGTCGTCGTTCTCACCAGTAGCCTCGGCATCGATGTCTATGTCATCATTAACGTCAACGTCGCTATTCTCTGCTCGATCGTTTCGTCGTAAGATTTCGAGAGCTGGATCAATCTCGCCGGCAAGGATGTAGTCATTCTCCTCCTCAGAAGCAGACATCAGCTCCTGCTCTTGGCCGAGGGTGATCAGCTTGGCGTTTTCACTGCCTTCTCCATTGATCTTGCGGATTTTTCGGCCGATACCCAAGGCGAGTTCGGACTCGGGCATTCTGCTCCCTGCGCCTGTATCACGTCTTGGCTGCGTGGCTAAATCGTCATCTTGACTTTCATACTCTCTCTTCCGCTTAAGTTGCTTGATTTCGTTCCCACCATTCGTGACCGAGGCCTTGCTGTCCTGGTGACCAATCACCGGCACATCTCTCGAAAGATCAAACATCCATAACCAGGCGACTCCATAAATCCATATCCTCTCATTCTGGCCGTGAAGATCCCATATAGCCCCCATAGCTCGATCTCTTAGTTCTCGGAAATCTTGGGGCAAGACTGATGTCGGGTTTCTACGAGACCAGTCTGATATCTTGCCGGATAACACGTTAAACTCGTACATATGATTTTCTGCTGTAAGTACGAAAAGTCGATCTTCGCCGTCCGGTAGATCATGAGAGTGTGGATTGGGCGTGTGGCGAGTGGGATGTACACCAAGGTTACCATTAGTTATAGCTGGAATGGATCGCGTTGATGATGGTCGGAAGGATAGGATAAGAGGGGCGGCGGGTAGTTTGATGAGTAGCGAGGCAGTAGGGTTACGAATCCAGTGCTGGCCGAGGATGACGTTATCATGGTCCTCTGCGTCACTGTCTTCGTCGCTGTCTTCGTCGTCCGAGGATGTAGTCTTTTGAATTGGCTTTGGAATTTGGAATTCTTCCTGGGTGAGGTCTTCGTGACCTTCGAGGACCCAGGTGTCAAGAAAGCCTGCAATGTCTGCGACTGCCAGAACCCGGCCGTCAGCTGAGAAGGCGAGTCGACTGATGGATCTGTTATAATCTCCAAGTGTCCCGTGATGAATATTCGTATTTGTGGGATCTCGAGGTAATCGTTGCAAATTCACTGTCTTGTCAAGAAATCTAACGCCTTTCTTGGGATCATCGATATCAATCATTCGGTGAAGCTCAACGTTGTTGTTAGTCCTGACCGTTGCTAGCCATCTATTGTCGGGTGAGATGTGTATCGACCTCGCCCCAGTTTTCGCCAGTTCCGAGGGAGCTTCGAGCTTTTGGACTTTGACGCTACCAAGCTTTGGTCTTAGCCGAAAGAACTTTAAATAGGCCATGGTTGATACTGCGAGCACAGTGCCGTCTGAAGATAAGTCTACAGATGTGACCCCTTCGTCACCCTAAGATAATCGTTAATATTCGAGACAAACGATTAGGGGCGAAACCTACCTGAAGGGCGATCTTCGCAACCAGCTTCCTTCCTACTGGCCCACCACTCTCCGAAGGAGTCTCTGTGGCATGTTCATTGGCGCGAGACCTTGGTATTGACCAGACGCTGATTTCACGGTCCCACCAACTCACCATAAGTCGTCTTCTAGGAGAACTCCTGAGACAAGGTTGTTGTGGTAGGTTGGAAAGAGTGCGTTGGTACTCGCAACCAAATTGTTGAATGGGTATGATGATTGGTGCAGTGTCGAGTCCTGCTACTTGATTAGAGAAGCTACTTCTAGACGAATAAGGAATATTATGAACCTCCTGAGGCAAGGATGCTCAAGGCCTTAGTCTCGAACGTAGCCATTGCCTTCACGTCGTGATTATGAAACCGCTGATGGGCCATCTTGGCCCACCGAAGCTTCTTGCCAGACCCTTCACTACCCGTTCGTCGATATAGGCTGGTCCTCCGGTCCATACCTCCGCTGAATATTGATTGCCCATCGGCGCTGACTGCCACGTCCAGTATGTCGGCGTCGTGGCTCTTGATGCGCTGTAACAAAGTATAGTTCCTGCCATCCCAGAAGCTCAATATTCCAGTTGAGTCTCCCGATACAATCGTTCCGTCATTTAGGCACTTTACAGACCAAACAAGGGTCTCTTTCGGACCACCTTTCGGTCCTGCCCCCAGAGTCATGTTCCTTGTTTGCTGAGTGTTCCTAATGTCATAGATGCGGATGGTGCTATCCGCATGTCCTGCAATGATAGTATGGCGGTTCTGAAATGTGATGCTCAAGACCCGCGACTTTTTCTTTGACGATCTTGCCAGGATCCTTGAGAACCGTAGGTCGCCTTCAGTAGTATTGAGCAGAACAATGGCCCCATCTGCGCAGCCTACCGCTATGCTTTGCGTTTGACATTCCGCCTCCTCGGTCGTCGGCTCTTTCATTCCATTCACGCCTGTCTTGAGCATAGGAGCTTTCGGCTGCGCAGCCATGCACCAGATCTCTCCATAATTGCCAGCAGAGTGTCTTGCAGGCCGTCCAGAAGCTAGATCCCATTCGGTGACTGCCGTAGAGTACCCGATGCTGAAGAGTCTCAGCTTACCAGCGCTCTTGTAGCCACTTTCGTCAACATCTTCCGGATCTTGCGTCCAAACCAATCCTTCAATGCTGCGGTCTTTTCCTCCTCGAAATACGCTTTCCTGGTACCACGCGCCCCTGAGCGGGTTCCATAATTCAATATCTCCGTTCGCTCGGCCGATGGCAAGTCGAAGATTCGGCGGGCCTTTGCTGGGCAGATTGGGAGTAGATGCGTGAGAGAACGCAAGGGCATTAATTGCTGAAGGTGGGTAAGGCACGAATCGACAGCGGTGGATATCCATGGCGGCGATGACTGTCAGCCGGTGCCTTTTACCTGGCAACTCGCCATTGCAGAAATCTTTCTATGTGGTGACACTCTATTTGAGTAGAGGGGTACTCGGCTTCTTCTCCATCCTCAAAGTCGGAAATCTGAGCGTGAACTTCATCTTGAACTCGACGTTTTCGCAAGGCAATTTTACCCGCTGCTACCACCTCGCTTAATCTCCGCTAGAATTACGGCGCTAGTCTACTATTAAGTTAGTTGATTAAGTCTCTCTATTCATCGATTCTCAAGGAACCGAATGGTTTGCTTCTCATGATGATTATCGTTGATTCTAATACTGCAGTGCCTTCAACTCTCCGCTCTTTCGTCGCACGCTATCTTGTCAGAAGTGCCGATATTGCGAATGCGGACCGCACAAAGGCAATGAACTCATCATAAAACAGAGAGACTGAAGTAAAGATTGAAGATATCGAAGACTTATGGACAATCCAAGGACAACACTACTACAAGAGCGAGAAAAATCAAATTGGGAACGCTCAGAGCTAATCGTTCGTGGGCACTGACATATTCGTTTCCTTCCAGAACCGCTCTTACGCCTTTCCATAATCCTCATCCTCTTCACCCTTCATCCTCAACGTCCTCTTCATCCTCTTCACCCTCTTCATTCCCTTCATCCTCATCAAACCGGCCACAAGAGTCTTACATGCCAACTTCCTGTCGCTGCCGCTTTTTAGGCCACGCACGTACATTATTTATCCCCCGTTCCTCACACCCCTCTTGCATCTTTTCCAACTCCCGACCCCTCGCCGCATCCTCGCGTTGCTTCCTCAGCTTTATCAGTCTCCTATCTCTCTCTTGTTGAAAACGACTCATTGTAGCCTGATACCAAGCATCAATATCATGTATGCTATATACCCGCTGATCGAGCCGACGTTGCTTTGCACCTTTGATTCGATCGAGAGTACTCTTCTCCCAGATTTGGAAAGAGTCCGAGGATCTTTGGTGGGAGAGCCCTATGTCTAATGTTGCGCACTCTGCTGCTACCAATATTGATGGATATAGGTCTGACTCTTTTGCAATGAGTTCAGTATCGGTAGGAACTTGCTTCTCATCCTCTTTAGGCTCGTTGTCGCCCTCTTTATCGTCCTTGTCCTCGTCCTCGTCCTCGTTCACGTCTTTCTTGGACACGGGTATAACTAAGCGTTTTGCAACGATTCTGCCGACAGTGTAGAGGCCTCCAGCGGCAACAGCGCCAAGTGTAAGCATGGCTGTTGCAGCTTTCCCAGTTGGGAGAAGGTTAGAAGAGGAGCGAGGTTTTGGGGCAGCTAAACCGGGTGCTTCATGGAGAGCGTGGAGTTCGGACGGAGTCATATGGATCTGAAGTGCGGTTGTGTCTTGGAGGTTAAAATTCTTAAAGAGATTCTTGCTTACCGATAGCGTTGATGAGGCTGGAGGGTATGGAGAAGTTTGAGATGTAGATAAGTGTGGGGGAATAAACAGAGGAAGGAGACGATGACTTGATGATCCGGGCAAACATCCTCCACATGTTAGACATCGCTTGCACAAAGCCATTGTCTCTCCTCCATATGCACAAAAGACCCAGAATTTCTTTGTCCTGCACAAAATTACGACGACAATGCCATACACAGTAGCTTTTTCATGCCAGCATGAGATGGCCCTCGTTATGTGTTGTGTCGAAGAGTGTCCCCAAACGTGTTAATTCATCGAGTCCAACACAAATGGTGACAAGGAATACATCTCTTCAACCAGTGCTGGCTGCACCTTGAAGCACCAGGTCCACAGGCTTACGATCCACCAGTCTGGGCAATAACGTTCACCTACATATCGGACCGTGCAAAAGACCGTGCAAAAATGCTCCTTACGAAGATGTGTCGATAAATGGGAAATTGGCCAGCAGAATCTTATCAGTCAGAATCTGCCGATCACCATTGAGACAAAGAATCCGCATCTCATACAGAAGCTGTACGTGACCAAAACTGGAACGTGATACTGAGTCTTGAGATAAGTAGGTCAATGAAGCATAAGCCGACCACCATGAGATGGCATGAGGATCAATTATGTAGCGGTGCCGTTTGACCCGCTCCTTGAGGGTTAATGATGCCTACCAGAGAAGCTCTCATATTCGTCAGAATGTCCGACACTAGGAGGACATACCAGCCCCCTTTTGGCACCCCGCCACGTAGTCATCAGCCATCTTCAGTGTATATAGACGGCCTACCGGACCCATGATTGAACCATTCTTTACATCCTTGAGCACTTGTGTTCCAAACCAAAAATTCGTGTCGACAATGTTGGGATAGGGGCTCAACATTCTTTCGTTTCCCACGGCGGTGGATACTGAACAGAAAACATCCGAGGATGCAAGTTCACTAGACGCATGGCGATGATAGCAGGTGTTGTCGGATCGAATCATAGCTTGAAGATGAAAGAGTCCTGCTTGCAGCTCGCCGAGATCATTTTCGTCTGACGGCATCCTACTCACTAGAGTATCGATCCGCGAGCCGTAGGCACACTATGAACACTGGGAGGGGGACGGCGCATTGCTGTCAAGGAAACAATTCTATCGGAAAAGAAGCCAAGGTGACGTGGTCAGTATATATGTTTATAGAACTGGCCTCCGAGACCTTTCAGCGAGCGCCATTGACACCCGGACGCCATAGTGCGCAGGCCAGTTGACCAAAATGCACAGCATCGCAGAATATTGCTCGTATGGCATAACAACTGCAGATCTTGGCAATTCGCATGGACAGGATCTTGATTTGGTATGCAGGGTGATGCAAGGCGGGGCGAGAAAGTTTCAGAGCTCTGACACGTTGGAGGCCTGGTGTAGAAGGAAGGTCCAGTCAAAGAGTACTGTGGCTCAGTATAGCTTGGTCTTATATTGTTTAGTCTTCTCAACATTGTGCTGTTGATCATGTGCTGTCCGGTGTATCACAGAAGCTGTCTGGGGCGGTCTGAATCCTTTATCTTGGGGGGCTACCGAGCATGAGCGAGCAATGGTGTGCGTGCTGATCGGGTAAACGGTATTAGGCCGCTAATATCTCGCCAATTAGTTGGTCCCAAAAGCGGCGGAAGGATGGCCGACAGTCTGGGATGTGCCCTGATATCTGTAGGATCTGAAATTGGGGGCTGCATCAGACTGGTCCCGAGCGAGACTAAGGAGATCGTCCCCGCCACAGCGCGTTCTTTACGCGTCTGCGATAGACGCGTAAATGCAGATTGTCAATTTGGTCAAGTTTAGCCAACCATGGTTCCTTGCAAAGTGAACAGAGATTTGTTGTCCTGCGAATGGTGCCGAGCGACAGCCAGGGCCAATGTATATCCCCGTTAAGTGTCCATGGATCAAAGAGCGGTAATGAATGCAAATCCTTCCATGCACCTCGCCAGCCCAGCTCAGGAGACAATTATCTCTGCCCCGCACAACCGCGCCACCCCTAATGTTTTTCAGCGCTCCATCCGCCATGCGGCTTGAGCTCTGGAACTGAATGGAGGCGGTTGGTGGATCCAAGAGCGGCCGGGTCCTATCAGAGGCCTGTGCTGACTTTGCTAGACTTTGCACTCTATGCCCTTGCTGATATTCATCAAAAACCCTGTCGCCTGCAGGACGACTCAACCTGTTCTATGGAGAATATATGTGCGTATCAAAGTTTTCCTGTCACCGCTTTGATGAGAGATGCATGCTCTCGCGATTTGTGAAGCAAGGGAGCGGGTTAGCAATGCCACATGCCGTCCGCTGCACGATGGCTGCCACATGGAAGAGGAGATGAGCATGACTACCGAATTGTGACAGGCCGTCCATCATACGCTGGAGGAGGACGTCAACGAGTCATACGAAGGTTTGGCGATGGGAGGAAAGATTGCCCATCAGCAGGACGGCTCTGTCGAAAGTGAAAAACAATACGCCACAAGTAGTGACCACGGAGATGAAAGCGCTTCGTAGATTGTATTGAAGTGTTCCAAAGGATGGATGCCATCATCGGCCTTACCGAAAGAGGGTATGCTTGCTGCAGTACCAGTGTTTGGAAATCAGGCCGGTCAGGTTGTGAAATCGACCCTTAAGGCTGCATGTGTTGGCTGCATGATGCTAAGGCAAGGGAGTATCTCAGTATGATCAGATCCATTGGATTAGCGAAGAGGAGTCCAATAGCAATGGGTTTGACAGCCGCCTCTTGTTTGACCAGTGACAACGCGAAAGATGATCTGTCGGGTCCACATCGGAGCCTGTAGGAGTGGCAGGCAGTACTGGTTGCGCATAAGCCGCCGCTTCTGTTGGATCAGCGTGGGCGTACGGAGTAAGCTATTGCCTACCCCAAGCCGTCAAGCTCCAACAGGAAGCTGAACAGCCCAGACACGACGATGAAATCGGCTTGCAAAGAACGAGAATAGATGATACACATCAGAATGAGCAGAGCCGTTGAACCAATTCTTTATGTAGGAAGGAGTGTTCCAGTGAAAGGTGAAAGTAAAATGATTGAGGCAGAGAGAGAGCTTCACGACACGCGACCCCATAGCTCAGCCTAGCTTGGACGC
>JAABUL010006085.1_pt1 | contig 14246 bp, 25 predicted proteins | sample 5559151 | NCBI WGS metagenome assembly JAABUL01 (sample SAMN10711876, study PRJNA513368) | rock metagenome | isolation source: Antarctica rocks | place: Antarctica: Victoria Land, Pudding Butte sud | reverse complement strand
GGTGTTGCAGTAGACCGTAAGGTGCCTGCAGTCACGGACAGAATCGAGATCGCGCAAGCACATCACGGCGCAGGGCACTTCAATCTGGACAGCTGCAGGACATCGATCTTAAATACGTACTACTGGAAGGGAGTGGGCAACACGGTCCAGCAGCTGATCGACAAGTGCCACAAGTGTCAGGTGGTAAAGGCGGGCGGGATCGTGCCGCGCCAGGTCAATCCTATCCCAGCGTTTGGCGTGTTCCACAGATGGAACGTCGACCTGGCAGGACCTTCAAAACGACACCATCAGGAAACAAGTACATCATCGTGGCAATCGACAGTGTGAGCAAGTGGGCTGAAGCAGAGGGCATACCGAGTAAATCCGCAGATCACACAAAAGCCTTCATCTGGCGCCTCACCTGCAGATACGGCGCACCACAGGAAGTTGTAACAGACAACGGCAAAGAATTCGAGGGGCAGTTCCAGCATGTGCTGCAGCGCGGTACAGACCATCAAAAACAGCCTCACCAAGATGTGCAACATGCAGAAAGAGACGTGGGACAATCACCTTCCATTGGCACTGCTGGGGTATAACTCCCGAGAGCAGAGCACCACGAGGCTGGCACCCAGCGATCTGGTGTTTGGCATGAAGTTACGCCTGCCGGTGGCAGCGAACGCATTCGTGTTCAGTGAGATCGTGTCAGGCGACGAAGAAGAGCCAGAGGCCGAAGCAGCCACAGAGCAAGCCCAAGTCCTACTGGCAAAACGCAAGAAGAAGCTCCATGAGCTGGAGGCATTGGCTCTGGCCAACATCGACAGAGAGCAACAGAAGACACGCATGCTGTCAGAGAGGAATGCACTCAAGAGGAAGACTCACCCAGACGACTGGCCGAAGGCTGGCGAGTACGTGCTGATCAGGAGTCACAAAGACGCAAACCTGGACACATACTGGGAGAATCAAGTCTACAGATGTGCAGGCTACAACGCAACCGAGACTCAAGCACTGATCGAGGAAAACAATGGCAGAATCTGGCTGGAGAACGTGGAAAATGTCAAGAAGTACCAAGCAGGGGACCTGGAGGATGCCTGAGGCAACATGGAGCGGGATCAGCAGGGCACGGCGAGTGGGGTCAGCGAAAACACGGACATGGACTCACGCGGACGTGAGGCTTAAGGGGGGAGCAGTCTGACAGCTGTGAGCCGGTTTGCCATCCCCACTGGGAGCAGCTCACCAAAAACCTATACCAGCTTGTGATTAGTCATGACATGATACCTTATGAACATTTTACATTAGTAAACCCTGCATGATGACTAACATTGGCGGTCACCGATGTTGTCGATTATTGCCATCAAAACGCTCATGTTTGACCTGCATCGTGGTCTTTTGCTTGTTTGCGCTCGTCAGGAAGTCGAGGCAGACCGTCGTGTAAGCATCCGGCCGGTAACAACTACACTACCCACTGCATTTGGCTTGCGAGCATTTGCACTGGGGACCCCACGCCTGGGGACCCCTCTTTTAGTCTGACAGCCGGCTGCGCATAGAAAGGTGTCAGGCATGAATAAAGCGACAGGATTCCCGATCCCCTAGTTGCTGGCAGACAAGTCTGACACTTCGCTAATAAGAGCACAGGCTTCCTCGTGCGGCGGAAGAAGCGCGCGTGGCAGCGCCAGCAAGTACATGAGCTACTGGACCAGCTGTGCAGAGAGCCACGCTACTTTTGGCAGCGTGTCAACCGCCAGCTCACCAGCATGCCGCAGCAGGTGCAGGACCCCGCCGCCTGGGAGGCCATTGCAAGCCTGCAACGCCGCTCCAGCAGGCGGCGCGGTCCGAAGGGCGTCCGCTGAACGTGCAAAAGGCGGCGGTGCCGCAGGAGCGAGCAGCATTGCTGCCCTTTAAGATGGCGATGGCTGGAGGGCTCTAAGTCATATGGAAGGCGCCACCGTTTACACGGCCTCCCTCGAGAGGCATGCCTGTGAATGTTGTGCCACTACCTGCGCAAGTCGGTTGCCGCTGCTGCGTCACCGGCCCGCTTCGCTGGCAGAAACTTCGTGCGCATCCCAAGGACGTTGTGCAACACTCGAGTGCTGTGCCAACGTCAGTGATGCGGGCCGGCGCCGCACCAGTGAAACTGCTGCTGGGATCTTGCTCGAAAATTTGCCCACTTATTCTATCATGTGTCAGCCCACCAAGCCTAGCATGCCGTATACGCCGTGCCTCGCCGTATGAGTGGGTCGGGGCAGGAAGTGTTTTTGTAAAAGTCTGGTCCTACTCTTGAAAGCCACTGTGCCGATGCGCCTGCTCCCGAACACTGTCACCAGATCAATGAGACTGCGTTGCGCGCAGCCGCTTGCTAAACACCAGATTTGAATAGATGATCGCTGAAACATAACCCACATGGAGTCCCTCACTCAGCGCCCGCCGACCCTTACTGACGAGCTTCGCAACCCTCAGCGCGTCCACACACGAACTGCCTTTCCTTGTTCGCTACCCTCAGCGCGTCCACACACGAACTGCCCTTCCCCGTTCCCGCCTATCATTGAATACGCGTCGTCAGCTGCGGCGGCCGCTGTTGGCCGCAGCGCGCGCCTCTGCCTCCTGTCGCAGTGTGTCTACAGCTGCGATCTTTTCGCGTTGCCCTGGATCTCCAGGTCCTCGGCCGCCCTCGCGGCCTCGTGCAGCTGCTGCCGGCGCCGCAGCTCTGCTTCAAACACGACGCACTCCTCCACGCACGCCGCATCCACCAACCGAGCTCGTTGGCTTTAGCGGCCTCAGCCTGCGCCTTTTGGTCCGCGGCGCGGTGCAGCTCCACATCCCCCCGCCGCAGCGCTGCGTCGGTCTGCTGCTGGAGCTCATGAGCTGATCAGCCTCCTGTCGTTGCTCTGCGTCCGACCGCTGCCGCAGGCCGGCAATTGCGGCGGCAGCGGCTGCGGCAGCATTAGCGACAGCGGCATTGGTATCGCGTTGCTGCCACGACGCGTCCAGCCGCTGCTGTCGCTCTGCGGTGCCGGCGGCATTGACCGCGGCCTTGACGACGCGCTGCTGCAGCTGCCGTTGGATGCCCTGCAGCTCCCGCAGGTGCTGCGTTGCCTGCGCCTCACCAACATCCGCCTCCTCCTTGCGAATCTGCTCCGCAGTGCGCCATATCTGCCTGATGCGCCACCGCCGCCCGCCGCCGCTGGCGCCGCAGCTTCATGGTGTGTGCTTCACTGATGTGCTCCCGCAGTGTCGAGAAGCGAACGCTCATGTCCGTCGACAGGCCGTCAGCCCCGCCATCGGCTGCCTCGGCCCTACCGCACCCTGGAAAAGCAAACGAGGACCAACATGCGCATGTTCACTCGGCGTATTCGAGTAAGGTGTCTCTACAAGGATTTGCTGTGGTATACCTAGTGGGTTTACTGCAGGTGATACCATGGTGCCGGTACCATGGTAAAAGTGGCGGATGATACCACGCTGCTTGCTGTGGTATACCGCCAATGGTTTACCCGGCGGTAGTAGGGTATACCAAGGGCTGCCGCGTGGTACACCCCGCGTGGTATTGCCGGGCTGTTGTAGTGTACGGTTGCGGTTTACCGCAGTGTTATACTGCGGGTGGTTCACCTCATCTAGCTGTGTGTTACCCTTGTGGGTATACTGTGTGCCGCACAGGGTGAATCACACGTGATATATGGCTGTGGTTTAGTGCATCACCGACACCGGTTCACCACAGCACAAGCCCACAATGAGATCATCAATGTTTCTGCCGGTATGCACATACAGAACTGCATAAAGCTCGTTGCCATCACTGCTGCACCTCCTGCCGCTGCCAGTCAAATCAAGGTCGCTGTCGTCTGATGTTTCATTCTCCCGCCGTTGTCCCCATTCTCTTCGCGCACGGCGGCCAAGCTGGCGCTGCCATGCATACATGATCTGACACCTGCGAATATGAGCACACATGTCAGGATCTGGCCTCTCTTCAAATAACCTCGTGGACACCGTCGCCAAGGGTGCACCTCTTGTCATCATTCATTCAGCTAGCGTGCAACTGTGGCATTGCCCAGTGGAAATGAAGCAGAGTACCTTTCGTCGCGTGCACACGTATTGTGTCAGTGTCAATCGCCACCGGAGGAAGGCAATGTCGCCTCTGATGGCGAGCGCCTCGCGCCTGCAATCCATGCCCAGGAGTGCAACTCAAAGGACCTTCTTGGAAAGCCACAGGCATGCGTGTAAGGCTGCACCGCAGAACTTGGCTGAGTGGCTTGCTGCACCGAAGAAATGGCTGGCTGGCATCGGTTGGGCATGGAACGTGTTTCGTTCTGATGCTCAGCCTGCACTCAGTATCCGGTGATCGCAAGGCATCAAGCAAGCTATGTATGGCGTGGATGGGTTGCGACTTGCGTGTCGCAAGGTTCCTTGCGGGCTTGCGTGCGTTTTACATCTTGTTTTTGATGATGCCCGTGATGAGGACAGCACCCGCAGGGCTGCGGCCGCGCAGGTGCGGGTGGGCCGCCACCATCTCCGCCCGCAACTTGGCATAGGCCTGCATCATCACGAAGCTTTGTTTCAAGACAGGCCATATGCATGCCGCCTACATCAGGCGGCACCCTTGCGTGCAGCCTGCACGCAAGGGTGCAGTTGACGATCGCCGCCATCACCATGCCCTGCATATCCATGGAGTTGGGGAAGGTGTGCCCCTGGAAGCACCCTCCCTGGACAGCCCGCCGCGCCTCCGCCATGAGCGGCAGCCCGTGCGCAAACGCCGCGTCCGCGGTGTATTTGAACACCGGTTGCAGATTGCGCACCTGCAACCAACACCGTAACTCGTCGACACGGTCCGAGTTCGGCAGCAAGAAGTGAACTGGTGGGACCTGCATGGATCAATTGCAAAAAACGGACAGTGCTGACGACGCCTGCCATCATGCACTCAGCCTGAGATCATCGTCATGGATAACAAGCAAGCTAAGTTGAACTGCACAAGGCAATCGAATTGCAGCAAGCAGTCAGATACAGGGAAGGCGCCGGATGGCAGGCAGCGTTTGACATCTGTGAAGGCAAGCGCTCTGAAATATTCGAGGCTTTCCCAGGAAAGTTTGAGGCCTCAAGGCGCACTGGTGAGGGAAGCCCGGTGGGACAACGATGATGTTGCCGTGGCGCTGCACCATGATCTGGACCTTGGGGGTGCCCTGCAGCTTGTCGCCCAACTCCAGCGCCATGCAGGCGGCGTCTTCACGGCTGAGCTCTGCGCAATGAAGCGGCCCAAGGCCGTTGCGCAGCGTCCACTCGTTGGCTTCCTCCTTGTAGGCGTCGTTGATGACGGTCCACTCGCACAGCGGCAGCTCCAGCTGCAGAGTCAAGCAAGGCGGCGGGTAAACGTTGCTTGCAGTGAAAAGTCAAGATACAAAGCGTGAGCACAACGAAGAGATACTACAGTGCTTCGATCACGCAATGTACCAAGCATGAGCAACAAGGACCAGTTGGCGAGACAACCAAGGACTCTTGTTGATCCAAAATTGGCACACAAGATGACTTGCTTGCCTGATACTCGTAGACCTCCTTCACACATGCCGCCCCCGCCGCCGCACGCAACGTTGCCTCGTCGTAGGCTGTCGCCATGGCTACAGACCACCCAGGATCGATGTGGACGGACGAAGCACGGATGCCGAAGACGTCGTTGAAGCCCTGCGCCCGCAAAGAGAAATCCGCAAACGCCCTGCGGAGGCATGCAGGCATAACAAGAAATGTGAACCTCAAACCTGGCCCCGCGCTGGAAAGCACCAGCAAGCATGAGCACAACTTAATTGTATCACGCGCCACTCGTGCCGCTTGTGGCCGCCATTGAGACATCTGGATACCAGCTGCCACCAATATCAGGAAAGCACAGCAAGCCCGCAAAAACCTATGTGCAGTCAATTCAGTCATCTGGTCAACCGACCTGCTGCCGCCGGAGAACCCCTGCGCTTCCACCCAGTGCCATAGCACCCTGACGCCGCGCATCGCCGGCTGCTCCTCCGCGCCCGGCACCACGTCCAGCCCCATTGTGACGTAGTTCTTCGAGTTCAGGAGCCCCTTTCTGCATGCCGCCAGCGAGCGCCTCCCATCGAACTTGCAATCAGTCACTAGAGCAGTTGGCTTTCTCTGATGAAGACCAGCTTGTTGGCATATAGGCGCCTGATAAGGCTGTGTGTGCGGCACACCGGCATGGCTGCGCAATGTGGCACTGGTAGGCGCACCTCAAGTTGGTCTGCAGGCGCAAAGCAATGAAGCTGCCCACCTTGGCGAGGGTGGCGCCGCTGGAGACGGTGGCGCCGCCGCTGTCCTCCGCCTGGTGGGTCGCCAGGCTTGCCACTAAAGCTGGCTTTGAGATCAGGAGTGCTGCAGGTTTAAAGTGATGGGGATTTCAACCTGCAGCACAGCTGTTCCCCGCCTTGCGCGCCGCTAGGCTTGAACGACAAACCAGACCTTGAGGTCGTCAGAGCTGCAAAGTGCGATGTCTTGAGACTGCCCACCTTGGGCACGGTGTCGTCGATGATGACCACGTCCTTGCCGCCGCCGGCCACCTTGCACGCCTCGAGCCAGTGCCGGATGTCCGCAAGATGGTGCGCCTCTGCCCAACAGAGCGGCTCCTGCATGTCCATCGGCAGCTCCGCGGCGCAGTCCTCGTGGAAGAATCGCGCCTTGCCAGGATCTGCATCACAGACACCAGCATAGCAGCATGTGGAGCTTTTACCATTTCACTGTTAGGATTTCATGAAGAGGATGTGAGCAAGTGACGTCGCCATGCATGGAGGGAGCGCTCTGAGGTGAGCTGCAACCGCATAGTGCTGATGAGGCTGATTAATTGTGCATGCTGCGGTGCTGTTTATGGCTGCTTTTCATACGCGCCGCATATGCGCCGCATAGGCGCCGGAGTTGCACGCATGAACACCTGTGGTGGTGTATGGATTGCTGGCGTAACGCAACATTCAATGAAGGATTTGGAGGGTCCTAGACCGCCGCCCCGGTGCCTTGAAGATACCTTGACGATCTCCATGCGCATGAAGCGCCCACACACGCAGCAGCAACTCTGCTCCATGACGTCGCTCCGCGCCGGCGCCGCGGGCAGCAGCAGGCGCGTGTGCAGCTCGTCCCAGGCGGCGAACTTTGCCTCGTTGCGCATGGGCAGGTCCACCTCGCCGTGCACGATGCGCCAGATCAGCTGCGCATGGAACAGTGCAAGTGTTTATGCGCTGCACCATGTCGAGAACTGGCTGCTGTGCAGATGCCGCTCGTCGTACTGAATAGCATCGAGCAGTCAGGTTTGCATGACGCACCATCGCTTCCATCAGGGCGATGTGGCCGCCATGCAGCCAGGTGATGCGACGGCCGGGCGCCTTGGGGGCGAGGCGCGGGGCGGCGTGGTACAGGTAGTCGTAGAACATGGCTTCGTCATACGGCCGCGTGCCCTTGCCGAAGAGGTAGGGGGGCTTGTCTCCTACGTTTCTGGACGGAACCCCAGACTTGCTTCAGTGTCTTCCGGCGTGCCCATGTTTCATGTCAATTTGTGCCGCTTTCCGGATCCTGGCTGAATCAAATGCGCCGCATCGCGGCGCGGTGTGATCTGAATCGAACAAGCAGCGTGCAGCCCACATATGCACGCAAAGGTGCTCAGCAGACTGTCTACAGGGCCAGACTTGTGAGCAGCAGATCTACACATGATACCAGAAGTTTTGCCTCGGGCGCACCCTGCTTGAAATAGGCTTTCGCCTTGGTGGTCGAGATGCGGCCATCGTGGTGGCACAGGGTTTTCTTCATCTTCGGCAGGTACACCTCGTCTATGGCCGTCTTGATGTTGGCCACCAAGACACCGCGCACCTTGCACAAATGCGCGCTGAGCTGCACGGCAGTATGGCAGACACCAAATCACACGACGGAGACGATGCCCATCAGCAAACGATTGAGAATCCAGCCAGCCCCGCAGGAGCCCTGCCCCAGTACACCGTGTAGGTAGTGGCACTAGACAATAAGAGGCCGTGGAAATGACCGGGTGCATGAGCTAGCACATGCTGCTGCGTTGGCAGGTTGTAACCCCCACCGGGTTGTAATCTTATGATGCTTGGTTTTTAATTAATGAATGGGGTTTCTTATGTGTGCTCCCACTCACAACGACTTTGTGCACTGATCATTGCAGATGTTAAGACCGCAACCTTCATGAACCAAATGGCATTTATGCATGATGCTAGCCTAGCAGAACTCAGCTGGACGTATGCCTACACATGGCCTAGTAGGCAAGAAAGGTTCCACATCGTTTTCACGTCACCGTTGAGTCAAAGATGAAGAAAGCCTAGAACATTGTAACCAGATAGAGTGTACATCATACTACCATACACGTGCCGTTCTAGACGGCGTGTGCAGCAGCAACCAATTGAAAATCACAGTGTGATCTGTCCGCCGCGAAAGTGGCCCCCTTTCGCCGAAAGTGGGCCACTGTGGGGTGGCCCCACAGCGTTGGGCCACCCCACATGTTGCCACACCCGTCTGTTTCCAATGAGCTGTCAGAGTCGCCCATTGATGTTTATCGTCGATTTGCGGTTACAATTGTGCGCGGCAATTAACGCAGACGATGCCCGGGCGTCATTTGCCGCTGCAAGGCTAGTGTATCAGCGGATGCAGGCGCTGCAAGTGCGTGAAATGACATCAATACGTCATGTGTCATTTGAACTCCCTCAGCATGGACGTCAATCGACATCATGGGACCTGGCGTCCGCTGATGGTGGGTATCCTCTGACGCGCTATCAATTGACATCGATCGATATCTGGAGGGGGTATCACGACGATTGACGTCAGTGAGATTGCTCATCTATCTGCGCCACCGCCATACTGATGCTGATTGACGCCCCCCACAAACCAGAGACGCAACCTCTCAGCGCACAACAGGTTGCCAGCTACGTGTGCCTCCAGCTGTAATGCCTAGACCAGGCCGCACTGCGTCGCGGCAGGGCTCGCCTGCAGCCGGCGCACGAGCCGCACCACGCCTCGTCCTGATAGCGCGGCAGCACAGGAAGGTGTGAGAGCCGGGCGGCGGTCGCACTGCCGGCAAGGATCAGCGCCTGATTTGTTGTTCATGAATACTCCTGAGTATGCGTTGTCAAAGCCAAGTGCTGGAGCATTGTAGCCTGCTTCATGCCAGACAGATTGAGTGCACGAAATTGATTGCACACGGTTTTTGGGGGAGTTCTTTGGGGCGCCACGAGACCCTGGGAGTTTTTTGTGAATGGCCTCCCCTCGTAAGACATGGAAGGAGATAGGTGCGTTATTGATGTGAGGGTCGAACAATGGGAATTCGTATCAATTGCTTTTAGTTCAAGCGAACGACATCGTGCTCGATCTCACCGGTCAGGATTGTCAGGCTTCGAATCGGCATGCCGCCTCACGCCGCTGCAGCGTGCCGCTGCCGCCTCATCACAGCAGTGAACTGCCGCCTACTTGCTGCCTGCCGCCTCACCACCGCCCGTTGCCGGCGCTGCTGCGGCCGCCTACTCGTCACTTGATACCAAACCGCCGCCCGCGGCCTCAGCGCTGCCACCGCTATTGCTGCTGGCGGAGGCGGCCGCCTGCTGCAGCTTAGCGACGGGGCGCCGCTCTGACCGACGAGCTGCGACGCACTCACAGCATGGAAGTCTGACGCCAAACACCGTGCCCTGGAGCTTGTAGAACCCGGAGAAGGGCTTTTCCTTGCGGCAGGCGGCGCACACAATGCTGGCCGGCGGCGGCAGCTGCGACGGCAGCCGCTCCTTCCGACGAGCAGCTGTGCGCTCCACGCTGCACTTCCGACAGTATGAATGCAAGCCGTCCGCGCCGCCCCGTCGCAGGTCGAAAGCTGCTGCTGGCAGCTCCTCGCGGCACAGCAGGCACTCCTTGGTCTGCGGGACTCGCGGCATGGGCAGCGCTGCCGTGCGCCGGGCCTCTCGCTTGGCACAGCAGGCCCTGCACTGCGTTTTGCGGCCTGTTATGTTCTGACTGGCCATAGAGAAGTGCGCCGCCGGCAGCTCGTGTCGACAGGTGCGGCACGTCTGCGGCTCACACGTTGGAGGATGCCACGCGGGCAGCGTGGCCCCCGGCTTGGGGCGCCTGCAGCGGCAGAAGTTGCCACCAGCTTGACTCTGAACACACCGGATTGTGCAAAACGATTGATGCGCTGCACGCCTGCGCCTGCACAGCTCTGCCAGCATGTGGCGCAGTGAGGCTAAGCAAGCACCGACTTGTACCATGACCACTCAGTGTATGAAATTCTTCATCGTGTCAAGCGCAGCTTACCGGGGCGTGCGGGGGCAGCGGCGCTCATTGTCTTCGGCACGGCAGCCCCAGCACAGCGCATGCAGACCATCTGGCTGGCTCGTCAGCGGCGGGAAGTACTGCCGCTCATACACCATGTCGCAGCCAAGGCACCGCTTGCCGGACGGCTGCAGCACAGCAGTACACGTGCCGCAAACCTTACTAAAATTTTCACGAGAGCGTTCAAAAAAACATCCTACAGACTGCATGCGGCTGTGGCAAGCAGGGTTGCGGACAGGCATGCGCCGCTGGCAACTGGCGCACCGCAGCGGATTGCAGGGATTTGGCGCCTGCTGCAGAGCCAGATTGCGTATTGTACGTCTGTGTGAATGTCTCCCGGGGCTCCAGGGTGTCTGCTACTGTTTTGGGTTGTGCAGGATTGCTGAGTTTGCGCCGCTCCGCGCTGAGGCACCGTTGCTGTGCCTTCATGAGGCCGACAGGCTGCGTGTCCAGGGATGCTCGACAACTGCACGATCGGTTTGAAGCTCGGGATGCTCGACAACTGCACGATCGGTTTGAAGCTTTCTGCGAACGCAACTGCAGCCACGGCAGGGCGGCAGGCAGCAAGCATCGGGATAGCCTGAAAGCACTGCAGCTGACGAGGCAACGGAAGAGCAGCATCGCGAGGTTCGGCGGATCGTGCGGAAGCCACCGTGAGCACCACTTTGCACTGCTCTGCAGCTCCGTACTGCGTGAGAGTGAGCGCACGGTCTTGCGAAGTTGCAAATGAATACGTGGTGCGTGCGATGTGCTCATAGGGCCTGACAACACAGGGTGTGTCAGCGCTGACCTACTGACCTGATTGACACAGAATTGACACAAGCTGACACATCACGTGGGGCCTAAGAGGACTATAGTAGCAAGCCTTAGAAACCCTAAAACCACAGACTTTTCAAATGTTCAATCAGGTGCGTGTGCTGTCGTAGGTACATGTCCGCAGTGAGTTTCACATCCACTGAACGTGAAGCGTCAGGATGCATGCGGCACAGCTGCTGCACCGCTGCTGCACCGGCATGAACTGCGCATCACTGCTGCTGGTTGTGAACGAGCTGCACAACGCCGCCGCAGCCGCTACGGAGTGTGTGCAGGGTGGTGGCGCCGTAGGCAGTAGCACACTCACTAAAGGCAGCAGTTGTCAGGCCACTGTGATGCGACATCAACGATGAGGCTGGGGCGACATAGAAAGCAGATACCTTTCCAGGAGGCAAATGCAGAACATGGTTTACAACTGGTTCGCCCTTTGGCGCAGATCCGCAAACCCTTCCGCACCGACCAAATGGTGCAGCAAATACAGCATGCTGACACGCCGTCGAGTCGATTCCAAGTGACACGGCGATATTGTGCCAGCTGCAGCTCTCGCCATTCTCCCCCTGCTGATGCGCCAATTGCTGCGAGACGCCACCACCGCTGTGGCTGCCAACACCGCCATCCTGACACCGGCGCTGCAGCTGCTGGCGGCGGTGGCACTTCTCCTTTCAGCAGCCTGCAGCCAGGTCACCACAGGCTGATTTAGCAGTTCTCAGCGGTCTCAGAGGTGTAACCAAGCTCACAGCCAGCATGCGATATGGTAGATGCAGCGTGCTTCCTATCAGCACGGCTCCTTGTGAGCCAACTCCACACCTGCGGCGTCTCTGCAAAATCATGGCGACACGGGGCAACAGCACCTGGCTAGGATGCGCCTCCGGCACCGGATCCAGCAGCGCTGCTGCTCTGCGTATCTGATGCGCTGCGGCTGGGCACGCCGCCGGCAGGCGCCCGAATGCGGATCCGCCCTCCACCTGTGAGTGCAGGAGCAGTACAGAACAAAGACGGTAAGCAAAAGGATGCTTGAGATGAGCCGGCAGGGCATAAGCACGAAGCCTTAGTGCATCCGTGGTGCATCGGTGTAGCAGTGCGGCAGAGGCATTGACGGCACCGGGCGGCTGCACCTCTGATTACATTGAAGATGTGCACAGGCCCCACGGCAGGCAGCATGATGCATGCAGGTTGAGGCCGGTACACCAATGCTGCGCAGCCCCAGAATTTCAGATGTGATCAATCTGAAGCACCAACTGAGCTGGCGGTCGGATGCCAGCGCAGGAAGACTCGTCAGGCAGCGCTTGAGTAGCCTGCCACTTCCCCGTCGCCCGCCGCCTCACTGACCCCTGCGGCCTCGCTGCCGCCCGCTGCCTCGTCACCGCCGTTGCCGCCGCTACTGGCCGCGGTGGCCGCCCTCTGTCGCCGGCTCGTCTTTGCCGCCTTGCCGCCGCCTGCCGCCTCATCGTTGCCAGTGCTGCCGCTGGTAGCGGAGGAAGCTGCCCGCTGCAGCTTTGCAGCATGGTACGCCCGCAACACACGAGCATTGTCGCATGTGTGGCACATATATCTGACGCTAAACAGCGCGGCCCGCTGCCTAGGAAATGCAGACAGGGGCTTCTCCTCGCAGCAGGCGGCGCACACGATGCTGGCCGGCGGCAGCAGCTGCGACGGCAGCCGCTCCTTCTGACGAGCAGCTGTGCGCTCCACGTTGCACTTCCGACAGTATGAATGCAAGCCGTCCACGCCGCCCCGGTGCAGGGCGAAAGCTGCTGCTGGCAGCTCCTCGCGGCACAGCAGGCACTCCTTGGTCTGCGGGACTCGCGGCATGGGCAGCGCTGCCATGCGCCGGGCATCTCGCTCGGCACAGCACGCCCTGCACTGCGTGTTGCGGCCTGATTTGTTCCGACTTTCCATAGCGAAGTGCGCCGCCGGCAGCTCGTGTCGACAGGCGCGGCACGTCTGCGGCTCACTCGTTGGGGGATGCCACGCGCTCGGCCTCGCTGCCGGCTTAATCCGCCTACAGGCAGAGTCAAGTGGCGTCGGAACACAGTGGGAGAGCACAGCGGAAATCACCATCATGACGGCCCAATCTTTGCTGCTGATAGCCGGTCCCTCATTCCGTGATGCAGGCCTGCGCCTGCGAAGCTCTGCCAGCATGATGCTGTGACACTAAGCAAGTCCCAGCGTTCCTTGGCGTCTCATGATGCGCAGCTCACCTGGGCGCGCGGGGGCGGCGGCGCTCGTTGTCCTCGGCGCGGCAGCCTCGGCACACCGAGTCCAGGCCATCCGGCTGGCTCACCAGTGGCTGGAAGTAGCGCCGCTGGTAGGCCAAACCGCAGCCAAGACACCGCTTGTCAGCCTGCGGCCACCATGGCAGCACATGCATCGAGACCTGGATCGAAGCCTTTCGACACGACGTGCAAAGGCATGCCCATGTGAAGGCAGGCAGGAACGCGAATGGGCATAAGCCCGCTGTTTTCGGCGCACCTTTGCGTCTTGTGGCGGTTCTGCGCCTTGTGGAGGTTCTGCGCCTGCAGCTGCGCCAAACTGCGGGTCTGCTTCCTCTGTGCGCGAGTGTTGTGGCTCCTGGACATCTGCTGAGCCAGGCGCTATGTGTTGTGCATGATCGCTCAAGTCACGTCGCTTTGCGCTCAGGCACCGCTGCTGTGCCTCAGTGAGGCTATCTCGCTGCGGTTCCAGGGACGCTCGACAGCTGCACAAGCGACGTGAAGCTCTGCGTGACTGCAGCTGCAGTCTCGACAGTGCAGCAGGCAAGGAGCAGCGGGACAGGCCGGAGGCAGCGTGATTGAGGGTGCTTCGGTGGAGCAACATCGCAGCTACCAGCGGCTGTGCGTGTAACATGGCGAGCTCCACAGAGTACTGATGCACGGCTTGCAAACTGCGTGAGAGAGAACTGAGCGGACCAGACAATGCCAATGAATTGTGCTGCTGATGCATGCATGTGGAGTTGCAAAGGGTCAGCAAACCCTGGCATGCTTTCGATGTGTGTTTTGTGCGTATCGCTGCTGCATTTTGCCAAGTGGCCACCGACCAGGGTACGTGCTTAAACCCGAGTTTAGCGCAAGTTGTGTTTAGCGTGCATGTTTAAACATTTAGCGTTCGAGGTGTGGGTTTCGCGGGGTGCGCTAAACTAGTTCTGACCGCCGCTGCCGCCGGGC
>JAABUL010006084.1_pt1 | contig 14249 bp, 19 predicted proteins | sample 5559151 | NCBI WGS metagenome assembly JAABUL01 (sample SAMN10711876, study PRJNA513368) | rock metagenome | isolation source: Antarctica rocks | place: Antarctica: Victoria Land, Pudding Butte sud | reverse complement strand
GAGGAATCGTAATGTATGGCCAGTCGGCGCCGTATCGAAGACGATGACCGAGAACTCCATCGACTTGACGTGTCTGCTTCTTATCAGTACCATCCCAGCCAGGTCCGAGCTTCTGGTCTGAGAACTTAGACGCACTTCATGATCTCCGCGAACCCCATCGCCTCGTCCACACCCGGAATAGCAAACGCCAGATCCTGCATCATCCCCGCCATCCCCCCGCTCTGATCAGCTGTCCCCTCATCAGCCCTTCATCCCCATCCAAAAAGAAGAAAAAGGGGACCCACCCGACTCGATCATTTCCTGCAAGCTCCCATTCGGGTCAATCTCCATCGCGTACAGGTTGTCGAACCCATTGACTTTCGTTGCGTCCTTGCCGAATTTCTGGGAGAAGGCGTCGGATAGATTATGGGCGGGGTCGGTGGACTGGGCTCGGTCAGCTCGGGTATAGGAAAAGAAGGATGGGATGGCGCACGATGAGGAGGACGGATTCTCGGCAGGCTGCGAGTTGGGCGGCGAGGGAGCACGAGGTGGTTGTCTTGCCTGTTAACCACCGCTAAGCTGGGACTTGGCAGTATGAGTGGGTCTCTTACCAACGCCGCCCTTTCCACCTGAAAGGAAACCACAGTCATCAATGTCGGCCTCGAAGCCTGTCCCGAAAGGAATAGATAGGGAATCCTGGCTCACCACAGAAGATCCATTTCAAGCTTTGTTGATCCAGCACATTCTGCAGTGTCGGCGGGAGAGGCTCGAAGCTGTCACCCGACATCGTGACGGTGAAGTGACAATCTGAGCCACGAGGCAAACTTGACCGCTGTGTGAGAAAGAGGGCAGAAGTAGGGGGATGTAGGTGCTCGAGGAATGATATGTAAACCTTCTTCGCAACGCCAACCTGCGGCCACGTGTCGTATGAGCGGCTGATGAAAGGCGTCGAGCACACATCGCCTATCTAGCTAGCCAACAGGCCTAGTTGGACACATACGTCCTATGACTTTTACCTTTCAAACACCTAACTTACACGAAGGTGGCTGAAATCCAACAGCTGCTTTCCTTCTTTGCAGTACCACTAAGTAACAGAGATGAAGCGAATTCTCGAGCTCTGGGTGACTCATATACATCCATTGCTTATACCACGGCTTCCATAGAGCTTCAAGGATCCTCAACATAGGCAGCGCGAAGGCTGATCTTGCTTGGTGCACAAGACCGCCCAAGAAAGAAATATCGCGATAGAAGGCCGAGCAGAAAGATATAAGCATATACAACATGAACAGACACTACCCCCCAGTCCATCGTCTCAATCGTCCCCGGGTCGGCGTCATGACGAGGCGTCCTTTCCAATCTCCTCCAACTCAGCGGCTGCAGCTGCCTTCTTCCCGCGTCTCGGCGCCGCGCGGGTACTCCGCGTACTCCGGGTGGTCCTCGTTGTCTCGGTCGAGGATGCCGAGGTTGGAGGTGAGGCTGTAGGGTTTTCCGCAGGCGCGACGGATTCTGGACCATTCCTTTGCCCGGACGGGACGAGGGATTCTGGGCTACTCGTTTTTTCGGATGGAGCGGCGCGATCCGCCGTGCTCTGATGAGCAGGAAGAGAGCGATGTCGACCGATTCCGAAGAGCCATGACATGCTGAGGAGGATCAGCGAGACCGCCAGGGCACAAGGGGCTGTAGAGTGAGGGGCGAAGCTTTGAAAGGGGGGGGGGGGGAGAATGACATACCGGACGAGGAAGAGACCGATTGTGATCCAGACATTGCCGTTGATCAGTGTCGTCCATCGCGAAGGTGATTTGAGGAGTGACATGGGGAACGGGAGGAGGGTGAGGGTGATGCTGGGACGGGTCAGTGACCGCGACGGGACCATCGCAGACGCTTACTGAGTGAGCTGCAGCCCATGTCCGGTCAGCTTCTAGCCCTTCATTACCGGACCGCTTGGAAACCTACATCCGCGATAGCAAGCGGCACCAGCATCCCTCTGACCAACTTCTCCTGTATATGCGGTTCATGCACGAGGTGCCTTCTGATGATTGGAAACAAAGAGAGCGACATCATGGCGAGCAAGAGAAAGCCTAGACGCGTGAATTGATCGTCAGCATGTGGCTCGAGCTGTTGACGTTGCCGAGACTCACATGATCCGAGACCACCGGTCAACATCTGTCCCCTTGTCGTCTGTCCAATGATTACCGTCACTCGCTCCACACCCTCCGGTAGGAGATCCGCACCATACGCCTCTGGAGAAACGATGGCGTAGTACGCGCCGGACAGGATCAGGGCCTGATTCAGGAAGGGTGACACAAGGAATATTTCACGTTTCGGAGCGAGTTACATTATCGGGTCGAAAGCAATCGATGGGGAAGATTTGAGGGGTGAACGGCGTTAGAGCCGGTCTCTGGGCTCGGGTGAAGGGGCGGGACTGACCGGTTCGAAGAGCCAGAAGAAGTAGTAGTAGAACGGCGGTAATGGGTCGCCCATGATGAGAGATCACGGAGATACACTGATTTAAAGGTAAATCGCCGAGATAGCCAGTGACAAGATGACGAGCGTGTTATGGGAGACGGGCAAGAAGACTTGTTGACAAAGCTCAGCGTTGAAAGGAGGTCTTGATGGCATCACATCACGGCTTCCGCCGGCAGCGAACAGGCGCACGTGGCCGAGCATCACCCCAAAGTGGCGGCTTGATTGAGCATCAAACCCCATGATCGAGTCGCGAGCTCAGAGCCCCTCCTTTGAGACCAATGAACCCCATTTCCTTCTCATTATCCCTTTCAGACCCAATTCGGTCTCCTCGCCGTTGTGAAACATCCCGAGTTCACCCGAGGGGAGTTTCCCGATGGCTCGAGCCTCAATTCGTGGCACTTTCCTTACCGGCTCTGGGGATATCATCTCAACGGCCCCAGTCCTCAGCGATACATCCTTTCATCTGATCAAACTCCGGGTATGTCGTGCTCAAAGCCTATTTTGATCAAGCGGAACCTCTCCGAGTCGATCCCCACCCTTACGACCTCGTCTTCGACCGCCTCGAACTTCCTCACGACTCCAACATCCGACTGCACCTCACTTCCTCCATCACCTCCTCTTTCAACCTCAGACTCCATCTTCCTATCTTCCTCGCCGCCTCAGAAGTTCCCGTTCATACAGCCTCGAATCATCAAGCTCGCACAGCCTCAAGTCAGCACTGCAACAGCTCTGTTTGTCGAGGGAAGAACCACCTGCCCCGATTCAACCGAGCTCGTCTTCTGTCCCGAGCTCCACAGAGATGCATGGCTTCCGAAGCGATGGACTTGGCGCCATTCTCAAGTCGGTGAGTGCTGAGTCACTTGTTTGATCTAGACATGCCTGACCCGTCACAGAGGAATTCCTCGAGCAGATCGCAGCGACAGCCGAGGAATCCGACGAGGACGTCCCAATCACTACCGCTTCGAAGCAAAAACGTCGAGAGTTCTCTCCTCAGACTTCCGATAGTCGAGCCGCTCAGCCTATCCCCATTGCTCGAGCGCCTACTCGTCCGGCTACCCCTTCGATCAGCATGTACTCTTCGATCAATGGTCGTTCGGTACCTGTCATCTCTCCTCGGAGCACCTCGCATTCGATACTTGCATCACCGGATGACCAATATAATTCGTCCGATTCCGACCCCGAGGACTACCGGCGGAGGAGGGAGCAGTCGGTCGCCAGTATCCTCTCGTCTGGCATCACCTCTGATGAGCCTTCCCTCCTCGCCCAGTCTAACGGAGCACCTCAAGTCACGGCCACGGTGACGGAGGTCGACCTGGACGGCGAAAGTGATCCCGGAGACATCCTATACAAGCCATCGAGCCACCGAGGCAAACGAAGAACCTCCTCGTCGAATGGCAAGTCTGCTCGTCCATCCTCGCTACAAATTCCAGAACGCACGCACCGGAAGATACCCCATCAACCGCCGCCGATCCCGAACCGTTCTACCAATCCACCTCGGACTACAATGTTGAAGTTTCGAAGCAAGATCCGCGTGACTGGCGGAGTCAAGCTTCACCGGAATAAGCCCGGCGGACGACCTCTGATCACCTGTGCCGCCGATAGCCTGAAGATCAACCTCAGCGAAGCCTGGCGCCCTGATCCGTCACGCCCTGGATCGAGCACACAATTCTACCTCGCCTCATACTCCAATCCCTCTTCGGCCACCTCGTCAGTCGCGTCATTCGAATGCTCGATCAACATGCACAACTACATCCCAATGTTCAAGCCTCGACGGCTCGTTCATCCTCCGTCTCGAACTCCTCCGCCGCCACCAAGACGGACACCAAAGGTGTGCAAGCCGAAATTCGACTGGATGTACCAGCGTCTGCTGGATGGTGTCGATTCCGATGAGTCGGAATGGAGTTGGCCACACGAATCGAGCGACGAGGAGAGCCCGGTCGAGCCCCCCATAGAGCAGAGACTGCTGCACGCTGTACCGCCCGGGACCGTTCGACTGGCCGAGTGGAGGGCACGCGAGGACGCCCTTGTCCTGCAGGCTCATGTGAGCGATTGGCGGTCCAAGGTGGAGGCTTGCGAGGAGAACGAGCGCCGCCAAACCGATCTCATAGCCCAGTCCGAAGCCAAGCGAGATATCCTAGACGCTGCCCAGGTCGCCTTCAAGAAACCTAACAGGAAGTCCAAATCGCCAAAACTCAAACCCGCTCTGAACAGAGCGGCATCGCACGACCGGTTCGTTCCCCACTCGGTACGGTACGGGACGAGGGTCCAGGTCCGTCAGGTCGGGGACGAGAAGAGCGAGGTGATGAAGTCGGCACGGGCACTTGCGAAGGGCTTGGGGCTCAGCTGGGGAACGAGGGATTATGATGAGGAGCTGAGGACGAGTCCACCGAGGCAGTCGAGGATCACGAGGAGGAGGTCGACGGCGTGAGGGGAGACCTGGGAAAGCGGCCTCGAACCGACGTCAGAACGCTCAACACCGTTTCTTCGACGCTTCGGACCTGACCTCATCGGCAAGAGGACATCAGACAGTCTCAGTCGGCCTCGCATTGCATCCGTCAGCCCCTCCTCGATTCCTCGCCTCGCAGAACGACTGTGATTTCTCTCCTAGCCCATACATGAACGATTGGACATTTCGACGCACCCACTTTGCATATTCCATTCACCTTTCTCCTGGACATGTTCTCACGCCTTCTCCCGTAGTTGTCATTTTGGATCTCGTACCGGTTTCAGATATCGATGCATTAGCTCTCCCGTCTGATTAGCATGAGAACCTCAAGCTGCCCAAAAGGTCATTCGCCTGCATGCAACTTACTCCTCATCTCGACTCTCCCCACTCTCTTCCTCTTCTTCTTCTTCCTCCTCCGTTTTCTTGCCCTTCTTCGCCTTCGCCTTCACCTTTCCCCCTCCCTTCTCCTTTTCCTTCACCTTCTTCTCCTTTGGCGGTTTCGGCGGGTTCAACAAATCCCTCACCTCCCTCCACCGCCTCTCGATCTCACCCTCCTTCACCACCCACTCATCATCCCCAATCCCCTGGATCTCATACAGCAACTTGATCTCTCTCGCCCAGATGGCTAGGTCGCTGAGTTCGAGCGCTTTTTCGGGGGCGGGGGTCTCGAGGATTAGGGGGATGCCGGACATTAGGGGGTCGCGCATCATTGCTCGGAAGGCCGAGAGGCCTATCTTTCCGCTTCAAAGCGTCAGCTGGCAGCTCCGGTCGCGGGCTGGGGGAAGGAAGGGGTTGGGCACGGAAGGGGATGCCGGGGCGCAGTGTCGGTGGAGGAGACGAGAGGACGACTTACAGCCCTATATTCTCGTGTAGATCCTTACAAGCCCCCAAATCCGCTTTCGAGTCATTCATATGCACCCCTCCCAAAAACCCATTCCCGACCTCCTCGTTGAAGCTCCGCATCACATCGGCGTACGAAGTGGGAGTACGGATATCGTACCCTGCTGCAAAGAGGTGGCAGGTATCGAGGCAGATCCGGACTCGGGATTTGTCTTTGACGAGGGAGATTATGGAGGAGAGGTCGTGGAAGGTGGTTCCGATGATGTTGGAGTTTGCATTGGCCTAGGGACGTAGCATCAGCTAACGTAACAAAGGCCAGGATGAGTGAGGTGGGAAAAACGTAGAAGCGAGAGAGACGATACGCAATGATGAGGGAGATGAAGGTCATGCTTGGAAAATATGGCCCAGCTCACCATATTCTCAATCACGCAGATCACCTCCGGTACGTCCCCATGGACGCGGTTGATAGCCTTCGCGATAGTCGCATACCCTTCCTCCTTCGTACATACCCCTGTCGTCGATCCGGGGCTACCAAACCCTTCAGCACAACTCGAACGAGACGGAGGAGATGGAGAGCGCACTGCCAGTTGTAAAGCTTGATACCGAGCTGGTGACACCGTGAGATGTCGTCCCTGAAGCATTCGTACGACACGTCCCATTTCGCTCTGATCGAGATCAGCTCACGACGTGGTTCCGCACTGAGGAGCTCACTGATCTGGGTTTCTGAGAAACTGTAAGCTATCACCGCGTGAGTAAGACTACAGAAACTTACGCCAGATTGATCAGGTAGCTCCCATGCACCAGAATACACTCCGCGCCGAGATCGATCCCTGCAGTACGCTCCATCAGACCTGCCATCTCCCAGCGGCTCCACTCACCTCCGTCCTCCTTGCCCTTCATCAACCCCCTGAACCTCTCAATCGCCTCCCCTTCGATCGGATTACTTTTCCACTGCCTCTGACTCTTGGTGAACATCGCCAACGCGTTCGCCCCCGCCATCCCAGCCCGCAACAATGCTCCTCCAACCCCACCGCCGATCGATACATGTGCGCCAACGAGGTGGGGGCGGGGCGTCGACGAGGATGAGGCTATACCGCCATTGGGTGGGACGCTCAGTGCGGGGAGTGGGAAAACGGGATAGCCGTTGCGAGGGGGATGACGGTCAGGGGCGAGCTGGGGTGGGGGCCAGGGCTTGGCTTTTGGGACGCGGTGTTTCTTGGCGGGTGGTGAGGGGTCGTCACCGTTGGTCGGTGGCTCGGGCTTGTCATCGGAGCCGACCTTAATTTTGGGCGGTCGAGGAGTCTTCTTGACCTTCTCGACCTTATTCGATGAGGTTCCCGGCGTGGCATCGGGCAGTGCAGGCTCCTCATCCGGTTCGATCTTGGTTATTGCCGATCGAGCGGTCTTTCTAGGCTTTTTGGGTTTGGGTGTGCCCTGAGGGGTGTCGGTGGAAGGTTGCGGGACGTCTACTTCGATATCTGCTCCGGATGGTCGAGGGACTTTCTTGACTGTTCTGGCTTGGGTAGGAGGAGCTGGTGATAGGCTGGAGGAAGGGGAACGCTCTCGCTTGGCTGAGGTTGATCCGTTGGATCGGCGAGGCGGCATGAAGGCTGAAATCGCAGTGAGGGGCAGGTAGCGAAAGGACACGGCTGCTCGTCTGATGAGGGACGTTATGCTGGGCAGTGGAGACTGGTACTCGTCACCTTATTATTTTGCTGAAAATCATTGATATTGCTTTTTCATCACGTATTGCAATGATGAAATCGGCGGATCTGTGACACGTCACTTTCGACGGCCCTGTTATGGGTCAATCAAGCCTCTGTACCTCATTCAGCCCTTTGGCGTGAAGACTGGATCGTATCAAAGACTCATTGGGCAAGTGCTTTTCATAGCGTCTCGATGTTGGCGGGTCTATGCATTCAAGCAACGGAAAGAGGGAAAGCGAAAATACCCCGAAACGTAAGTCGAATGATTGTCTCCGTGACCAAGATTTTGCCTCCGGTTGTTTCTCCGCTTTCTTCTACTTTGTGCTCCTCATCTATCATCAATAGCCATCGAGCCATCTACAAAGCTTTAGCTTTTCACCAGAGCCCTCGGAATAGGGCACATAGATACATCTAGTTTTGGGGCGGGAAAATCGCAGTTCGCAGGCCATCCAGGCTAGAACAAATTTGACATTCGATCAACTAGCCCTCAAACGCTCTCGTTCACCCTCTCACATCCGCTTGGATTGCCGAGGCATGACAACAATCACGCGACTTTCTCCATCGATAGCCCGACTGTGAGAAGTTTCGTTGGAGATTGGTCAAAGGAAGAGGGATCCGGCGAGGTAGACGGTTGGATTGAGCGGAAGGACGGGAAAAGAACAGGAGAGCGGTGCAAACGCGGCGGCTCACTCCAATTGACTCGTTGCGACATTGGGATTCCCAACCGGGCGTGTCTCTCGGCTCCCATACTGACATCTGAGCCTCGACAGTCTCAACGGCGACTCTACTCCTCTCATTCAAACCCCAATCATCCCATGTCCCTTCCCAATCCAGCCCGAAATCATGCTCCATGAAGCCGAACAACCGGTCACTGGACCCAGCTCACGACCATACGGTACACAACCCACCAGTACCGCCTCATCTTCACCAACACCGGTCATCACACCATCGCAATGTGAATTAGGCGCTCATTGCCCATTCCTGGCAACGCCCACCTCGTTTGCGTACGACTCGCCACCCCGGCATTCTTCACTCCTTCGTGATGGTCGGATGGGGAAACGACAACGCACATCGGTCGTGTCTTCTTCAACAAGCATCTCCTCAGCCCCGACTTCTTCCTCGTCTGGCAGTTTATTCGATGGCCCATCCTCCAAATCCAGTTCAACCGCCTACGTCCCATCCAACTCCTCACATAATTCTACCTCCTACACCCATACCGAACTGCTCTCCACCTCCATCACTCCCACTAGCACCTTCAACGCACCTTGGACCTACACCGCCACCCAGACATCCACCGGCACAGCCGCTGCGGAGACGAGTTACGTGCCCGGCGTGATCTTCAACCTCACCTTCGCCGGGGACAGTGACTCTCAAGCTGTCTACAGCGTTCCCATGTCGTTCGGACACGGTTCCCAAAACAAAGCCGAAGCTGTGTTTACTTCGAAGAAGGATAAGCGGAGGACCTCATCCGATTGGAATGGAGGAGATGCGCAGACTGTCTATCTGCAAATCGACCTTGGCTCCTCAGACTTGGTACGTACCTTCTTAACTTCCGGCACCACTGCTAACAAGCGTGCAGTGGGTCGCGTCAGATACGTGTACTACCTCGGATTGTACCTCGGCTCCCCAGTTGTTCAACGGAACTGAATCGCTCGATGCGGGAGTTGAGGTTGACTTGTCCTATCAGGCCGGCGAAGTGAGCGGGGAGGTGTACTGGGAGGAGGTAGCCATAGGAGAGTTTGGCATTGGCTATCAGGCTTTCAGTGAGTCTTGGCCCGGGCCAGGGAGCATTCGCTGACTGGTGATTCACATTCAGTCCTAGCAACCACGGTGTCCAAAGAAGGGCTCGGCGGAGGAAACTACACGGGCGTGCTCGGACTGGCCTGTAAGTCCTTCTGACCCTTGCCGAGGCGCTGCGTCACCTTCCACTGACATCTTTACAGTGCCTGCCAATTCTCTTATCCTCAACAAGGTCCCCGGAACGACCAGCTCCGATCCCGACGGTGCGACCTTTCTGGACAACCTATTCGGATCCGGAACCTCGGCCCCAAGCCAGAGACTCTTCTCACTGGCTCTGGAACGGCGTGATGATGTCCGCACGACCTCTTTATTCGGCATCGGCGCCCTTTCCTCCTCACTCTGCCCTTCACCATGTACGCCACCGTACTCTCCTATCATCGCCCACCCTTCACTCGGCGCCATCGGATATCTTCACTGGCGGATACCAATAGAGAGCATCACGGCGACTACATGGAGTAATCCACAGCATGGGAGTGGTGCGAACACAACGAACATCGTCCTTGGCGCGAGTCAGATTGATCCGGCAAGGAGTACCCCTCTTGCCGTCCTCGATTCGGGAGGTGTGCCGATACTGGTGGGGTACAAGGCGTACGCGGATGCTATCTACGCGGCGTACGGGATCAGTGCGAGCTCGGACGGCTTCTGTGAGGATTTCTTCTTGAGAGTCGCCTTGTAGCTGACCTACATCCAGACCGGATGCCCTGCACACAGCAGCTTGCGATCACCTTTACGTTCGCCGGTCAGGATTACGCTGCCCACCCGCTGGACATGAGCTGGCCGGATCCAGCAGATCCAAGTCAAATGACTTGCATCGGCGCCATCCAATACTCGGACGGCTTGGGCGAGACTGGTGACTTGTGCGTTCAACGATGATGTCGAGTGGCTTGTTGACTAACGGAGTTCGCAGCATCCTTGGAAGCGCGTTTATGAAGAATGTCTATTCCATCTTCCGATACCCAGACCAGAACAGGACCACCCTATGGCAACCATCAGTCGGACTGGTGTCCCTCACCAATGCCTCGGACGCCTCCATCGATTTCTATGCTGTACGTTCCCTTCGGCAATCACTATCCTCAGTCTCCGCTGCACAACGGAGCACGACGTCCGGCAGCAAGCCGTCGACATCTAGTATGCCACAGGTATCAGGTGGCAGCGGTAGTACGGCAGCAGGATACAAGATTGCATCCACCGCTGTCATCGCTGCTGTCAGCACCGTCGGGTTCTTTGTCCTCGCCGCGGCCGTTTTCTGCGCTTGGTGGTTTTGGCTTCGACGCAAGTTCGGCGCTTCGGGAGCTGTATACGCCGCGCCACATACGGAACGAAAACCGCACAAGTCGGATCTTTCCACTGAGTCGCTCCGAAGCAAGAAGCATAACAACATGCAAAGGCAGAAGAGCATGATCGAGGGTTACTCGGATTCCGAGGGGGACTCGTGGCTTAGCACGACCGAGGGTGGAGATTCGATCAAGCTTGGGTACATACCTGAGCTGCTTGAGGAGGACGAGGCTAGGAAAAGTCGCGCGGCTGACCGGTCGTCCGCCGGGTCGACCTTGCAAAACAGCAGTGTCGATGCGGATGGGGACGAGGAGCGCGGTGTTCAACTCATTGACATTTCGGACAACGACACAGAACAGCCCCCCGAGCTAGCGCCTGTTGTCACTTCATGCGCCGCCTCGGGACGTGGAGGAGCGTCGCCCTCAGCAGTCCGTAGCGTCACTTTCACTTCCTTGACGGCAGGCGACGCCGAAGTGCTCTCCCCTCGCTCCCAAACCTCCGCTTATCCTCAAAAACGTATCCACACCTCTTCCAGTGCCCGGTCGCTTTCATTGTCGATGTCTGGGCCCTTCCCTTCTCCCGGTCGGCAATCGCTCATGCGACCCGATACTTCACCAATGTACGATATCCGCGCGAATGACTACTTCACCGTAACGCCTGGCTCATCTGGCTCGACTACCGCTCGAGGACGCGAGGTGCGACGAGTGAGCTCGGGCGCATTAGAGGCGCGGGATGGCAGCGAGAGTCGAGGGAGGAGATCCAGTCCCCATCCACAGGGATTTATATCGTCCACGATGGTGGAGGAGCCATCGGGCATGTCGGCGACGGAGTGTGAGGAGAGACGAGGCGAACGGGAGGGATGAGAGTGGAGCTGCGGATTTGCGAGATTATCTGGAGAGGTGTGGGGGAATGTATGGACGTTGTTTCGTTTGCTTAGGAGTATGCAGGCATGTATCTCTTACCATTCTGACTGTTGACCCAAACCATCGAACCACAGATGTGCGGAGCACCAGAGATGCGCATCGAAGTCTAATCTGGCTTGCGCCGCTGACCTCGATCAGATTCTCGCTCAATCTCGACGTATAGCCTCCCCCTTTTCATCCAGATCTCTGACTCTACAACCCTATAGCCACCTGTACGAGATGACAAACAACCTCACTTCCCCCCCTCATGAATTGGTAGCGTATCTGGGCTTGAAGCTCGACATCGGCCACAACTTGAACCTGTCATGCTTTTTCAAAATGACCTTCCGTCTCGGACCACACATCGCGGACCAGAAATCGCCTTCACCACCTGCTTTCCTGTAATGATAGTATCGCAAAGCAAACCATATTAACGCCTGATATGACCCTGTAATCAGCTAAGCACTCTGACGAGCGAAGGGAGATCGGGATAGGAAGGGAGATCGGGGACTGACGATGCCTACTAAGGCGCCGATGATGCCGCCGATAACTGCTCCCGCGGACCCGCTCGAGTTGGACGCTGTCGACCCGTTTGGATTGCTTCCTATCGTACCCGACGGATCGCTAGTCTGAGTCGGGAAGACCGCTGACGGTGATGTGAGAGCCGATCCCGAAGCAGCCGTCGCAAAAGGTGCCACAGTGTCACTTGTCGCCAAGGGCGCTGCAGTTTTTCCTGGTGCGGCCGAGGAATTCACCGTCGTTCCCGCTCCTCCGCCCGCTTGTACCGCCACACAATAATCGAGCGCGAACATCATCCCATCCACCTGATTCGTCACCACTACCTCATGCTGCGAGCTCGAATCGAGGTGGGTCATGAAGAACAACAGGGTGCCGTAGGTGTTGATGGTCGTACTGGCGTTGTAGGTCCCGATCACCGAGTTGTCGATTCCGATTTGAAAAGTGCCGAAGGATGGCCCGGTGGGACCGAAGATATACAGCGCGGAGCCTGACGACATCGGTGAGGTTGACGTGAGATGGAATGGGCTCACCTTGAAAGGAGAAGGTGGCTGATGCGCCGGAAGAAGAGGTGTAGCTGACTGTATCCTGGTAGAAAGATCCGGATTTGATCGCGGTGACTTTACATTGACTCGCTTGGGTCGAAGCGAAGCCGGAGTAAGTGATCTGAGACGACGCGTCGTCCAGAGTCGCATTTCTGCCCGTGCTGACAGGCTTATCAGCAGTCCTGTGCATACGTGGAGGAAGAGCGAACCCGGAGGACGTCACTTCCGTCTTGATCTTCGCTCCTATCAGTTGAAAGCTGTCCTGGCCTGAGCAGGACGAGCAAGAAGTCTCCAGCCGCGCCGTATGGTTCCCGAATGACGAGGACAGACTGGCGATTCCTGACGATGCCGAACCGCTTTGCAGCGCCCCATCCAGACCGGCCTGGACTTGATAGCTGTTGGATGCGGTCCATACAAACTCGAGGTCCGAGACTGTGCTCGTCAGCGCCGTTTTCTTTACCAGTACGAAATATGACCCTACAGTACAAGCCGTCCAGCTCGACAGCAAAGGTCGTGGGACCCGAGCATTCGCTCCCGCCGTTTCCGGTCTGCAACCATGAACTCCCGGTCGGTCCATTCCGGTATGGCGAATATTTAAGTAGCGGCGAGCTCGCGCCGATATACACCACAATCTCGTCTGACATGCTACCATGGTAACGCGTCGAATTTTCTCTCGTGGAAAGCTCGCTGTCAGCAATACACCCCGCGTTCGGATCAAACACCGCGCCCACGCGATCCTCCCTTGGACGGACGGGTCCAACGCTCATCGCGCGACGATCTACCGCGACCGAAGGACTCGTGCGTCATCCCACAAAGGACGATCAACGTGATACGCCTTTCAGAACGAGTGATGAAAGGACGTCCACGTCCTCCGGTCAAAACGAGTCGCGAGTGTCCTTGTTTCTTGTCTTCCCCGGGCTTTGTGGTTGGAAGGTATAAAACGCCCCGTCTGGGTTGTTAGGATTTCTGTTGTCTTCCAAACTATCGTCAAGTGCATCGACCAGATACTGCTATCTACATCGCTCACTCATTGAATTGGCTTCTACTGACCTCCGGGCTGTCCTCCCAGGTGAGTCGTCCAGACTGCGAGACGACGTTGGCTTCATTGGTTGACGGGTTAGTATGTACCCCTACATGAACCCCATGGCGTACACCATGGCCGGACCATGCATGTCAAGCTGGCCATACTACTCCGGGATGTACGGCGGTTGGGGCGGGTACGGGAGATATGGCTATGGACCCAACTATGGCCTCGGCGGGTATGGCGGCGGATGGTACAACCCTTACTCGTACATGATGGGGACGTACTGGTGAGCGGGAACTTGGAGGAAGAAGGAGGAGGATCGCGAGGGGGACGAGGTGTGGTACGTACCCAAGACGACTGACCATGTTGTACGAGTAATGCATATTATAACTCTTATGACCTGTCGAGGGCGAGTTGACGGTTTGCGACGACGTCGGTCGAGCCAGCCCATCCACCCATCTTGGTGTCGAGCGCACGATGGCCGTTCCCCTTCTTCACGTCATGTCACGACGGCTCCACTGCCGTAGGTATGAAAGGAGAGCAGCAAAGAATGGAGCGCCCAAAAGAAGGGTACGATTGCATCGTCAAGCCTCCGTACTGATCCTACGGCCCTTTCAAGCTCTCGTTTTGTTCCGAAGCCCCGCTTGTGGGACACCCCTCGTCGACCCACCAGAATTCCACCATCGCGGCTCATCACTCGCTCGAAAACAGCCACCGCCACATCGCCACGACGAGCCAGCTCGCCCGACT
>JAABUL010006081.1_pt1 | contig 14258 bp, 12 predicted proteins | sample 5559151 | NCBI WGS metagenome assembly JAABUL01 (sample SAMN10711876, study PRJNA513368) | rock metagenome | isolation source: Antarctica rocks | place: Antarctica: Victoria Land, Pudding Butte sud | reverse complement strand
GAGGTTGAAAGGGTGTGGAGGGGAGGGGTAGATGGGGGGGTAGGAAGGGGGAAGGGGTTTGTGAGGGACGGAGGAGGGAATGAGGATGGAGGAGGGAGGAGGAGGGGATTTACTGCAGGGAAGAGGGGGGATGGGGGGTGATGGGGGGTTAGGATTGGGATTAGGATTGGGATCAGGACTGGGTTTGGGGTTTATGAGTGGTTGTGATGGTGATGGTGGAATGAGTTGGGCGATATGTTTATGTAGATATTTGGTATAGCCTAGTTGTGGTATAGGGATATTGAATTTGGCTTTGAAATAGTAATGTTAATGTAATTGTTATCGCTTTTTCTTCAAATTCTGTAGGAGATGGCTGGCGTCATGCCAGGGAAATACAATATCAATAGAAATCACACCCTAAATATAACAGTAAAGATGTTGTACAGTACTTCCCATATCAATTCCAATCTCACCTCCATCCAGGCCCCATCGGAACCAGACTAACTCCGCTCGCTCTTTTCCTGGCAAATCATCCAATTGATTACTCTCATGAGAATATCGCGCCTGCTATCAAAACCCGCACTAGACACTCAGAGATATGCACTTCACGAAATCATAGAAAATTCAGGAATCGTCCGCGTAAGAGCAAAATCAGTGTCTATATTACTGCCGCTTCAATGTACGATGACCAATGTGCGAGCGGCACAGATGTTGGTTACTGGTCTGAATACCGGTTCGAAACAATCTGTCTATCAATTTGAAAAACGTCGCTATGAGATTGGTACGCGGCAAGCCTTTAGGCGTCGAGATGGCCTTGCCTGGCTTTTCGCTCGTTGCCGCCCTCGCGCGGTGGGCGATGGTAGATGTAACTCTATCGATAGCGGAGGACAAGATGTGAGGAATCATCGGGTGTAACGCCTTTGTTGAGAAGGTCGCAGAGTCGTACTTCTTGAATTGGCGAGGATGTTGCATGCGTAAGTATTATCAGTGCTTGAGCTTGCAGTCCTGACACTTACCACATCCCCATCAGCTTTCTACTCCTTAGACCTGGCGTCTCCCCTAAAGTCCTCTGAGAATACTTTGTCTTCCTATACCATATCTGAAAAAGAATAAGATTGGTATCGGAGACAGCATTTAACTCACTGTCTGTGTGTGCAGTTGTAGTGTTACGGCTTGCTTACCCTTTCCTAAATCTACCTCCGCGTGTATTGGCGGTGGGGACTTCACCAATTTTTCGATCTCAGAAACGGGCGGCGGATCTTGAGAAGCAGGGTTGCTGCTTTATGATAGGTAGGGCTCAGATCGAAGAGATGGAGGTAGGTGCCTAAGGTTCAGAGGCTTGAGATGCAGGTGAGGTAGAGGGATGTGCTTCGTATGGCGAGTCGTTGTTTCAGAATCGTGCGCTAGAGAAATGGTAGTAGGTTGGATATGAGTCTGCCTCGCCGTTCTGCGAAGGAATGTCTTGTGGGTATGCGGATCTCGAAGAGATTCTGCAGAGGCTGGGTGTGGAAGCGGGTTGGAGGCAATTCCATCGAACCTCTGGCACTGCTGCTTTTGCCAGGCGACTGAATGATGAGGCAGAAATGACAAGCATCGTCTTTTGTAGGGGCGAAATTGATCGAATAAGAATAGAACGATGATGTTTCTTCAACCAAATGGTAAGAAGAGCAGGATTAGGCAAGGTCTCATGGAAAACCGGAAGCATGTGTGAGAGAACATGGGGCAATGAGAGCGTTATATAGAAGCTTTCGATAAGGCAAACACTCATAGGGGGCATTTGCGGGAGGAGCATCGATTGTACCCCAGATCGTCCATTCCTTAGAGTCCCACAAGCTTATATCTTGTCCAAACACTCGGCATTGAGCTACGATCCCCTCGAGTCTGAGCTTGTAGGAATGTGGACGGGAATCTTCCATAGCGTGCGTAGATCATGGCTTTCAATATCAACAGCATAGCTACCGGAATGCACAATGCATAGTATGGTCAACTTAAAGCACGATCATTCCAGATGCGGACAAAGCGCTCTGTAAACCCCTTGAGAAGAACGCCGTATCTGACAGCCGTTCAGGTAACCTAGAGGTTGCAAGGACCCAAGTGGTCACTAGGTCTCAAGCGCGGTTGTATTCTCGCAATGGCTTCGTCTCTATTTGCGGGACGGTCAAATCGGAATGGCATCGAGGCCGATGTTTTGAGGCTGGGGCGCCAAGACACCTTGACCACGAATTGCGGCGCTACGGTCACTGCCATCAGTGGCTCAAAGACCTCTGCTTCATCGGAGGGAGTCAAGGTTTCACCCATCAGGTAAGCGTCTAAGTCGACATCGATCTCGCGGAGACCTTGCATCAGCGACATTGATTTCCAGACTCTGTTCCATGTCGAATCTTCTTTGCGCCGATCTTCGCCATGCCCTGGCCATAGGCCGTATCCAAAATGCCATTTGAGGTGTATCTTTTGTATTGAGTTCCATCGCTGTGATAGTAGCGTCGAGGCGAGGACAAGGAAGGCATCGAAGGACCTGAAGTCAAACAGGTAGTATCCGTAGAGAGTGTCGATCAATTCAGAATAGCTAGTTTGTCGTTAATCGACATCGTTGATGTAGTGTCCAGCTTTTACTTACACCCTTCGGCATGTCAGAAGCAAAGGCAAGACCCCTTGTTCGGAATCATCTTCTCTCTCCAATGGTGATCGGATGACATTCAGCCATTCCCCAGCCGAGCACTTGTAGTTGTATTCCATCGAGCACTTCTCCCTACATCTGACGAGCTGGAGTGGCTTTCGCTCCTTCTTCGTGACATGAACAACGTCTGTCCCGCCATTCAAGACTTCTTGGTATATCATGTCCCGAATCTCGGGAGGTAGCACTGTGAATAATGCCGACTGGAGCTGGTCTGCAGTCGTTTGTTGCGCTCCTGGGAGCAGAGGTAGAGTGAGAGACCTCTTGCGCTGAGCAAGGAAAGATCCATCCCTAGTGGCTTGGTCATGCTTGAGGCTTTTGAACAGGCGCTTGAGAGGAGATGACATTATATATATGTATAAGAGCACCTGGTGGGACAGGCGCTATAGGGATGTAGGGAGGGCGATTATTGAGGTTTTATGATCTCTTCTGACCATCGTTCTGTCGCGCCATGGGGCCGATGTGCTCTAAATGAGGAAGACCTCCGAGCGCTGAGCGACCATAAATATGGTGTGCGAGTAGGCATGACCTCTGAGATTTGGCTTCGTATGGTGTAACGGGTGCTAAAGAAATAAGAGGTGGAGAGGCGTCATGGAGATGAGTCAAAGTGGTGGAAATCTACGCTTTTGCCGTGGCCGAGACCGGACTAGCGTTGAAAGCTCAATAGTGAAAACTGAGCTTCTCGTTTCTATGTGAACCCTCGGAAGTAAGTCACCCCCCCAAGTTGGCAATGGCGTCGAATGAAGCTTCCGTGTGTATCCATTAAGATCACGGTAGCCTGATGGCGCCGCAGAATGTCTTGTGGACAAGCGCTCCGGCTCCGCGTTGACATGATACTATTTTTACATAGGCTCAAGCAACGTTCAAATTATGAACTAGATATCAACAGCTCTTGGGCTCTCATGAGAGGCTGCTGATTTGCCGCAGGTATTGGCTGGCAGTTATTGATTGTGGCCCGAGCCGGAGCTTCAAACCTCAAGGCGGTTCTCCGGCATAAAGTGAATGCTTAAAGATGACACCTATCAATGTGAATTCATGGTTGTCAAAAGAGCAGCCATCACCAAAACAAAAGGCTCCCTCTTCCCACAGGCCCCGCCGTATCATCCAGAATGGTAATCTCAGTCTCAAACCACCCATGCAAGCCATCAAAGAACCCCCTGATCCCGTCCAACGTGTCCGCTACCATCAACCATGTCAAGTCGTCCTGGGCAAGCGGTCGACTGATCCTGAGATACAGCATCTTTTCGGACCATTCGAGATTGGCCTGCAATACAGGTCCATCCCCATGAGCCGCCATGACGGTCCGGATAATATCGTATTGCGCTTTGGCAATAAGGATGAGGAATGTTTCATGGTAAATTGGGGGCCCGTATTTGCTGAAGATGAGGGACGTGGTGGTGCCAGGGACTCGCATTTGGTAAGGATCTATTGGATAGTCTGAGAGACTTCTATGAGATTGGAGGTCAGCGAGCTTAGCAGTGCTGTTGTCTGGGCTATCTTAGGGGCTTTACACTTACGGTATCGTCAAGTTATGCAGGCCATTGCGCGCCGGAATCTGCAACGCTGACGTTGTATTGATGAGGCGACTCTTTCCTTGACTTGACTCGACAGTCGCTGAGGGATTCGGCGTCAAGGTAGATTTGACTAGTCCAAGAATGATAGCAAACGAGAAGGTCTTCCCTACTAGCATTCCGTGAACACAGCTTTCCCTCCTTAGACCTACTTTTCGAAAATAAGTTTCAAACTCAAAAATGCCACACTTACACTGCCTGATATCAACTCGGGCCATATGTTGTTTAATGCGCTTTGAACGAAAGACCGAGCTCGCGGGCTGCAATAACTGCGCAAGACGCCGATTCCGAAGGTACGGTATACGCGCGTCGCAATTGAAATCCCACGGTGACGTTGGGTTACAGTGTCTTGTTCGATTGGAACGTGACATGATTGGTAGTCTGATCCACATTGATCTTATTTTAAGAAGTGAATCTTTGCGAGGAGTGTCATATCGAAGTCTGGCCTTAAAGATTCATGACAGCAGCTTCCGAACACGTCGAGCAGCATTTGTAAACAAACAGCGAGAGATTTGACACTTTTAAGAGCCACTCCACTCGAATCGCATGTTTGATCCGCTGCTGCTTTCTCAGAGCGCTTGTGGACCGCTGTTATCGAGTGATCAGGTGGGGTTTCGCACTGTTGTATGATTCATTGTAGGTTCATTCCTTTTTTGAATATTCAACAGTAGGATCTGTCTTACGACCTTCTCATAAACCCTTTCTCACGTCTGTTCCAAGACAATATTGACTTCAGCACCTGACAGCAGCCTTGTCTGGCGTAACGGCAATTGGATGTAGGTACATCTTGCTGAAGCATATGTTGTTCATAGCCAGAACCCACGTAGTCTGAAGCTTTGGGCGAGATTGACCGTATCAGACTATCTTTCAATTAAGCAGAGAACGCCGGATATCCCAATCCTTGACCTGCACCTCACGCATAGAGATCTACCTCGTACATGTCAATCTTGCTAGTAATTGTCAAGCTGGGTAGCATAGGACATGGAATGCGGCAAATAGTCTACTTGAATTCTGCTCAATTCAATAGATGAAGATTGGAAAGGTTAGATGCCCAAAGATGTGGATCGCGGCAAATGAGAGAAGACGAGACTGCGTTTCTTTCTTGCAACGGAGATGTTATATCTCTTGTGGTAGTCCATGATGTTGGGCTGTCGTAAGGCAGAAAACCCTCCCCACCAATATATAGCTTGAATTGTGGCTCAGGACGTATTCCTGAGGGATCTGAGATTCGAGCTTGCGAATCGCATCTCAGCCATGACCTTACATACGCGGCATGGATGAGCTCCATCTGGTAGCCTCCGATAGGCCATTTTTGTCGTCCAATATTGTTGATATGATGTTTGAATTCGACGCCAACTATGTCCTGCTCGATTGTCGACCCTAGACACAAGCCAAGGAGATTATCGAAAATCCCAAGCATTGATGGCAAACAACGCACAGAATGTCCCAAGTTGCACCATCTGCAATCCACTCGAAGATTTACTTCGGATGCCCATGTTGCTCCAAAACGAGCACAATCGCGGCAGATTGAAGGCACCATAGCCTGACAGAGGTAGGCGATGCTCATATATCCTTGGAGCTGCAAGCGTGGATCGAGCACGGTATGGAACCGAGCACTCTGCGGAAGTGTCTGGAAAGCGCTCAAAAGCTCAGTGTAGGCCTCTCAACCAGGTGTCGAGCTGACGGAGAGGACCTCCCAGCCATCGTCATCGCCTGCATCCGCCACCGTGTCATCAATTCCCTTCCCATCTCTCTCCGCCCATGAAGCACCGGGCTTCTTTACAAGCTCCCAACCACTCAACGACCCATTCAGCCTCCTCTTCCTCCTCGCAGCCGTGACCCTCACCGTGACCCCACTAACATCCCTTTCGCCCCACACCTCTCCCGCCTCCATATTCTCCTCCCACACTCCATCCACCGGCAACCAACCCAACATATACGCATCATCAATATAAGACTCCTCGCCCTCCTCATCCCGATACCTCTCCACCCCAACACCTGTGCTCACATCCCTCCCCCCGGCCGCAAGCCGCTCCCGCTTCCTGCCTGGGCCCCAATACCGCCACGGATCTCTCTCCCCCGTCCGCTGGTTATGCCTGTTAACTCGTTTCCCGACTAGCGACCCCACAGACGCCTGCGCGAGACGGTATCGATCCGCTTTCGTCAGGACATGTATGGGTTTGGAGGGTAGGGGAGGCGTGGCGGTGAAGGCGAGGTTGCGGAAACCCAGGGCCGGAGTGAAGGAGAGATCGAGACCGGAGACTGCGATGGTATGGGGGTAGCCGACTACGTCGGAAGGTGTGCCACCATATTTGGCAAGCTGGGAGGCGTGACGGAGACGAGGGAGGGAGGAGGAGCGAAGGTCGCGGTGAGGTGGAGGGGAGTTCGGGGAGGGGGAAAAGGTGATCATTTTGATGGTACAGGGAGATGGATGGAGAGGATGAGTCTGCGGGAACGGGGAGTGACTGGGGAAGCGGAGAGGATCATATAGATGGCTAACAGGTGAGATGTAATTTGATGTGTCAGACCGTGTCACAGCCACAGTGCACTGCCATGAGACGCCCAGCCTGGGGGCTAAGTAAGCTCATCCTGTCATAGTGATTGAAGTAGGTGGCTCAAGGTCGTGCAGGGTAGAAGCGGTATGGTAGGGAACACTCGATCTTGCGGACCGCCCACGGTACGGCGGACGGTAACTGACACTAGGACAAAATCAAACCACCAAAAATATCAGTAGGTAGGTATTACGCGTACAGGCTTAGGAGCCGCTCTATTAGGCTTAGCGGCTAACTAGCGGGGTATTACCTCACAGGGCAACGCTAGAGTATCGCCTAGGGGGCTTCTTCCGGGGGCCAACGTTGGGGTAGCGCTCAGGGGGCTTCTTCCGGGGGACACCATTAGGGTAGCGCCCGGGGGGCTGCTTCCGGGGGACACTATTGGGGTAGCGCCCGGAATATTACCCTACTAGTAAGCCGCTAAGCCTAATATAGATAGTATACGCCTACTACTACGCGTTATATATACCCTGAGAAATATTTTTTTCTCAGTGGTTTTGATTTTGTCCTAGTGTCAATTACCGTCCGCCGTACCACGGTGTAGCATGAATTAGGAGTAGACCCGAAATATTATGGTAGGATAGAATTATTATATATTTTCTAAGTTATAATTTAGTAACTAAGTTACTAAAAGAAGCTAACCTAATTAGGATTATTATAATTCCCCTCTTAGTCTTACTAACTTTTATAAGTAACCTTATTAATATAATTATATCCGCCTATTATAAGTAAACGCTATTGAATAAGCTATTAAATTATGTTTTAAAATTATAAATAGAATACTTATTAATATCCCTTATTATAATAAATATTCTACCTACTAGATATTTTATAATCTTAAATACTTATTATACTTTAAATACTTAATTTTATAATTATAATTATAAATAATTAAAAGTAAAAGCTAATATTACTTATTAAGGCTAAAGCTAATATATTAAACTCTTTAAATAGGATCCTCTTATAGCCTATTATAAGTAAATTATAAAAAGTATCCTTTCTTATAAAAGCTATTAATACTACTAATAATTATTATAAATTATAAGACGCCCTATTATAAGATAATAATATAGCGGCTAAATTAAGGTAGTATAAGTTATTTAAGATAGTAATTATTAGCTTATTACCTACCTTTTTTTTATCCTAATATTTATTAACTCTTTTATAAGGTATTCTACCTATTTAAAGAGTTTTAATTTAGTAGCTAGATATTCCTTAAGGAGTTCTACTACCTAATCTCTTTAATCAATAACTATTTTTATTAACTTATACTATAACTTAGCTACTTTAGCTCTCTATTAATTTATTATAACTTTATCTTTTAAGGTAGTAGTAATTAGGTTCTCTACTTAAATCTTATTCTTTCTTATTTATTATTTAGTAGCCTTATCTAGCTTTATAAGCTTATTATAAATAAGTTTATATCTAGCTATCTCTAATAGCTCCTAACCTTTTATTAATTTTATAGAGATCTTAAGAAATTTAGCTCTTACTCCCCTAGGCTATTTTATTTACTTAGGAGCTCTCTATTAGATAAGCCTACGAGAATTATATAAAGTTAAATATTAGAGAGATATCTAGAATTCCTCTAGTTTATAAGAAAAATAGTATTTCTTCTATATAATATTAGGCTAGGATAATAATCTATTAGGCTTAATATAAAGGAAGAGTTAATAGTAATTTTTATAGATAATTCCTTTCTTATTTTATATATATAGTACCTTTAACTAATATTTCTTTATTATTTAATTATTAAGACCTATCTTAATAAGTTTATTATTACCTAATCCCCTATCTTTTAAAACTTTATATATTCTTCTTAGGAATTTAATATCCTAATTAGCCGCTAATTAGCGTTTTTATTACTTTCTTTACTTAAACTAGTATATTATTATAATAATATCTAAATTAGTCTTAATTCCTAAAAGCCTAAAATATACTTTTAAACCTAGATATTCTAAGTCCTCCTTATTATCTAGCTTTAATAGTCTTCTATCCTTTATCTTTAATTTTACCGCTACCTTTATAAGTAGGTCTCCTATTATATTAAATATTAACATATCCTTTAATATATTCATCTTATTATTATAGTCTTTAATTCGGATATCCTTCCCCTTCTTTCCTTTACTATCTCCTCCTTAACTCTTCCCCTTAATAATAGCTTATCTCTTTCTAGGGATTTATAATAATAAATAAGTTAGTTAAGTAGTCTTATATATTATCCTACTATTACTAATCCCGTTCTTTTACTTAGGTAGACTATTTAGTATTAATATAGATTAGTTCGGTACTAGAATACTTAATTCTGATTCTTAAGAGCTATCTTCTTTACTAGTACTAACTATTATAGATATTACTATATCCTAAGAATTCTCTTCCTAGCTTAACTTCTTTATATAAGATTCTAGTAAGTTAGCTCCCTCTTTTATAATATTATAGGCCTCTAACTCTTTAGTTCCTAATTCTATTCCTATCACCTAAACTTTAATATCCCCCGTATTAAATTCTTTATCTAAGTCTCTAAACTTACGCCTTCTAGTCAGCTTATTACTATTAAGGAAGTCTATTATCAAGTAAATTAAAACTGGCCTTTATAATAGCTAAAAGTAAGGTATTAATACTTACTATCTAAGCGAAATTAAAAAAGTAAATTTAGGAGGAAATATAGAAACGAACTAATAGAAATTAACGAGACTAGTAATAGTAAATCTATAACGCGCCCTATAAGAATAATATATAATATAAAAGAATAAAGTCCTAATTTACTAAAGGATATCCTCTACTAGCTCTAGGAGTACTCGTTATTATATTCACTTTATAAGGTAGTAAGTTAAGTAGGAGAAATCCGAGTTTAGTATTAAATACTTGGAGTATTATCATAGCTAAGTAGTTTAAGAAGAGCTTAATAATAAGACCTAGTACTAAATTTCCGTATTACTAACTAGCTAGAGAATAGAGTACTATCTAGTACTAGTATCCTACTATAAATATATCTATATCTCTATGATTCCGTAGTTAGTAAATTTTAATACTCGAGTCCTAGTTACTATACTATAAGTAAATATTCATACCGCGATTATTCCCTTATAATAATGATATCCTTTACTATAATAGACGATTTTCGTTCCTAGCTATATATAGCTTTAAACTTCCTATTAAGACCGCTTATCACCTTATAATAATAATATTCTATATAATAGTAAATAATTTCCTAGTCTAGATTAAGGATTAAAATAGAGTAATATATAACTTTAATCTTACTATTAAAGTTAATATTTAAATATTAGAAATCTAAAGTTTAATTAGAATATTTATTAGATTAACCTACTTTAATAAGTTATTATAAGTTAATTACTTTATTTTAAGATAATTATTAATCCTAATCTTATTTATTCCTAAATATTTCTAGTATATCCTATCTAAGATTCTACTATTTGCTATTAGGCTAGTTATTAATAGGGTTAAATACTTCTTCTTTATTTAAATCTAAACCCTTAATATATTTCTCTATTTTCTTTCTTATAATCCTATCTTTTAACTACTACTTAATATTAACTTTAATATTATTATATTATTATATAATTATCCTTCAATCTTTCTTATTAACTTTAAATTTCTCTCTTAGGAGATATAATTATATATTATTTATATAATATTACCCCTTTAACTCTCCTAATAGAAGGTCTATTAATTATATTAACTTCTTATACATAATTAACTTCTTAACTCTATATAGGCCTTCTTATTAAGGTTCTAGCTTATATAATTTCTAATTATCCTAATCTAATCTTCTAAGTTTAATTAGGTCTCCTTCCTTTAAAGGTAGGATACCTTTATTAATCCTTTATATAAGCTTATTAGCTTCTTTAAATATTTATTCTAAAGCTATCTATTAAATTTTATCTAGCTTTAATATTTAATATTTATATACTACCTCTTTAATTAATATTCCCTCCTTAATAAAATAAGTAATTATCTCTTTAACGCCTTTAAACCTTAAAATATCCTTATGTTTATTAACTCTAGGAATAAACCTTAGGTTAAATTTAAGTAATAATTTATATAATAAAAATCTATATACCTTAATTAACCTTATATTAATTATATTAATAATATCCTTAAGGTATTAATCCTATTAAAATATTATATATAAATTATATTAAAGGATTACTTAATAGTAATAAAGAATTAATTATATATAGCGCTCTATTAATCTTATAAATAAAGGATAAGTAATTAGAGTAATTATTTATTTTACCTTTATATACCTTAACTTCTCCTTAAAGTATCTCTAGAAATAATTTCTATTATTATAATAAATAGCTCTTAGCTATTTAAACTTACTTATAATTTCCTCTTTAAAGAAAGTTATAGTATTAATTAATATAATATTAGGTATTACTCTTATAAAGAGTATCCTTATTATTATATTAATCCTTATAATTATAAGTTATACTCTACTTATTATTATAAGAGAGAAAGGTCTAATATAATTATACTTTATATAATCTATTAATTATATTTATATAATTAAGAGAAGATTCTAAGATAGCTTAAGAGGTCTTAATATCTAATATTATAGGTATATTTAATAAAAAATATATAATATCTTTATTATATAATAACTAATAATATTTTCTAATATTCTAATAAAGGGTAATTCTATTTAAGAAATATTAATATATATTATAAAGTAATTATAATACTTCTAGTACTTATTCCTTATATATATAATAGCTTTATTTATTATTCCTTTCTATATAAGTTAATTTATTATCTTCTAGATAATTATTAATAAACTAGAACTTTAATAATTCCTTTTTAATTATTATATTCTTTACCTTTATTAATATATCCTTATTTTAAATATTAGCTACTTTATACTCTATTATATTAATATATTATAGGTTATCTAATTATTCCTTCTATCCTTCACTCTAGTTTATATTATTTAAAGGTTAAATATAATATTAACTTTAATTATTTACTTTATTTAAGATAGTATTATTTCTACTATTTTAAGTATAAGAGTTCTTTATTATAAGTTCCCTATCTACTATAAATACTATTATAATAAATTTAAACTTAATCGCGGATATAAATAAGTAGCTAGTAAGTTAAGAAAGCCTTTTAATAACTATAATATCCTTTCCTAAAATATAAAAAATATCTAAATTATATTTTAATAGCGCTAGCTATTATCTTATTAAACGCCTTATAAAATCCCTACTCTTTAAGTACTTTAATAATACCTAATAATTAATATATAGTATAATAGGATATTAAGGTCCCTTAATTAACTACTAGCTTTCTACTAGATACTTAACTACTATTAATACATCTCTTTTAATTACATAATATCTTAATTATACTAGTATAAATTAAAATAATATAAATATAATAATTTTAATTTTCTTTAATAGGATCTTTATTATAATAGTTCTAGCTAGTTTAGATAGTATTTAAAACAATACCCCTCTTACTCTTATTAATAAAGTATTAGTTAATAAGTAATATTAAATATCCTCCTATCCTCCTAAATATATATTCTTAATTATTATAATCTTTATTTTATTAAATATATCTTAATAGATTTTTATCTATTAAAATTCCTTAAATATCTTAATTATTTTTAACTTACTATTTATTATAACTTTTAAAATATCTTTAATAATTATTAATTTTAATATTATAATAAGGTTTACTCTCCCTAAGATATAATTCTTTAGAAAGGGAAGTATATAAATAAACTATAATAGCTCCTCCTTTATTAATAGAATTAACTATTTATAGAATACTCCTAGCTTATTTTCTAATAATCTTATCCCTAAACTATCTCTTTAATACTTAAGAATTTTCACTTTATTAACAAAGAAAGTATATTTCTTAGGATTTAATATTAATCTTACTTATATTAAATAAGGAAAGTAATATTTATAAAGGAATTTAATAAGCCCCTTAAATATATAATTACCCCCTAGTTTATTATTAATATAATAATTATAATATATCTCTCCTAATATTACTTTATATAATATAGGCTTAGGATCTAGTAATAGTATTTATAAAATAATAATATCTTTTAATTATAAATAGGATATAAATCTACTTATATAACCTTATCCTAATTATAGGTAGTAGAACTAACCTATTATTATAAAGAAAATAAATTTATACTTATATATAAGCTATACTTTAATTATTTAATACTTATTTATTATATCTACCTTAAACTTATACTTAACTTAAAGCTAGCCTATTTCTTATAAAATTAGCTTAATTTATCTTATTAGGTAATTACTTTTAATTATACTTTATTAAGTATAATAAATATATAAGCTTATCTAAAAATCTTATCTAATTTCCTTAGGAACTTAAATTTTATTAATTATAATAATTTATATCTTTTTATAATCTTTACCTCTTTTAGAATTAATAATATCTTCTTTTAAAAATTAACCTCTTCTTATATATATAAAGTTAACTTTAATACTTTTAATAAGGTATTAGGATAGGTAGGGATCTAATACTTAATTAAATTAATTTAAGGTATATCCTAGATTCTTTTATAAAAGATATCCCTTTATATCTTTAAAAGATAGAAAATCCTTTCTCTTCTCTCTTCTAAATCTATTAATATATCTATTAGGTTAAAAAAACCTATAATCTAATTATAAATCTTATAAATAAAGAATTTAATATAAGTCTTCTTAAGGAATAAGATCTTCTTATAATAAGAAAATTAAATTACTCTTTAAATACCTTATCCTACTTTAATAATATTACTTATATAACTTCTAAGAAGTATCCTTTATCTCTTTACCTCTTAATCCTATCTTAATTATCTATTAAATCTCGCTATCTTAACCTCTTTATTCCTAATATTAATTATACTCTATATTATAAGAGATTAATATCCTAATAAAGGGGTAACTAACTTATTATAAATAATTATTCTAAGATACTACTATACCCCCTTTATATTAAAGATTTACTATATTTTAGACTACTACCTTTTCTAGGATCCTAATACTTCTTTAGGGTCCTATAATATAATAACTATTCTACCTTTAATAGTACTATTATTTCACGTTTCCGCCTTATAATAAGAAGCCTATTATATATAAAATTAAGTCTTAATAAATCTAAAGTTAAATAATATAAATAAGAATACTAATAGTATTTATTATAAGTAGATTATACCTTAATTAGATTAATTTAATTAATATCCTTAATTATCTATTTTAACTTCTTTTAAGATTAATAATCCTTAGGCTATACTACCTATTAATTAATAATATATATATTACTTCTTATATAAGTATTTATATCTTCTATCTAATAAGTATCCTTAGCCTTAATATTTATATTATCTTATCTTAAAGTAGTACTCTTATTAATTATACTTAAGCTTATAATTAATATAAAGCTTTTCCTAATTTTTATATATCTTATATTAACTAGTAGAGTTCTATCTATTTT
>JAABUL010006080.1_pt1 | contig 14260 bp, 21 predicted proteins | sample 5559151 | NCBI WGS metagenome assembly JAABUL01 (sample SAMN10711876, study PRJNA513368) | rock metagenome | isolation source: Antarctica rocks | place: Antarctica: Victoria Land, Pudding Butte sud | reverse complement strand
TTGCGATCAGGTTGTTGAGCATGATCGGGAGGCAGATACCTGGGTCCATCAATATCACATGAGGAGAAGGAAGGAGGAATCGACGTACCGCCAATGGAAGAACCCGCTGTGACGAGTCCGATGGCGGCGGCACGTCGCTTGAAGAAGTACTGCGAGATGATTGAGAGCGTTGGGAGGAAGAGGAGTCCGATGCCGATTCCGATGCCGATGGCTTGGGCGAGGATGACCTGCCAGAACTCCGTACATAGGGATGTCATGAACAGGCTGTTGACGGTCAGCATTCACCCTACAGTTTCCACTTGGCTAGTTCACATTGATAGCTGGAAGGAGGCTTGACCTACCAGACGACGTAGAGGACCGAACCCACCCCGACGAGGTGATAGAAGTAACCCTTGTCATAGAGTGGTCCCGCGACGGCACCGAGGGAGAACTGAAAGAAAAGTTGGACCGAGCCGATCCACGAGATGTCCGACGGGGATTTGTCCGGGTAGGCGGTTAGTTGGTAATAGGATTGGAAGACACCAAAGGTGTTTGCGTAACCAAATGTGCAAAACACTATTCGACATCTCAGCGAGGAACGGCATAGAGGAAAGACGGGACGTACGGACGAGGGTAGCTCCGAGGACACAAGCCCAACCCATCAACCCTCCCTCTGGGAACGTGGGTTGTTCAAACTTCTTCGGTTCAGGCTGCTTCTCCACATCCGTCGTCACTTGATGCTCGTTCTCGGACCCAGCCACAGTCGTAGCTTCCATCGTCTCTGAGGAGCTCATCCTGATCAACCACTCGCGACAAAAGGGCTCGATCGGAAATCCTTACAGAACAAAGACATGAATGGAAAGACGATTTAAATTGTTGACGCGCCCCATGACCGACCCTCGGTCATGGGTCGGGGTGTTTATAGTAGTCTCCGCGGAGATCATCTGGAATTTAACCTTCTCGGCCGAGGCGAGACATATATTCCGCCCTCGGGCTTAGTCTCCGAGCAAAAGTTTGTGTTCGACCTCTGACGAGCTTCAACATCAAGCTTGGTCCCTAGAGGCGTCTCGACCGCGTTCCAACCATGGAGTAGGCCTTAGGGCTGTGACCTCAAGCACATTCTTCTGCCGCTACCGAATATTCAACTTGAGGTCAGATTTGCCGTGACCAAGGATCACTGTGGTCATTAGGGTTATTCATTTATTCAAGCGGGAAACAAAGGATAAGTCGCCAACGCAGAGCATCTCGGTGAGTTCCGGATCGAGATTGGAGCTGACGGCGGCAGAATCATCAATCGACCTATTCGAAGCCGTGCCGAAGTGAGCGCTGCAAGCTGGAGATCGAGACGGAGGAGAAATCCCGGGGTCATAACCGGGGTCCATGGACTATGCAATCGAGATAATCTGAAGAATTCGAGATATGTCGTTTACTGATTGGAACGTCACAGTATTGACGGCGCATTCCAGGCTCGAACTGATCGCACCCACTCATCTCACTTGATTTCTACAAGACATCCCGCATCGCTTCTTGTTATAATCTACTTCACCATCACTCCTGATCGCGCTTCGCATACTTGCTCGCCATCCGGATCCGCTTGCCACTAAATCTGATCAGCCGATGTCGGAAACATGAGCGCAGTAGACTCACTACTTGATGAACAAGAATGGTGCGGGGATGAAGAGACAAGCCAATCCTCCAAGCAGCGAGTTCCCGCCTCCAATGCCAAGGCGCGAGAACATGCCGTTTGCAAAGAGGGGGAATGCCGCGCCAAAGGAGGCTCGGAAGAGGTCGTTCAGGGTGAGGACCGAGCCGATCTCGGTGAAGTAGCAATCGCCGAAATCTAAAGAGCCATCATCAGTCTAGGCGGTCTTCAAGTTGGGACGTGGCTTACACGCAAAGATTGCCTGGAAGAGAATGAAAGCGCCGACGCCAAAGAAAGCAGTGAAGAATCTGGACCGCAATCAGCATACAAATCCATCCGAGAACGAACAAGACCTACATCGGGACCATCCAGTGTACGTCCGGGTACATCCCCGTCCAGCCAAAGCCAAACATCGCGATCGGGATACAGAACGCGGCGATCGGAGCTGGATACAGTCGTATCTCTGGCTTCGGGATGATCCCTCCGTTGGCATCGAAGATGGGCTCCAGGTGGACGTGGATGTAGTAGCAAAAGGCCATACAGGCCGCCCATGCCCCGACGAAGATGCCCATAAAGCTAGATGGGAGATCAACAAGGATCGCGAAACGATCGATGTGCGGGTGGACTCACGCAAGGCCCGATTCTCCTGGAGTGAGACCGTGGATCTCCTGGAACACGAGTGGGAATGACTCGAACCAGACGTAGAGCAGTCCTAAGGATCTCAAATTTAGCTTCGTTCAACCTGGACCTTGCGTCCTTCCAGCTGTCTCCGACCTTCGTGGCAGACAGTAGTAACTGAGAGAACTCACCGTATATGAGAGCGAGGTATGTGTTGTACACCAGGAGGATAGGCTCCCAGAACAGCACCAGCGGTCGGTAAAGTATCATACTCGCGATCTTGGTACCGGTCATGTCGGCGGCTTCAATCTCAGCCTGAGTTTTGAGGTCGGGATTCTCGGTGCGGGCGCGGATGCGGACCATCCGGCGGTGTAGGATCTGGGAATCGTCAGCCACAGCGTACCTTGAGGTGAGCAGCCAAAGGCACGGCAAATGCACGATCACGATGAGGCGAAGGGTGAGAGTAAGGTGGGAGTATGCTAGGGCAAGACGAAGACGAGCGGGAGGGGAATGCGACAGAAGTTGTCAACAGAGATAACTCACAGACTTCCCACTCGTCTCCGGGAAGAACGCCAAGATGAAAATGAGAGCGCCGCCCGATAGCCAGGTCAGAACCCTAGACTAGAGCTTAGCAAATACAGTGTGACATGTCGACGCAAGACGAACCAGAGAGGCCAGGTCCAGCCGTTGGCCTGGTACGTGAAACCGCCCACCAATGGACCGATGATTGGACCGCAGACAGCGCCACAACCCCATACTCCGATCGCATAAGCGAGATATTTGGGCGGGAACATCTACACAGACCGTCAGTAAAAAGCAGTAGAAAGGAAGAGTAACGTATAGCATGGGTCCGGAGGAGACGATGAGGTGATCATGATGAGAAGAAGTCAGGGAGAGAAGCAAGATGCGCTTACATCGCCCATGGTCGCTCCGCCAATTGCGAGCGCCGGCGAGCCAATGAAGCCCGCGAGGAAGCGCATCGCCAGTAGTGTGTGGATATTCTGCAAGGCCGCGTCAGCTGAGACACAGTTAGAGCGCGCGTCGGACTTACATTCGCGTAGATAGTCGGGAATTGCAGCGCGACAAACACCGCCAGCGTCCCAACGTCTATTCCCGTATCAGTTGAATGTCACTTATCAAGCGAAGATACTCACACACGGGCAATCGCCCGATCTGCGGAAACTCGCTCAACGGTGCCCAAACCATCGGCCCGATCCCATACCCGATGATGAACACGGTAAGCCCGACGAGGGCGGTTGTTTCGGACACGTTAAAGTGCTTGGTGATTGAGTCTGGGTTGGGACCGGCTATCCCGGCGGAGTAGATGGAGGAACCGATGTAGACGGCGAACGTGAGCAAGGACATTTGGAGGGCGACGAAGGATTTGTAGCCGGTGGACCAGTTGTACCTGAGCGATTGACGCGAGCGGAGGGATGGCAGCAACAACGAGCAGAAAGAGTTGTGAAGGTGGGGAAGGAGTAAAGGTGAGGAAGACATTGGCAGTGAGGAAGACGAGGAGCACTGATCAGCTCCTCCCCTGCTGATCGGAATTCAGTACCCACGGATTCTCCTGATCATCCTCCCCGTACCAAGTGATGAGATTAGGATCCTCACCCTTCTCCGCCTCCTCCGTATTCACCGGCGTCTTCTCCTTTCTCTCATCCTGGAAGTTCTCACCCTGCCCCCTCTTCTCCCCAGCCGTCTTCTTCGTCCTCCCCTCCTCCCCATCAGCGACAGTCGCGTCGTCCCCTTCTCCCGATCCGGAACCAAGACCAGAGTTACTCCTCCAGACACCGGAGCGCGCTGAAGGATTCTTGAGCGTCGCTGCGGATTGGAAGGGGTGTTGAAGAGCGAGAGATTCGCTCGACCCGATGGGAGGGGCTAGGAGGATGGAGTTGACGCTCATTGAAGCCGGGGCTTGGTTCCCGCCTATCTGAATCCCGACATCTCGAGGTCGGTCGGTGATCTTCTGTGTTTTCTCGCCATCGATGTTCTTTCGTACTTTCTCGAGATCCCCGGATCCTTCCTTCGACTTTGACTTGGAGGACTGCCTCTGCTGCAATTCGATCTTCCTCGCGATCGATACTCGAGTATAATCCTGTGGGAACTCGATCTCGTCGGGGTACTTGAGGAGGTGATCGCGCGAGATGAGTCGGATGAAGCGACCGAGGAAGGTGGATTGGAAGGCGCCCGCGTACGGCCTCACCGGGAATCCGTCAGTGGGGCCAGCAATCGTGTGGAGACACTCACATGACGGGCGACTTTCTCTATGCTCGTTGGTGTGACTGGAGATAGTCACCGCCAAGGGAGGGCGGTTTCATCCCCTTTTGACACCGGTGGAGGATGATGGAGGGATCTGCGTTTTGTGAGGTGGAGGAACAAGCTGAAAGGTGGGAAAGTGTGGAGTGCTCACGATGGTCGACGTCATCCGGCATAACGAAAAGATCCCCGAGCGCTGCCGGGTGCTTGGTTCCTGATTGTGGCGCCCAGTTGCCATTCTGAGGCTACAGATTCCAAGAGAAGATAGTAGATTAGGTCCTCGATTCGACATCTCCTCCTCGCTCCGTACTCTCACAGATTCCAGATCTCCCTTTAAACCTTCCCCGTTCGCGCCCCGTTCTCGCCCTCCCCTCGCCCTCCCCTCGCCCTCCCCTCGCCCTCCCCTCGCACTCCCCTCGCACTCCCCTCCATCCCTCTCCCTTTCCCCTTACCCTCCGCCCCTCCCACCCCCCAAGTAGATACCCGCTGCCATGTACATCCGCCCCGTCCACGCCGAGCTATCCCGAGACGCTTCACGCGCTCATACGTGCCAACCCTCTCGGACTGCTCACGACCGCCATCCCACATCCCACACACGCGACCATCCAGACTTCTCACGTACCGTTCGTCCTGGACGTCCCGGACGACTCACCTTTGGAAGAGAGGAAAGGCAAAGGGAAGAGGGTGTTGCGGGGACATATGGCGAGGGCGAATCCGCAGGTCAAAGCGATGATCCACACCGTCACTCAGACCTCCTACCAGTGGCGATCTCAATTCAGACATCGACGGTCATGGTGGACTGAGCGATTCCAGCAGTGGCGACGGAGCCGACTACCTCCCTACCCAAGTCCTCATTCTCTTCCAGGCCCCCATCCACTCCTACATTACCCCCAAATTCTACACCTCCACCAAACCCGATACCGGAAAAGTAGTGCCGACATGGGATTTCGCCGCTGTCCAGATCTACGGCCGTCTACGTCTCCTCCACCGCTCTGACCCCACCACGTCCACCTTCTTATCCAAAATTATACTCATACAGTCCACTCGGGAAGATCGACCTGCCCACCACTCGTCAGTCTCCCAAACAATGAGAAGAAGTGAAGGTGAACAAGGCGGTTGGACTCGACTTACGGGGGCTCATCAGAAGCCGGATACGGATCCTCGAGATACTCGCACAACACATCACTCTTGTACAGCGTACCCTTTCCGTGATGCTCGAGCGCCGCTGGGACGAGGTCTAGGGGGTTGACGCGGAGGAATTCTTTGGATTTCTTGTAGGGCTGCGCGAGCGTCAGCGAGCTCCCAATCTCTCAGGCTTGACTCGGTGATTTAGATGCATAAGGAGGGGAGTGAGGTGGTGAAGGGGACATACTTTGACTTCGTGGTAGTGATATGGGATGTTACGCTCCTCGAAAGCCATCCAGATACGCTGTTCCCGCCAGCGTGACGACAGGTTTTTCGCTAGAACGACTTTGACTGGAATCGGTTGGCGGTGTTGAATCTGGCGAATCCCATGCATTACCAAGCGACCTCGCATCCCATAGCAAGATGATCGCTCGCCCCTATCCCCTTCCGCGGTAGACCTTCTCGAAGCTCCTCGGACCTGGCCGGACGGAGGAGATGTGTCACCGTTGTTTTCGAGCCGGAGTCCAAGGGAGGGAGGATAAACAAGTAGTCTATCCGCCTCATCAGCATGATTGGACCACCAGTTCCGACCCGAGGAGGACTGACCCAGCGTGAGCTTGAATAGCGGTGTAAAGCATGTGTATCCCGGCTCCCCACCTCCTTCTAGCTCGCCAACGCCACCGACCCGCTCGAATCCGCCTCGCTTGGCAAATGTCTCGCCATCGTTTCCTGCCCAATCACTCGAGCCAAAAGCGCTCTTTACCCCCTCCGGTAGAAGCTTTCGCGCCAATCCCGCCAACTCATCCGCGTTCAGTATTCCATCGAAAGGTTGTGGATCCCGAGTATTTGCGACGCTCCGCTCATGCGAGTCTGGCGGCTCCTCCTCATCGTCCTTCTCCGCAGGCGTATTACTGCCCGTTCCGCCTTCGGCTGGCGTACTACTACCCGTACCCGAAGTTGACGGTGGGTCATTCCGGGCTGGTCCAGGGATGTTATCGACGCTGGTATGGACGAAACGAGATTCTTCGATCTCGCTGATCATGCTGGGATGGAGGGGACGGGTTGGAGCGGTGAGGAGCTGATAGGTCGCTTCGGCGGGTGTGGTATTCAGGTCTGGCAGGAGTTTCAGCAATCGCACTACTGCTGTGGAGAGTGGCAACCTACCTCCCGCAAGGATGGCGGGCCATGACATGCAGTCATGCACCGACTGGAAAGCTCGGATCGCTCGAATCAAGATGAGGGACTGTCGTATGCGTTCATATGCGAACCTGGCCCGTCAGTCCGTCATCCGACCTGACCAGCGACTCGCACTTGGGATGCCAGAACCTAAACACATCAGCAAAAGTCTCCTTCTCGGTGTAGATGGAGCACATACAGATGCGTCGTAGCCGCCACCACGCCTTCTCCCCCACTCCCATCCACCCGCTCGAGCCCCACAATAAGCCCAACATTCTTCGTCTGCCGACTTCCCCCTCTCTTCCTCCTCGCTCCACCGCCAACTCCCTCTCGCCCCTCGTCCTCATCCATTGCTTCTCCAAGCGGACAGAGCTCCTCCTCATCTAAAAACACCGTCCGCGTCGCCCTCACCCGCCATTCCGAAGCGCGATACCAAACTACCAGACCATGCAATTTTCCCCGTCCTTTGGCTGCAACCTCCCGAAATCCAGGAAGCGCGCGTCGGAGGTCGGCTAGGCGATCGCATTCCTGCACCAGCATGAACTCCTGCCTCGTGATTGGAGGAGGGGATGGATACGTACTTGGAGGCAGATCACATCGGTGCAGGAATGGTGGGACAGCTCAGACAGGAGGAGCGGTTTTCTCTCAGACCATCGGAGACAATCGGAGCCTGGGAAGAGTTCCCTCCCTGCGATCATATCCGTCATCAGCTGAGATTGGGTCGGGGTTGGGTGGCTCACGTACGGACGAGCGTCTGGGCTAGCATCTTTTACCCACATCAGCTGGTCTCAACCTTACCGGATAAAGTAAGGGAGGGAGCGAACATTCCAGGTGACAATCCGGACGGTCTTTATGTCCGATGCGTGGTCGGGAAGACGGAGCTGGATCCATTCACGCCTGAGGTATCGGTCGCTGGATACGGCAGATGGGGTAGAAGAGGTAGACGGTGTGCTTGGAGTCGAGACGAGTTTGGCGGCGCGGCGAGAAGCTCGAAGCTCGAGTTGGGCAGGGGTGAGGTGGTGGGATGGCATCGTACTTTACGGGCGACAAGGTCGAGGGAACGGAATGAGGTGAGAAGATGGGAAGCGGAGAGCGTAGAGTGGGCGCGGAATCTTACACTGTGTTGCTCTGCGGGTAAAGTGTTGCGGGAGTGTTAAAGCTGAAGAGGAAGACTGCTGGATCGGTAGGACGAGTGAGATTACTGGTTTCGAGTTGGCGGTACCGCATCTCATATCAAGTACTTTCGCTCATCCGCATCAAGAGCCGTTTGGACAGTCAATCAGGACAGATATCGAGCAGTGCATGACATAATCCTAGCATATTCCTTTTCTCTTTCTACATGTACAACCCTGTCCACCCTTTCCGCTCAACCCGCTACTCCTCATTCCACTGCGGCTCCATGCCCGTGTCCATCCTCTCCCTGATGCGATAACCTCCACAACCGCCTTGCTCCGGACTACATCTCCACAGGCTACCGTCGACGCGGACGATGTCGAATTCGGGGTAGTAGAAGACTTTCTGGTTGGTGTGGGTGTCCAGAAAGGATTGTTCGGAGCTATGGTAGCGGTATCAGCAACGTGCTGGAGTCATGCATGTCGAATCCGGTATCTTATGCCTGGGATAGTACCCGCATGCAAGAAAGACTTGCCACTCACGAGTAGTTATATCCTCGGCCTCTCCCCGTGCGTCCCTGAGTCCGACTACAGACGATCGTCGCGAGACGCCATCCCGCGGCAGCCGGGGCCGTGTAACTTCTCGGGAACGGGACCAGGTAGAAACTCCAAGCGCCCGAGTCATCGACACCGAGGCGCTCCACCGGTTGCTCGGCGGGGATTTGCTCTATAATTTCCTCAAGTTTCGATTTCTCGATCTCCCTCTTCGCAGCCGCGGTCGGAGTAGGCAAGGCAGCTGAGTCGACCAGCTTTAGCCTGCGAAACGATGCAAGAACTTACCCGTCACCGCGTCGACCCTCCCAGACTTGATCATGTGTCTCGCCTGAGCTGCTCGCAAGTATGCTGCCACTTTCCTCGCTTCCGTCTGGGGCGAGAAGCTTGCTTCGTTGACGTCACTCTTCGGCTGAGTCTGCTCGGATTTTACGGGGCGCGCCGGGCTCTCCTGCACGATCACCTCATCCCTTACGTCCTTCTTTGCCTCCTTGGGCGCAGGCATCACCTCGTCCTTCTTGCCGTTCTGCATCGCCTCCCTCCCCCTATCCCTCACTTGCGCCGCCGTCTCCAACTCCGCCCGCACAAGGTCTGCGTCCGTCCCAACAGGGAGCGTACCGTCCTCGGTGGGGTCATACGAGTCTTCTCCGTAACCTTTGTTCGCTTCCCCCTCCAGGCCTTCAACGCGGAAGGAGAGCTCGTCAAGCTGAATTTACCACTCAGTATTGAGTATTTTCATGTGGATCAAACTCACCTCGCTTCGGATGGTGTCGAGCTCCACTTGCAGGGACTCGGCAGAATAGACATCGTGGTTCTCGTACTCCTTGCCGACCTCATACTCATTCACACTATCATTCTGATACGCGGACGCGTCTGCATTTCCTTGCTGATTCCCAAGCGGAACGGTCCCGTTACGACTTCCGAACCGCTCGTCCAGGACCTTCCTCATAGCCACCCTTAGGTCCTACTCGCATCAGCTCATTCTCCGTCACGATCGGGCGCCATGCTCACCTCTTCCTGAACTGTACCCCTTGCGTGGAGCACATCTTCCACCGCGCCCCTAAGTACCTGAGCAAGGCGCGCCTCGTCCATCCCCGCCGCGATCGGGGCGACCGCCTTGAGACTCGCTGCGTCAAACTTCCTCGGCGTGGCTCCGAGTATCGCTTCCTTCGGGCTGACTGGCGAAGTGACGGTCTTGCCCATCCCTTTCCCAGCCGATCCCACGGTACCCGTCCCACCCGATCCCGACCCCATAATCTTCGGTCCCGGCATCGCAATCATCTCCAACGTCCCCATCAACTCCCTCCTAAACCTCTCCAGCTCCGTCCGTCGATCCCTATTCGCCGCACTGATATGCCCGACCAGTCGTCTCTCCATGTCCCCCTCCGCACCGGGACTGAGACGGGAGAGGGGGACCATGTACCGGAATGCGCGGTGGGCGAGGTAGCTCGAACCGAGAAACGCCAGGGTCCCTGCCGCGCCGATGGAGGCGAGGGTGGTGTAAGGGTGGTCGGAGGCGAAGGATTTGAGTGAGGGTGAGATCGCGGAGGATTTCTTGGGTTTGATTGGAGGCGAAGCGAGGAGGGAGTCGAGGTAGCCTTGTTGATAAGCGCGGGAGAGGGCGTGGCGGTGCTCTGTCCGACATCAGTACTCAATCACTTATCACTTGATCGCGAGTGAATGAAGGTTGAAAGAGGGAGATGATGTGAGGGGAAAGGGGGAGACGCACCATGACGACGAGGCCGATCCTTCCACCTCCTGAAGCGCATCCCACCACGATCACCACTCCCACTCAAAGCGGGACATGAGTCGGGGATATCATTAAGATCGATGAGGATGGGTATACGTTCGTTGAGAGCGGGATGGGAGTTTGGGGAGTCGCATCGGATTGAGGGGAGTGGGAATCGCATCGTGGGCTGTTTCACAGGTCCAGATCTGTGACTGCCAGAGACGCGATGACGATGATGAGGACAGTATACCACACCCTCACGCTCGGTACTCACCAGAACAGAGGTGAGGTCGAGACCCCGTGCTACTTGGTCAATGCTTTATATGCGGGGAACAAGAGGGATGAATGATGGCGAGTGACGATGGGATGGGCAAGCGCCGGTCGATGTCACACGTGACACACTTCTTCAGCCCTTCTTGGGTTTAGTGTAGTTCCAGTGCTGTTACGATCTGCGCCTCAAAAGTGATACAGAACAGCATGCATGGACCAGGAAGAAACAACGAAAACTCTCAAACGGGAGACGACACAAGGAGTAGAGCGACGACATGGTTGGAAAAGGGCTGATGTGAGAATGAAGGGATAGGGTATGACAAACGAAACTACGAGATCAGAAACCATCGTGCTGGGAAAACTTGATGCCTGACAAGCAGGACTTGATCTTTTTACTTCTCCGCCAACACCTCATAACCACACCGCCATTTCGCCCTGGTCCAGCAGGCCCTTGGTCACCAATGTCGCCAACACTCCCCGCATCCCTTCAATCGTCCCCTCAAGCTCTGCCACAGTCTTCTCGAGGGAGTCGATCTTCGCCCGCCGCTCATCGCGAGACTTCTTCGCAGCATCCTTTGCCTTGTCACGGTTCTCCTTGATACGCTCGCCAAACTCAGCTGCTCCAGGTCGCAAGCTTGAAGACACCATTTTGAGCAGCTCCTCGAACGTCGGGAAGGATTGAATCTGGTCGACCGACATTCCGAGCATGGTCTGCGCAGAGCCGTCCTTGAGGTATTTCTCCGGGACTACGGACTTGGGTCGCGCTGTTGATGACTTCCCAGCCTTCTTTCCGACCGCCACCACCGACTCGTGATCGCTGCCGTCAATGTCGGCGAAAGTGACGCTTCGAGATGTAGGAGTGTCGAGGACAGCTGCGGCTACCAGAGCTGGAACACTCGAGCCCGCCTTGGACTGCCGTCGGCTGGGCCGCTTGGCATCAGGTCTAGGCTTGGGAGGACGGCCTCGAGGACGCTTGGCTAGGGCAGATTCGTCACTGGAATCGGAGACCTTGCGCTTGAGAGGAGTTGGAGGAGAAATGAGTTGCGGCTCTACAGCAGTAGGGAGAGTCCATCCAAGAGCGGCGTAGACGGACTGGAGGTCGACATCGGCAGAAGCATGTTGAGCGACGGCTGGCGCGGAGAGCTTGTCGAAGAGGTTGGTGAGACCAAGCTGGCTAGCGGCGTTGTCTCCGAGCCCGGTGATGTCTCCGAAATCGCCATACTTCATGCCGAACGTCTCGGTCATCGTAGGGTCGCTCGTGCAGTGCTCGTCAGGGAAGTAAGACGGAAGAGCATCATACATGTCTTCAGAGCGGTGCATGATACCGGTGGAGAGACCGAAATGAGTGAAAGCGACGGGACTGGGCTCGGAAGGATCGAGAGCTTGCGATTGCTCAGACTCGGTTGACTTGGGACTGGAGGTGTGCGAGTCGGAGGGAAGGGGGGACATGGCTGGAGGTCGTGCTACCGAATGTCAGCAATCACTCCGTACCATGAGGAAGCATTTACCCTTCGCGCCGAGGTCGGCGTCGACGAGGAATTGATCCCAGTCTACAGGCTCGACGCCCATTTCCGAAGTGTGGTCGAAAGACATGAGGGCGAGGAGTTGCTGGTCAGCGGAAATCGACTTGATGGCTGTTGGTATCTTGATATCCGCTGAAGTAGCGGTTGGTGGAATCGGTAGACTCGCACGAGGGGTTGTACTCGTCTTTTGATGCGCTGTAGCGCTGTCCTTGTTGTTGGACTTGAAACTCGCTTGACTTGAGGAACGTCGCGTGGACGGAGGAGGTGGGAGGGTCTGGGGAATTGGGTTGAAGGTGATTTCTTGTTGACTGCGGTTGCATAGTGGAGTAAAGAGGAAAAAAGAGAATCGAAGACGCGAGAAGGGTCGTAATGACGGATTGAAGAAGTGCGCGTCCAAGAAGAAGCGACGGGAAAAGGAGGAAGGGAGGAAATCAGCATTACCATGAGTGTGATGAGTGATAATTCAAGCTCACCTTGTTGTTTTTTTTACGCCCGGAGGCAGCCGTTCTTCGGCTATGTGAGTGATTGACGTAAATGTCGACACCGCGCAGGGCAGGTCACGGGGATTTGGGCGGTGAGGAAGGGCTGTTGTTGGGGTGTGGGAGGGTTGAATGTGGGTTGTTGTTGGGGTATGTTTGGGTCGGGTACGATGATGGACGCCATGATGGGCAAAGAAGGAAATTTGGGTAGGTCCCTGGGTAGATCGGTAGTTGATCACTGGGTGAACAAAGGTCTTCCTGGTGAGGAAGGGTGCTTAGACGATGAAAGACATCTTGGATAGTTGTAGAATGATAGTTCAGTGCAGAAAGAGACACGGATGAAGGTGGGCAGAGGTACTGCCAGAGGCTGGAGCAAGACTTCAAGGTGGAATGTGGTGCTGGGAGGAAGATTGAGAGAAATTGAAAGGGTGGGAAAAAGGGTTAGCGCGGGAAATCTCGGCCCCCGGCGTTACAGCGGAGTTTGGATTTCGGACATACGGCTATCGTGGCGTAGTTAACGAGAGATCTGGGCAAAAGTCAAAGCGCACGTTCCTTCTTTCATTTGAACACGTTCTCTTCAAAGCTCTTCGAACCAAACAACAGTCAGACAAACGTGTCTACAACGCTCATGCCGCGTTTCGTGCTGATCTATGGTGGCTGTGATGGAGTTCGGACGCTGGCTGACTATGAACGAACCCCGGTGGTCCCTCTGTTCATACCCGAATCCTCATCCATCTTCCTTAAATCTTAATTCGCCTCATCTTGTAGAACACCATTATCTCAGTCCTCAACCACTCGACCCTAATCCATCTCTCGCGATTTTCGGACAGTTCAACACGCAGCACCTACCACAAACGATCGACCCACCGCCTGCGAACCTGTCGGATTCGGCACATTCGAGCGGAAAGTCAAAATGGATCCTTTCACTCCTCCACCTGCAACATACCCCTCGTACAGTACCGGTTTCAGTTCTCGCACTCGGTCCTCCTTGCAATCCGGATCGTCGCAATGCTCCTTACCGACCTCAACAGGCTCTCCGGAGATGCTTCATCTTCCTCCGCCAATGAACATGCCCGATCTGGATCTACCAGACCCGAGTCTGCCGTATGATATCTTTGCTAATGGCAAGCGAGATGGACCGGTGAAGAGTGAGAAGCATGTGTGGACAGCGGGAATGTCATCCGAGAAGAGGGACGGGAGGGAAAGATGGTTGGCAGGAGGGAGAGGGAGGATGGGTCTGAGAATCGTCATCGTAACCGGTCAGCTTTCTCCCTGAGCCCCATCCGCGAGAGGCTCTGCTCACCAATCGGCAGAAAACTTCCTCCCGAAGGTCGACGGTGTCACCCGAACTCTCGCCCGCCTGCTTGAGCATCTCCGCCTTGAAGGACACGAATGCATGCTCCTTGGTCCAGGCTCTGGCATGGATTCTTATGCAGGACATCCCTTGGTCGGCACAGCTGGAGTTCCGCTGGTCGTCTATCCTGGTCTGAAGGTTCGCCTTGCTCCGCATCTCGGTGATCGGTTGGCTGATTATGTTTAGCTCAACTTTCTTCGGCCGAAGTTCCTTCGCGCTATCAAGGACTTTGTGAGCTCTCCTTTAGGCGTGCGAGATGATGCTGATGATTTGTGCTAGCAACCCGATGTCGTCCATGTTGTCGACCCGATATGGCTAGGCGCACAGACGCTGATGGCGATGGAGCTTGGGTGGGCTGGCGAGTGAGTCTTGCTTTGCCTGTAATACCAGACGGCTGATAGGTGCAGAAAATGGGTTGGCGAAGACGGCCCAGCGCTTGGAG
>JAABUL010006079.1_pt1 | contig 14260 bp, 3 predicted proteins | sample 5559151 | NCBI WGS metagenome assembly JAABUL01 (sample SAMN10711876, study PRJNA513368) | rock metagenome | isolation source: Antarctica rocks | place: Antarctica: Victoria Land, Pudding Butte sud | reverse complement strand
TTTTTTTTAAAATAAATAGCGTAATTGTAAAAACAATAGAAGAGCAAAATATTTGTTTTTTTCTTAAAAAAGATATTAAGAAACTCGAAATATTTAAAAAATAAAATTCTAGCTAAATTAATATTCTTGTTTTGTCGATAATATTCTAGATCTTCTTAAGTAATAAAAATTGTTAAATAAAGTTTTTTTATTTATTTAATAAAGTGCTAAACAATAATTTTAATTATAAATATTAATTTTAATATCTCTATAAAACAACAATAATTTTAAGAGATTTAATAAAATAGAAATTTAAACAAAATCTAATTTAAATCTAAACAAGTTTTCGACTAAATTTAGAAAAATATTTATTTCTCGAAAAGTAATATTAAAAATTTTAATTTTCTTTGTGCAAACAATACAATTAAATCTACAAGCTTTTAATTTAACTATATTAAGTTATATAAAAAATCGCTTAATTTGTTTTATATATTGTTCGATAAAAATTCTAAAAAATAAAAAACTTTAATACTTAATTTTTAGAAAATATCTTTTTTAAATAATTTAAAAAATACAACTAGAAACTTCTTGCTTTAGACTAAACAAAACAAAACAAAACTTAAAATCGAAATAAATAGATTGTTTCTTATAAACAAGATTAAATTATTTTTAAAAAGTAAAACTAAATTGCTTTTTACAAATAGATTGCTTTTTAAAAACAAAATTAAATTATTTTTAAAAAGCAAAATTAAATTGTTTCTTACAAATAAATTGTTTTTTTTAAAAGACTAAAATACTAAATATCTTTTAACAAAACAAATTTAAACTAAATAAAAAAATTTAATTGTTAAAAGTAATAACAAGAATATTTTAATCTTAAAGCTTCTATATATTTTAAAACTTTTTAGAAGATAGAAATTCTTTTTCTTCTTAAATAATATTATAAATTTTAATAAACAATTAACAACAATATTTAAAACAAAAAAGAAAAAATATAATAAAAGTATTATAATTAAAGTTTGTATTAATAAAATAACAATAAAGTTACAATAGATTTATAACAATAAAATATTAATTAAGTTTAATAATATAGAAAAATAGTCTCTCGATATAATTGTCGAGAGCTATAATAATTTTAACAATATAAATAATATTGTTTGTTAAGATTATTTAATTATTAAAATTTCGAAATTTGCAAAAGTAAATTAATTAATAAAGAGAAAAATTATATTGTTGCGCAAAAAATTTATTAATAAAAATATAAATTAATACTTTATTATTAATTAAAGTTATAATAAAAATTCAAGATTAAATTTAATATAAAACAAAGAAAACTATTATATAATTATTCTTAAATATAGAATTAAACTTAAAAAGTTTTAAAACTATTTTAATTAAGAATTTTTTATAAGATTAAAAATAAAATAAAAACAAAAAAACAAAAAAACAAAAAAATATATAAATTAATTTTCGAATATAACTTTGTTTAGAAACTAGACTTTTTCTATTAATAGTAAAATATCTTTGTTAATACTAGAAATATTATCTAGATTAACAAAGCAAAAAGAGATTTTTTTTATTAAAATATTTTTTTGCAATCTTGTTCGAATATTGCAACTTATAATAGTAGTACAATTTTTACTTATTGTAGATTTCTTTAATTTTTAAAATAATCAAGAATTTGTTTTAAACAATAGTAATAACAAAATTTAAATTTATTAATTTATTAAATATTACAAAAATTGTTAATACAAATAAAATAATAAAAATAAAAAAAGTAATACAAAATTCTAATAAATTGTTAATTAAAATAGAATTGTTTTTTAATTTAATAAAAGTAACAATAATTGTAATAATACAAAACTAATAATATTTAAACTATTAAAGCTTCTTGTTAATCTTAATAAAAGCTTAAATTTATTGTTAAAAAATAAATAATTGTTTACTATTAAAAGTTTGCTAAAATATAGTAGCAAATTAAATAAAATAATTAATGTTGCGCTTTATACAATTAATTAATAAAATATTTATGTTATAGGCGTTCGGGTTAAGATTAAGAGCAGTCGGTGCCAGAACTTGGAGGTTTTTGCAATCTGGCGAAAAGATCTGCTCGATTGCGTCTTTGCCAGTATCTCGATTGCGTCTGTTCTTTTCGATTTTTCTGTCGAAATGTCTGTTCTTTAGTCTTTGATTTCTTCAGATTATTATTAAAGTAATCTGAAACAATAGTACAATATTGTAATTACTATAGAATATTAATATTTCTGAACTTGATAGTTGCAAACGCTCTCGCATCTCTCTGTTTTCTATAAAAATCGATATAAAAACAAATTCTATTACTTCTCTTGTCTATCTCCAAACACTTGTTCAACAAACTCTACAAGCAGCTTTTAATATCGCTCTCGATATCAAGACACATTAACAAAAGCTCGCATTATTATCGACTGCAATTGTTCGAGCGCAATACAAAATTCGCAGTTTATTATCTGCTTCTATCTGAATCGCCAATTACAAAATTACAGACAGAAACTAGTTACTATCAGTTAATCAAAAAAAAGATAATAGTAACTAGCGTCGCATTACTTATTTTTATTCGCAGTATATCTACTATAGATCTAGTATCGATTTCTATCTTTTAACTATTGTCTGTCGCAAAATCTTGTTTATTAAAACTTTGTATACGTCTTATTATCTTGTTCTACAAGTTCAAACTAGTTTTAACAATCTTAATTGTAATCAAATTCGTTTTTTTAGATACAATAAAATATTCGCAATACAAGTTCAGACAACAATCCAATTGTCAATTACAAAATTTGCAGTCGAACACTAGTTACTATCAGTTAATTACAAAAATAATAATAGTAACTAGCGCTATATTACTTATTCTTACTTGCAGCGCGTCTATTCAACTTGTCAATATTGTATTGTGTGCTATTCTTCGATAAATGCAATACTGTTGTAAGCACAATTGTTTGTAGAATATTTGCTAGTAAGCTAACTAATTACTTGTTAGTATAATTTACACAAATTTTAAAAACAATATTTTTGAGTTCTCTGTTGCAAACTTTTATTCTAGAAAATCAAGTTAACTCGGAACAATTTTCTGTTGTCTTTTTAACAATCTATTTCAGTTATACAGCGTTATTTATTCAATAAACACTATATATAATCAGAAATATCTTGTTGCTATTATTGTTAATTGTATATAGTCTTACTAACAATATTTCTGATAGAAGATTTCAATTTAGTATACAATCGACACTTATATAGATTCGATTAATCGATAATATTTTGTTTTTATTCTTTTTATTTTCTCTTTCTGCAGTTGTATCTTTATCTATTACTATTATTATTATTATCGACTCTAAATATCTATATACAATTCAATATAGTTGTATTTGTTGTCGACAATAAATACAAGATTTACGAGACTGTTAAAGTAACTTTTGCAAGCTCGAGATCTGTAATATTTAACTAATATATATATCGAAATTAGAACAACTATTTTTATTACTATTTTATTGTTGTTTTCTCTTATCTCTTTTTGCAGTTAACAGCAATATTTGTTCTGCTCTCTAGATCTTTCTATATTCTATATATTTATAAATATATTAGCTTGTATTACGCAAACAATCTATATTGATTCTGTTTTTTCGAAAAAAGTTGTAAGTTTTCTGAAAGAAAACTTAGATTTGAAACAAAATTAACTATATATTCGACAAATCTGTTCAAACAATTTTCTAACAAGCTAGATTTGTATTGAGATTGTCTTGTAACTTATTGTAATCTATAAACAAACTTAAAGATATTCGAAAGATAGAGATTCAGTAGTACTAATTAAAACAAAATAAGATAGAGAAGAAAAACAAATCAGAAAAATAATAGAGTATACAACAAATTTTTGTAATAGAGCAAGATAAAATATATTCTATTCTATCAATATTAACAAGTTTTGTTAGTCTTGTAATTATTTCAGACAATTAATCTATATAGTATTTATAGTACAATTCAGCGTCTTTAGCAATTAAATCTAATAGTAAATCAAGTATTGCAAAGTACGGAAGCAACAAAATAGAAACTATACAACTGCAAGAAGTTTTTCAATTTTTTTTTTTTATATTATTGTATAAGAAAACAAACTTGTATATAGATCGAAATTGATTGTTTCGAGTTTAAATCGAAATTTGCGATTCAGCTTCAAACAATAGTTCTTTTGTCAAAAAAGAAATTATAGTCGAACACTAGTTACTATCAGTCAATCAAAAAAAGAATATAGTAACTAGTGCTATATTATTTATTTTTATGTGTATCTGTACAAGATCTGCTATTATTGTATCGAGTTCTATTGCTTTTTTATATTGCAAGATAAAGATTTAACAAATCTCTACAAAAAGATTTTCAATATTGTTTTTTTATATTATTGTATTTGAAAAGAAATCTGTATATAGATAATAATCGATTGTATCGAACAGAAAACAACAATCGAGTTTTAAACAACAATTTTTCTGTTAATTACAAAAATTATAGCCGAACGCTAGTTACTATCAGTCAATCAAAAAAAAAAAATAGTAACTAGTGCTATATTATTTATCTATGTTCGATGCGTATCTGTATAAGATCTGCTATTATTATACTGAGTTCTATCTTTTTTCTATTGTCTATCGCAAGATAAGATTTAACGAATCTCTACAAAAAGATTTTCGATACTGTCTTTTTATATTATTGTATATAGATACAAATCTGCACAATAATTGTAATAAATCAAATAGACGCAAATCTATTTCTGCAATTCAATTTTAGACAATATATTTTTGTTAAACAAAACTTACAGCTGAGTACTAGTTACTATCAGCTAACTAGAAAAACAATAATAGCATCTTCTATATATTATAGCACGTAGTACTATTGCACAGCTATATTAGAAACCGTTAAATATTTTCTTGCTAGTAGATTCTCTTACTATATTTATTTCTATTATATTAGTGCTCTATGCAGAAATAAATTTCTGTCTTGCTATATATATTAAGATATTAGATCTAATCTATTACTTTCTATTATTCGATATAATATATACAATTATTGTAACACTCTATACTTACACAGAACAAGCAAGAAAATATATACTATTTATTGTTTTTCTGCTATTTATATTTTGTACAACAGTGTTTAATCGTTTTTATACTATTGCTTTAACAATTTTTGATATACTAATCAAAACTGCGCTAGTCTTAAACGCTAAAAAATTATTAAATTCTATTTTTACTTTTGTAGAGTTACAAGTCTTGAATATTCTGCAGTTTATATATTTGATTGAAATTCAATTAATTTACAGATTCTATTTTTACAATTAATTTAGTATAAATTGAATATCTAAATTGTCGAAACAGCAGAAACAAGAGAATCGCAATATCTATTAACAATACTGACAAAATAAATACAAGAAGAAATTGTTGATTATCGACTCTACAATTCGATTCTACAATAGATTGCTTAAATCGAAAAGCTCGAAAAATCAAGCTGTTGTTCTAACAATTTGTTAATTGCAATTTGTTAAATCAAAAACAAATTTATATCTTTTTTAAAATTGTATCTGACAAATATTAATGCAGACAACAACTATATAGTTTTTTTTAATCTTTTTGCAAATCGAGAATTCTGTCGATCAGAAATACTATTTGTTCAGTACTGTTAAAAATAATATTTCTGTTTAAATTCGATATCGATTATTTTAACTCGAATTTGTCTCTCTCAGAAAAAACAAAAAGTCTCGAGATTATTCTATTTTTATTGCATATAATAAATAATATATTATACAGAAATACTAAGATGTATCTTTCAGATAGATCTATTAAAAACTTATTAAAATATCAGTATAATACTCTTTTCTGTAAATTTAGAAAAATATATATTATAACTGTAGATCTTACTGACAATTCTATTATAGTTTTATATAAGTCGCGAGACTGCCACTAATTATATACTATAAAGCGCTAGTTTTGCAATAAATCTCTTGCGTATATATTTTATTATAGCAGAACAAGCAATTTTGCAACAAATCGAATTCTAATTGTCGAAAACACTTAATTAAAATTCGAGATTAATTAATCAAGTATATAGATTTGTATTGTCTGCTACAAAATAGTTTCTGCAAAATATAAAATTATTTATACTTGCTACTGAACGCTCGATCGCTTATTATTGTATAACAAGAAATTTTTGCAATAATATTGCGAGAAAATATCTTCTAAATATCTTTTGCTTAAATCTTAAACTTAATATTATAATTCTACTAATATAGATTACAAGTTACTGAGTTGTTCAATAGTTATTTAAATTATTGTTAAAATTTGTTAAATTCTTGTTATATTTAGCTCGCAAATAAAAATTTCTATCTGCAAGCAATAGCTAACTACAATAGCAGTTTTCGATTTGTCTATCTATTGTTGTAATAGTTCGAGATCTATATATAAAGACTTTTAAAACAAATTTTCTATCTCAGTTATTCGAAGTATACAATCTATTGTACTATTTCAAATTTTAGACAAATCTATCTCCAAATTTATTTATATTAATTGAGCAGCATTGTCTAGAAAATCTTAATACACTTATTTTATTAAATTGAGTTTTTTCTTTTGTTTTTATCGAGCTCTAAGATTGCTATTTTTCTATCTTGTACTATTAAAACAATATCTCTTGCTTTTATGCTATACAAATTAATTTAATTTATATTACAGTTATAATTTTATTTCTCAAATACTCTACAAAAGAGCTGCAAAAATTCTATTAAACACAAAAACAAAATTAAAACTGTAAAAACACTCTAGCTAGAGCAGCAACAAAAATCAGTTAACAAAATACTTTTTCTGCTGCAACAGTATTAACTACAAATGTCGATATCTTATCTACTTCGATTTTGTTATCAATATTGCTTTTTCTATTTGTAATACAAACTGCAACAGTATTTCAAAAAAACCAAGATTGTCTAAAAAAGAATAGAGAAGTATCAGAAATTGATTTTTTCTATATTATATTATTCGAAATTGAAATCTTTTTTATTTCAGACTCTATATCTTGCAGTTAAATTGTTTTCGAGTATATCGAAACTATATTTTTTTTCTGTCTTTTAATATCTGTCGACAATTTGTCTGTCAGTATTCGAAAATTTAAATTTAGAAAACAGTACAATCAGAAATCAAACAATTCAGTTTTAAATACAATATTTTTTAATTTTTTTTAAATTAACTCTATTGTTTGTTTTCTATCTATTCAGATTTCAGATCGCTATAGTGCTATTGTTAACAAATATTTTTTGCTTGTAAAAAATACAGAGTATTCGATTTCAGCAATATATTTTTTGCAAAATATTTCGATATCTTTTCTATCTATTTTTTCTTAATTAACAAACAGCTTCGATATTTGTCGAGATTCTAATTGTTTATAGAAAATTCTATCAGTTGTTATCGAATTTGCTATTACAGATTTGTTTTTTTTAACTATTACTGCAATATATATTGCTCTAACTCTAAGATTTCTTGTTTTTAAAATTCAAAGCAATCTGCTATATCGAAAATTCGATTGTTTGCTCAAAGAGACAATCGAAACAGCAAAATTTTTTTTTAGCAAAAACAAATATATTTTTGTTGCAGAGTCTGCGTCCGAATCTATATTTTAGAAGAAATCTATATTTGCTATCTATTTAAATTTTGTTATTCTAATATCTGCTCTAATTATTACAATCAAGAATAATAGTATTTCGGCTGCTACTATTAATTCGATTTCTCAAATCAGTCTCGTTTGCTTTATCAATTCTATTGTTTTTATCGATTTAACAGTTAAGAGATTCGAACTTCTTGTTAAATTCTTATCTCTTCAACAAGCAGATATTATTTTCTTTTACTATTTGTCTGCATTTTTTTTAAAATTGTTCGATATCTCGAACAAAACGTTTGTATATAATACTGAATACTTGTTCGAATCTGAAGAAAAAATAGAGAGAATATTATATCTGCTAAAATAATATTTTAAGTTTAAGAACAGCAACTTCAGATATAGTTTTACTATATTAAACAGTATTTCTGTCGCAGTTTTGCCGATCTCTATCTGTATTTTTAGCAACATTAATTTACAACTATATTTAATTTTATTATCTATCTTTAACAATTCTATACTGTTGTTATATTCGATTTTATTACGCACAATTAATGCAACTCTTTCTGAACAACTATATTTCAAGCAGTTTTCTAGAATTGATTGCGTTTTTAAAAAGATCTTGACTTAATATAAAATTGTTTTGCGTATTTATTACAACTGCAAAATTCTGCTGCTAATATTTACTATTAATTAGAGATCGAATTTTCAACATTTTATATAGATTTTTGCTATATATGTTTTTGCTGTCAAAACAATTAAATTTATTTTACTGTTTCTATTACTGTCTATCTATCTACAGACAATCTGCAATCTGCGCGCATAAAACAAAATACTATTAATATACTAAAGATATATTCAAATGTCGATATTAAAAAGACAAAAGATAGAGAATCAAATATTTACAACAACAAATATTTATCAGTATTTCAAGAGAAAATAATTATATCTTATATATACAGCTATATTTAGTTTCTACTGCAATTTTAACATTTTCTGCTCGAACAGAAACAATAGTTTATTTCTGATTAAATTTATTGTTTTACAGATCTAGATAGAGATTCGATAAGCTATACTATTGTTGTATTTGTTGTTAATATTTTTTGTTATTCTAATTTTAAAATCGACTTAATGTCCGACTATATACAGCAGCTTGAACAATATATTACTCTTAACAGTGCTATTTCGCTATATCTTGTTTTTTTTATCAAAATAATAATATCGATTCTGTTTTATTCTGATATTCTCGATTCTGAAAAAAAGATTGCTGCTGATTATATTATATTTCTCTCTGTTGCTTCTTAATTTGCGTTATTTTTATCTATATTAATTTTGTCAAATTGCTCAAGCTTATCGATTTTAGAATCTGTTGAGCATTAAATATTTGCAATTGCTACTCGACAAAATCGAATAATCGATCTGCATTTTATAAACAGTTTTTAAATATACAGTACAAAAAACTCTATCAGATATATAGTTTGCAATATTGTTCGAAACTATAAATAGATTGTCTCAAAGCATTTTATATATAAAAACAAATACTGAATATCTGTAGCTCTACAACAGAACAATAATATCTGTAGTATTTATCTTATTCTTAATACATAAATTAATATTCTTAAATTGTCAGTAAGTACAAAACTGCTATTTGAAATACACAAATTATTCTTTTATTGCAATGTTTTCTGCATAATTAATTGCGCTATAGTAGAAGAAGTTACAAGAATCGATATTGAGCAATAACTTATTTATATACTTTTTGTTAACTGCAAGTTCGATACTCGAACTATTTAAATTGTTAACAATTCAGAGCTTGTCAGTATATATAAAGCAATTACAGCTTGTATAAACGGAATTAAACTATCAGTCTATTTTTATTAATCTGACAGATTTTTATATTTTGTTTAAGCTTGCAATTCTATCGACATTTATATTAACAAGAAGATCAATATAAACAACACATTCGATCAGATATCAGATACAAACAAATTATATATTTATTTCTTTTTGCAGTTGTCAGATCTGTTTAGTAATAAAATAGTAGCAATATTATATCAAACGTTCTACAAACAGATTACAGTTTTTCTGACAACTTTTGCGATTAATTCTCTCTACAGAATATTTTCGATTTTAAGCGTTTCAAAAACAATAGATAAATCTGCGATACTTCTTTTTCTGTTAAGCGCTATTATTACCGGCATACTAGTTAACAACCAGCAACAAAATTTTGTAGAAATTAAAAGCATATTTCTCAGCTGTCCGATAAAATTACTGTTTGTATCGAACAGATCTTTTCTGTCTTTTAATATAGTATTGTTTGTTTTAAAACAGATAGTTAATCTAACCGACAATATAAGTTTCGAGTTTAACAAATCAGCGTCTAAAATATTTACTTCTGTTTAAAATAACAAATATATCTTATTCTGTTCCAATACTTTGTTCTATTCTATCAGTAACTACTTAGACAGCAACACAGAATCTCAATTGTTCAGTTTATTAAATTAGAGATTCTCTGAACTACTATTTTGTCTAGATAGTAACGATAGCAATAATACTGATTGTAGCAATAACAGATCTATTACAAAATATTTACAAAGATTTTTTTTCTTTTTGCTACAGTCTGTCGATATCTATTTAATTGCTTGTTAAGTTCAGCAAGTATACAGATTAATCTGCACTCGCAATATATTTTTTATTTTGTTATTTATTTGTAGTTTTACTTATTTATTCTATCAGCGCATTCCGATTGTTCTATATTTAACAATATTCTCTTCTTAAGAGAGCTTGTTTGTCTATAACAGAATCTTATATTTTAAAATCTTAATACTTTTTGTTTTTGCTAATTTTGCAAATTGCTCTATCAGTTCGATCTACTTTTTCGAGATAGACAAAAAAATAACTGAAACAGTGTTTCTTAAAATTAACTGCTATCAGACAAATATATTTCAGTTCTCGATTTTATTTAATTTAAGACTATTTTTATTGTTACAAATCAATTTAATAATCTGAAACTTTATTGTCTCTCAAATATTAATAGATTTGTAATTTATATCTGTATTCTCGATATTCTTCTGTACAGCATATTTTTTGTATATACTCTTAACTTCTTATTACGCAATACGCAAAATTTCAAAATATTTATTAACAAATATCGATTCTACAAGACAAAGCAGTTTTATCTAAACAGAAACTTTAATAATTTCGAATAGAATTCTGACTATACTGTGTATATTCTTTTTCTTTATATATTTGCTGACACTACTACAAATATTAATAACAAGCTGCGCAAAATCTGATACAACAGTATTATTCTTCAGACATATAGAGAAATTAAAATCAGTAATTTTGCGCAGCAGCGCTATCTTTTAAATTATATTAACTCTATTAATTGTTTGCAAACGCGTCTGGAAATCTTCTATACTGATTTCGCATATAGTATAGAAATTAAATACTTTATACAATATACTGTTCTCGAAGTCTTCTGAACTCGAATAGTAAAACTTGTTAACAATATTGATGTTTTTCGCAAGTCTATATTTATAATTTTGTATTTCGATCAGAAACTTCAATTTCAACACAATATATTTCGGCAGACTAACAATTTTCTGCACAAATATCTGCAATATTGTTTCGATCTATTATTAGACAACTTCTTTAACTGCTGAATTAATTATAGAGTAAAAAATATTGTCAGAACTGTTTTCGACAAGCTCGCGAAAAATATTATACTAATATAGAAGAACAACTGTTTTCAAAAGTAATCTCTCTATTTTGTCGATTTTACAATATATATTTGCTGTCGATACTATCAGACTGTATACTATCTTTTTATAGTTATCAGAGATACAGAGAAACTCAAACTCGATTTCGATTTTAACAATTTTTTCCGAAACAAAAAAAAACAGATTTATATTAAAAAATACAATATTATTACTTGCAGTCTATTTGTTAATTTATTCAGTATTTAATATTTCGAAAATTTAATTTTAAAAAATATAATCTATTCTAGTTAAAAACTGCAGAAGTAACAGAGTATTAATCGACAAAATAAACAAATTTTTTTGATTGCAGAATCTGCAGCAGATAAGTTTGTTAATAATTTTAAAATTCTGAAATTGCAGTTAAACAATATTCTGCAACAGATTAAGATTCGAATTATCTATACAATACAGAAATATTTTTAACTGAATCTATTATATTTACTGCGTTAAAAGTATTGTCAAATCTATTTTTTTTTTGATCAGCAAAATCTGCTCTTCAGATTGCAAATATTTTTTCTATTAGTTTTATAGTTTGTCAAAAGTAAAAAGAAAAACTTTTTAATCGAGAATTGTAGTTCTGCTGTCAAATATTGTTTGTACTAAATATTTTCTATTCGAGAAATAATTTGTTTTATTATTATGCTGAAGAATTGTTAATTTTTGCTTTTTGAAATTTTTGCTATTCAGAGTTATCGAGAACTTATAATCGATCTTTTTATTGTTTTCGATATTTAGCAAAATCAATTTGATATTATAGTAAATGCTGTTGTACAAATCTTGCAGCTTATTTATAGCGTCAAAACTCTTTTGCAATAGTATAAGTTGTAATATTGTCTCTACAAATACAAAAAGTAGAAATTCAAAGCTCTGATTATTGCAATATTGATTGCACAAGATTTACAATACAAACTTGTTATATATCAAGATTTAAACTATCGAGAATATATCTATTGTCTTGAAACGCTCTCTCTGCCGCATAATCTGATAGAGTAAAGCAAAATACTTTTTTTTTTTTTTTTCTATTAGTACAACAACATTTCTGCTGAGACTAACAGACAACACTATGCAGAACAGCTATCAGAAAAATTGTTGCATTTAATATATTTTGTTAAGAGTACAATCTATCTATCAGAATATTTAACAATATACAGAGTTTCTCTGTTATTATTGCTCGAACAGAAAAATATTTGTATTTGATAACAAATAAATAGAATTTAAGAATTTTGCTGTTCAACTAATAGTTCAGTTGTTTTTTAAGAAAATTCTAGACAATCTAATCGATTGCATTGTTTTTTACAACAAGCAATATTAAAGCAAAAAACAAGCTTTTTGCAAAAATTTTCTCAGTTCTCTAAAATCGGAGAAAAAAGTCGGACTGCACAAACTGTTTACTGCGCTACTAGCGAAGCTAAGATTTTTACTCAATATTAATTATGTTTGTCGAAATAATATTATTTTTTATCGATATATTGCAAGCGATCTCTGAAGTAATCGAGTACGCGTACTGTTTGTATAAAACAACTTAATATTAGAGAATAACTATATATAAAAAAACAAATTTTATCGACAGATATTCAGAAGTTTTTAACAGATATTTTAAAAAAAATTAGACAATATTTAAGCAATCGAGTTTTTTAATATTTTCTATTTAAGAGCATTTACAATACTCTGAATTATTTCTATATACAACAAGAACTATTTCTGTATTTTTGTCAAAATTTACAAGTTTTTTATCGACAAACGCAATATTTCTATCGATATAATCGACACTATTCTACAGATTAAGTAGCTGCTGTTATTTTTGTCTGAACAGATTTTGACAATATTTAACAAGCAATATTAAAGAGCTCGACAATATTTTAGCATTGTCGATTTTAACAAACTGCTAAAAGAACGTCAATGTCTGCTAGTTAAGAATTTTCGAGTTGTTATTAATAAAAAAAAGAAAATTGTTTTGCTGCGTAACTTCAAAGCATATTTCTATAGCTGCAAGCTTTGCGACATTGTTAATTTTTATTGCAGTATTTTTTTTGCCGAGAATACAGTCTTTGATATCAACAACAACGTCTCTATATATCTCGATAACAACAATTGTAAAAGCAACAAAACTCTTATCGAGTTTTCGATAAACAAAAATAAATATTTTTCAGAAAAGAAATAAATATCGCTCTCTATTACTCTCTTGCAATTAATTATCTCGCTATTTATATCAGTCTCGCTCTATTATATCTGCATAGTATTGCATTTATTAAATAACAATTTCGGCACTAGAATTTAGTAAAGAAAGTCTCTCTATTATACTGTTTTACAACTTGTTGCAAGTTGTAAGATCGATATATATAATATATATTGCACTGTAGATTATGTTTTTTGTTGTTAATTGCAAGAAACATACTGTACTTATAGTGTTTAAAATAGTTTATATTTACTTTGACGAAAATTTTATTTATTATTTATCTACTCTACAACTTCAGAGCTTAAGAGAAGCAGATTCTCTCTACAGTATAGACAACAGTTAATTAAGATCGATTATATATTTATTAAATATTTTAATAAGTCTGTTATTAACTGAATTAACTAGAGATATGTTGTAGATTCGATTAAATTGTTGTAGTATAATTTTTCTATTAGTTAAGTAATTTGTTGTATATTTGTACTATTTTCGAAACAATTGCTCAGCGCTACGTTCAGACACTAAAATTTAGAATTTGTGCTAAATTTATAGAAAATATATATCAGTCGATTATTTTTCAAAACTTTTGTTCAATCTTTCTATTCTGAATCTCTATTTTCTTTTCTCTATCTATTCTATTTTTATTTATAATATTTTATTCAACGCTTTTTCTATATTTTATAATCGACGTGGACTTTAG
>JAABUL010006077.1_pt1 | contig 14261 bp, 18 predicted proteins | sample 5559151 | NCBI WGS metagenome assembly JAABUL01 (sample SAMN10711876, study PRJNA513368) | rock metagenome | isolation source: Antarctica rocks | place: Antarctica: Victoria Land, Pudding Butte sud | reverse complement strand
GTGGTACGAAGGGGCGCAGCAGCAGTATCATCGCGGGCGGTAGGGTATGCATTCGGTACCTCCTCTTGGTCGAGTGGTATCGAGCATACCCCGCCGCTTCACCTCATGCCAATTGGGGAAAGTCGAGGTAAGGAGGGTATGGACACCGTTTGGGTTACCGCGGTTGATGATGGTGTTGGCTGCGCCTGTGCGGCCAGCGGGAAAAGAAGGGAAATTGCATGAACAGACGGATCTTTCTCCTCGGCCTCGTGATCGTCGCGGTGCTGACAGTCATCACCTTCACGGCGGGGGGCGGAGCGGCGCAGACGACCGCGAGCAGCACTGCAGGAACCGGCAGTGCGGTAGCGACACGCCCACCGCCCGGCTCGGTGGGAGCGACACGCCCGGCCACAGTCGCCGTGACGGCAACACGGGCGGCGACGGTATCGGCCACAGCGGTGGCGACCGGGACGGGCGGGGGCACGATCGTGCCGGTGTCGGGGACGACGGGTCAGGCGCGGGCGAGTTCGCTGAACTTCGTGCTGGTCGAGGGACTGGTGCTCGGTCTCGCGGTGGTGGGGACGGGCATCATGCTAAGGCGGCGGGCATCGCGGGAGTAGAAGGAGTAGTCGATGAGCACCGGGGATTGGCAAAGCGCGCTGGGCAACTTGCTCGATGCTGTCCCACCCGATGAAGACCGATTCGAACTCGAACTCCTGACGCAGCAGGATACAGACGGGGGTCTCTTCAAGGATCATTTGCCCGATGATGCACTGCACCACTTGAACGATGAGTATGGCGACTATTGGTGGGTGAACACCGGCGCGGAGCAGGGCAACGCTTGGATTAGCCACCGGTGGCGTGTGCTCCGGGCTGACTCGGATGTACTCACGATCACGTTCGCTCGCCTTTTATGACCAATAGTGGCGCGATAGTGCGGTGAGATAAAAAATACCCCCTGCCGACTGTTACTAGCAGTCCGGGGGCGGCGGCAAGGAAGCGGTGGGGCTCCCATGCAATTCGATTGTACCACATTCCACATTGGCATCTTGGCCCCGAACGCTTCCCAATCGCGGGAGCGTTCAGGGCCTTTTTTCGTGCGAAATATCGTGTCCGAAGGCAGCGACGGGGCACCCGCGAAAAACGACAACCAAAACACATATCGTGTTATGTCTGTCAACAACAGTTGACACGCACTGGCATTCATTGTCTGTCAACTATAGTTGACAGCATTGACATTCACTAGGCGGAACGATATCATCGCCACAGCGGAGCGATTCGAGTTCCAGCAGGAGGTAGGCAGAGTGGACGAGAAAACCTTGACGACAATTGGCGGTTTGGCCCGGCACTTCAACGTGAGCACGGTGACGATCAGAAAATGGGAGGAGCAGGCAGGCGTCACGCCGATCCGCGAGGAGACGGGCAATCGCCGACTCTATTTGCCGTCGGACATCCGAGCGATTGAGGCATGGCTCCACAGGCGGCCACAGCGCACCAATGGCGATGAGGCTTAAAGCAAAAACCGCCCAGCACGGCGGTCTTCGCGAGATCCGAGGATCTGAAAGGTCTACGCCGATGATACACGATGACAGGCAACACCGCAACATCACCGAGTTCTTGTCGGCGCTCTACGGCAATCAGGAAAGCGGTGCCGAATGAGTGCGCTGCCGAACCTCAGCCTATCCGCAACGCATCAGGCAATGCTCAGCGCGTCAGCGATTACTGCCGAAGTAGCCGCCCAGCGCGGCTATAAGACACTGACCACGAAGGTAGGAATCACCACTCTGGGCTTCGCTGACTACCAGGCCCGAACCCCGGCCTTGTTGATCCCCATCCACAGTTTCGATGGGAACGTGGGATCGTACCTGATCCGGCCCGACGATCCCCGCATAGACAATACGGGGAAGCGGCTCAAGTACGAATTCCCGAAGGGTGGCCGGATGCTGGTGGACGTACCGCCCGCCGTCCGGCCCCGGCTGGGCGATCCCGCCACGCCCCTCTGGATCACCGAAGGATCGCGGAAAGCCGATTCGGCGGTGTCCATAGGCCTGGCGTGCATCGGCCTGATCGGCGTCTGGAACTGGCGCGGGACGAACGGCGATGGCGGGAAAACCGCGCTGGGTGACTGGGAAGCCATCGCTTTCAATGGGCGGGACGTGTACCTAGCGTTCGATTCCGATGCATGGCGGAAACCCCCGGTCCACGCGGCCCTGAAGCGTCTGGCGGCCTTCCTGAAGACGAAGGGGGCGCGTGTCCAGATCATCACCCTTCCCGACGCCCCGAACGGCGCGAAGATGGGTCTGGACGATTACCTGGCCAGCGGGAAGGCGGTGGGCGATCTGCTGGCGCTGGCCGCGCCCGATGTTCAGCCGATCACCGATCCCGAAGCGGACACGGTGGACGGGATGCTGGACGATGCACCCCAGCCCGGCCTATTCATGCCCGATGGCTTCCGTCTGGATCCTTCGGGGACGTACCGGATCGGCCACGACGATCAGGGGGAAGAAGTAACCCGCCAGATCGCCCCGAACCCGATCCTGATTGTCAAGCGGTTCCGCGATGTTGACGATGGAGCGGAAAAAATGGCCCTGGCCTGGAAGCGGGCCAGCGGCTGGCACACCTTCCAGGCGGATCGGGAAGTGGCGATGGATGCCCGGAAACTCCCCGCCCTGGCCCGTGTGGGTTTCCCAGTGGGCAGTGAAAACGCGAAGGCGCTGGCCAGTTACCTGTACCACGCGGAAGCCCGCAACGATGCGAACCTTCCCCTGCATCACATCACGAGTCACATGGGCTGGCAGGGCGAAGGCGGGCGGCTGGGCTTCATGTGGGGCCGGGAACTGATCGGCCCCGATCCGGGCGCAGTAACATTCCAGGGACGGGACGCGGGCGACGTTCAGGCCGCCAGCGGCTTCCATACCCAGGGGACGATGGAAGGCTGGATGGAAGCGGTGGCGGCCCTGGAGGGCTTCCCACGCGCTCTACTGACCTTCTATGCGTCATTCGTCCCGCCGCTGCTCGATCTGCTGAACACGCCGAACTTCGTCCTGGATGTGAGTAATAGCACTTCCACGGGGAAGACTACCGTGGCGCGGGCGGCGGCTTCCGTCTGGGGAAACCCGGACGAACGGCGACCCGATGCGGCGCTGGGGACGTTTGATACCACGGCGGTGGGAATCGAGCGGCGGGCGGCGATCCTCTCCGGCCTGCCCCTAATCCTCGACGAAACACAGCGGGCGAAGGATCAGGCGAACCTGGCGGAAACGGTGTATCGCATCGCCCAGGGCCAGGGGAAGACACGCGGAAGCGTCCAGGGGATGGCCACCACGTCTACCTGGAAAACCGTCCTGATCGCCACCGGGGAAGCGCCCCTCACGTCCTTCGGCCAGCAAGGCGGTACGCGAACGCGCACTCTGCAGGTGCGGGGAATGCCCTTCGGGGGCCAGGACGCCACCACACTGGCGCTGGTGAAGCGGCTGAATGGGGGAATCCAGTTCAACTATGGCCACGCCGGCCCCGCCTTCGTCCGCTATATCCAGTCGCACATGGACGATCTGAACTTCTGGCGGGAGATGGCAATGGTCCGCGCCCAGGCATACGCGAACGCGGTGGAAACCCCCGAAGCGGGCCGCCTGGCCGAACACGCGGCGGCGATTAGCGTGGCGTCCTGGATCGCCCATGAAGCCCTGGCCCTCCCCTGGGACTGGGACGATCCGGTGGAACCCTTGTGGAAGGAAATGGCGGGCGAAGCGGCGGACGCATCCGGCGAAGTCCGGGCGCTGGACGATGTGTATTCCTGGGCGATGGCGCGACAGAAGGACTTCTACGGACGCCACGAGCACGACGATTTCACCGGGAAGGATCGGAAGCCGCCCGTGGTGGCGGGCCGCTGGGAACCGGACGCGGCCTGGGGCTTCATCGCCTTCTATCCGCCGATCCTGAAGAAGATTCTGACCGATGGCGGGTACAACCCGGAAGGGATACTGGCGGGCTGGCGTCAGCGGGGCTGGCTGGACGTAAGCGAAGACGACAGGAAACGGTACACGAAGCGCATCCGTGTGGGCGCGGAAAACGGTCATCTCGTAGTGGTCCGGCGCTCAGCCCTGGACACGGGTGGTGACGCATGAGTGGGAACAGTGGGAACGCAGTGGGAACACCAGTGGGAACAGACTTTAGACTATCAGGAAAGGATAAATTCATAGTGTTCCCACTGTTCCCACTCTTTATCACTGCATCTATAGAAGGAAAAGCGGGGGGTATAAAACATCCCCCCAGGAATTCTCTATAGATATGGTGTCTGGGAGTGGGAACGTGGGAGCAGAAGTGGCTTTGTCCGTTCCCGATGCGCTAAAGTCCGTTCCCGCCAGTGTTCCCACGTTCCCACTCGATCCCGGCCAGTGTGATCGGGCCGGATCGGGACTTCAGGCGATCACGATCGGCTATAGCGGGGATAGCGGGCTGTTCCCACACCGCCTCGAACAAGTCCTCGATGCGCGGGAGGCGGCCCGATGAACATATCCATAGCGCCAGCCGACACCGCCGACAGCGCCACCATGGGTCAGCAGGCCGGCGACGGGGTTTGCGAGCAGACTTCGGGCAACCAGCCCGCAAACTCGCCACGAACTGCCACACGGCGGGGACGGCGGGGGCGCGATGGTGTCATATCCCGCGGCTTTCCCGACCATACAGCGCGCCGATAACGATCATCCGTCGTGACGAGTGAAGAAGGGCATGATGACGACGAAGTGTGCAGTTCCTGCCGAGAATGTGAACCTCACTGCGAAACAGTGGACGTTCCTGGAATCCCTGCTGGCGACGGGTGAGATGACCGCGTCGGCGGCAGCGGCGGGCGTGAGCAGGCGAACCGCGCACGTCTGGGTGAAGCTGCCGCAGTTCGACGCCGCCTATCGCGCCGAGCGCCGCCGGCTCCTGCAAACGGCGACGGCGACGCTGCAACGCTACGCCGTCGGCGCCGCGCGGACGTGCGTCACGCTGATGGCGGATCGCACGATCGCGCCCGCCGTACGGCTGGCCGCGGCGCGAACGATCCTCGACCTGGCCTTCCGGGGCGCGGAGATCGAGGACATCAGCAGTCGACTGGATGCCCTCGAACAGGGGCAGGAGGGGGCGCGATGAGACGCGGGGACGTCCGGCGCATCGAGCGACTGGAAGGCCGTCGGTGGGCTGCCGCGCCGGTCCATCACATCACCGATGAGGAATTCGACCGATGGGAACGCGCCTTCCTGACCCGGCTGCGCGGCCCGCTCGGCGCGGCGTGGTGGCCCCTCGTGGACGGGATCCTCGCGCTCGATGGGCGACCGCCGAGCCTGGCCTTCTGCCGGGCGGCGGGCTTTCTTACGCTCTCCATCGACGCCGCGCTGCAGGGCGACGAGGCGCAAGCCGACCGGTATCGGGGCCTATTGAACAGCCGGTTGCGCGAGGAATATCCCGCGCTGTGGCCGCTGTACCCGGATCGCATCGAGGAGGAGCCGCCAAGCCCCGGCGTCCGGGCGGCCCCGTCACGGGCGGAAGGCGGTGTGCGTGAAGGTGAGCGACCGCACGTGACTGGCACGATTGGAGTCCGGCGCGCAATGGCGGGCCAAGGCGGCGGCTTTGCCCGTGCCGGATCATGATTACGATGCCTTCGCTCGTGAGTTTGGGCGCTGCCTGGTGGAGGAGCCGAACTTCTGGGAGGGATATCAGGCGGCGTTCGCTGCGCTCGTGGAAGGGCAGGCGCGATGAAAGTAACGAACGTTCGCCGGCTCGAAAAGCTGGAGACGCGGCGGCATGTGGGAGCCACCGGTCCCGAATGCGGCCACGACCCCGCGGCGCCGTTTATGTTCACGCTGGACACCGATTCGACGCGTGCCGAGGGACGGGGGCCGGCGGAATTCTGCCCGCGCTGCGGGAGGTGCACCTGGTTCACGATCGTCTTCGATCGGCGGGGGCCGTAGCGGGCACGCGGCGACCGCACGTCGTGATGCCCACGCACTGGGATGGCGGCGGCCGGTGGGGCAGCTGATGGCGGACTCGTTCGGTGAGAATCCGCTGCATCCGTACCGGTGAGGCAGGCGTGAAGCGTGGCAGCAAAGAAAACGGCCCGCTCAGCGCCCTGCTCCGCCCTTGTGCGGATCGGGCCGGGGTGATTCAGCCTCGTCCTTGTCAGGCAAGAGTCTTTGACGCATCACGCCGACTGTCAGGAATTGAGAAACAAATGCTATCCTGACGATTCTGGGCCGACCGCCTGACATCGGGCTGGGGCAGACCCCAGGTTGACAGCCCCATACATCGGCCATCGTCGGCGGGAAATCGGCGGCGCGCGGCGATGGAACGCGCTGATTGACGCGATGGAGCCGCCCCGAAGGACGGCTCCCCAGTCGGCACACGGTAGACGGCGGGGACGGTCGCGCTCGAGCGCGCTGCCGCGCCCGTTCGCTAGCCGTCGCCGAGGCGGCGGATGAAGGCGGCTTCGCCGCCACCGCCCGTCCGCGGCGGCGCGGGCGGTACGCTCGGCGCACTTGGAGCTGGCGCACTCGGCACACTCGACGCGGCGGCGCAACTGACCGCTGTGCCGCCGGGCGTCCGCTCGATCACATTGCTGGCGTCAATCGTGCCGGGGCCGGGGAACATGGCGGCCTGGCCGCTGCCGCCGATGATCCCCACTTTCTTGAGATCGGCGATGATGTCGGTGGTGTTCTGGTACAGCGCCGGCGCGAATCCGTAGTTGTTCGGCGGTCGGGCGCCCATCGTATAGCTGGCGAGCACGCGATGCTCCGCCTCCTCGGCGGCGTACTGGAAACTGACCTTGACGAGGTCCGGCCGGTTCATCGCCGTGAAGGTCATCATCGCGGCGATCTGCGCGGCGACCTCGCGCGTCTCCTCCTCCTGCACGGCATTAAAGAAGACCTTCAGATCGGTCAGGATCGCCGGGTCCGGGATCGTAAAGGTCTGCGTCAGCGGCTTGCCGCCGAGGCCGAGGAAGAAGTCGAGGTGCGCCCGCTCCTGCGCCCGCGCCGCCGTGACGATGGCGACCACCGGAGCGGGCCACGCCGGCTTGAAGTTGCCCTTCGCGTTGCTGTCCAGCCCCGCACCGAGAAAGGTCACCCCGAACATCTCGACGGTGACGGTGGTGTCGAGGATGTCCTGGAGATTCTCCGCCGCCGCGACATCCGTGCTGATGGAGGGCAGGAGACCGGCCTTGTCCAGCGCCAGACCGACGCCGAGCGCGCCGACGCCCTTGAAGAGCGTGCGCCGCGGCAGTCGCGCATTCGTTACCGTTTCGAGTTTGTTCACCGTGAAGACTCCTTGCTACGTTTCGTCCTGATCGGGGTGTTACGGCGTGAGGTGGCTGAGGCCGGTATTGTCAATCGCGCCCGGCCCCGGATAGCTGATCTGCGTGCCGCTGCCGCCGATGAAGCCGAGCTTCTGCAAGGCGGTCGCCGCCTCGCCGACGCTGCCGAAGAGCGCCTTCTCGAAGGCGACATCGTTGGGCGTGCCGGAAAGCACCCCGGCCTGGATCGCATAGAAGCGGACCCCGGCGCGATGTTCGGCCTCGATCGCGCCGATCTGCAACGCCACCTGGACCAACCGGCCCTGACCGAGGATGGCGAACTCCTGCGCCGCCGCCATGTAGGCGGCGATGAAGGCTTCCTCCAGCGTAATCAAGGTCTTCAGGAAGGTCGGCACGTCGGTGACGATCTTCGGGTCGGGGATGGTGAAGGTGGTCGTCAAGGGCTTCGCGCCCGCGCCAGTCAGATAGGCGTAGTGCGCCTGCTCCTCGGCCCGCGCCGCCCGGAGCGTCTGCTGCTGCTCGGCGTTGAGCGCCAGTTTGCCGTTGGCGGCGTTGTCGAGCGCCCCGCCGAGCGCGGTCACTGCGAAGGCTTCGGCGGTCGCCGCGATGTTGATGATGTCCTGGACGCCCTCGCAGGAGGCTGCGGCCGCCTGCATGAGACGAACATCGTCCGCCGTCACGCCGAGACCCGCGTGATACTGTGTCGCCATCCCAATGTGCTCCTTCCCACAACCGATGGCGCCGCCACTCGGCAGCGCCGTTGATGAACGGTGGGCAAACAGCACGATTCGTGCCATACATTTGTCCGTGGTTCGTTCGTACCGGCGACGCGCATGATGACGCGTGAAGTGAATCGGGCAGCATCGCTGGACGCCACAGTTGCGCATCCCCCCTATCCCTAATCTGAATGCCGTTCAGTCGAGAATCTCGATGAGCATATTGTGCCGCACGAGCGACTGCGCTCTTCCAGACCGATGGCTCCCATGGCGGGACGTAGTACTCTCACACGAACATACTTAGGGCGGGGCGGCTGTGCGGCATGGGGGAGCGCACGGCATTGCACTTGCGTCGGCAATCGTCGAGGTTGATGAGCGGGTGACCGGTCATATACGGAGCGGGAAGGGCGAGGATCGCGCACAAGAACTTCGAGGACCGAGGCGTCATCCAGCCTCGGACAAACGCGAGGCGCTCCGCGCGCAGGCCGAGATGGACTTCGACCGAGACAAACATGTTCTCCATCACGGTCTGGTATCGCCGGAACTGACCGGCATCGTGCGCCCGGTGGCGGGCCGCATCGTCGGATGGGAGTAGCCGTGGCAAAGAAGTTCCCGGGCCGCTGCAGGCCGCTGGTGGCGGATATCCTGATTGCCCTGGTCGCGTGCGGGGGGACCGCGAAGCCGCAAGACGCCGTCGGCGTCGCGACGGAGACCTCCCTCCCCATCCCGACTGCCGCACCGACGGACAGCCCGCCGCCGGCGCGGGCGGCCGCACCCGTGGAGAAGGCCGGATCGGGCGCGACGTGTCCCGACGGCTACCCGATCAAAGCGGACGACGCCACGACGGTGTATCGCCGCCCCGGCCAGCGCGATTACGACGCGACGAACGCGCGGCACTGTTTCGCGTCCGAAGCGACGGCGCGGGCGGCAGGATACCAGGCGAGCCAGGGATGAGGTGATCGATGACCTCGAGCGCGTCAGACCAATCCCTCCGCCGTGCGGGCGAACGTCGCCCCGGGGGCTGTACAGCAAGCGGAGCGCTCCCTCCTCATATGGCAAGATTGCCCGCCCGCCCGATCGCCCCGTGTCCCTGCGCATCGAGCAGGACACCGATAGAACGATAGCGAACCCGGCGCGGTTCTTCCCGCGGGCGGGGCGAGGCGTGCGCCAGGATTCTGGCCCTCACAAACCTTCGTTTCGTGGGAGTAGAACAACGTGATGCTAACTACACCCTAGTTGGACGGTTAATGATGGCTGCCGCCTTGTCTCATTAACCCAACGCTACGAATGTCTCATTTCCATGTATCAAAACGCAGGAATGCAGGACGCCTGTGAGACGATGATAATAAGACGAGTTATGAAACGCGATTCATTGGGAAAATAGAGCGGTGTTTTGCGGTAGGTAGCACCACAGGGAACCGTGTATGGGCATCTCGGTCGCTGTAGAGAGCCGCGTCAGCACGCTGGCGACCCAAGAAATTGACGCCAGCGGTGCGATGCGGTCGCGAGATCGCTGAATGCGCCGCGCGAATCGCGCGTGGTGGGGTAGACGTACACCCCGTTCACACCCCGATCCCCCGTCCACGGTTCCCTGTGGTGCTACCCAACCTCATCCGGTATCAAATCTAACTTTCTCTTGTGCTATAATCTGCTTTCTCAAAACGCATATGGCACGACCGGAGCAGTACCACCAGCCAGCATTATCCCTTGACCAGACACAGCGACCTCAAGGCAGCGGCGAACACCAATCGCCACTGATACCAGCCGAAACGCTTCACGACGGCGACGAGCCGGTGATGCCATCAATCGCCGCCGATCCAGTGGGGTTACACCGTGGCAATGCCAGTGACCGGCTACCGCATGACTTCTGGTCGGAGTTCCACCGGGAATGGGAGTTCCGCGAGCAGCACGGCATGACGCCGGTCTCCCCCGCCGAGTTTGCCGATATGCGCGACTTCTCAGATGGTGTGACCTTGTCCCTCGACATTGACCAGCCGCAGCCACCCTACGAGCGGAAGAAGACACCGTAGCGGTGTTTCCTCATCACGCGCATTCCGTCTGCTCCTGGTGTCGCTGAACGAGCGCACCATCGGCGTTACCAGCCAGCAGACGGAGGGACATCAATGGGAACAGCACAGCCGCCACCTGGAGATCAGGCGGGCAGGCCCGCGTATTTGCGCATCGTCCGCTTCAAGCGCGATGCGGCCGCAAAGCGGGTCTATACCGCAGCACAAGAGGCGATCTTTCACGCCGAGTGCGATCTATCGGTCTACAACCTGCGGTTCAACGGCGAGCCGACGGTGGTTGTCTTGGGCGACGCACCACCGGCGGACTTGGACGAGCGGTTACAGAGAATGCTTTCTGCAGGAACCCCGGCAGACTTGCCGCCAGAGGTAATCGCGATGCTGACACAGCGGAGCATCGAGGAACGGCGGCGAGCGGTGTGGAGCGAAGGTCATTACGACCCCGGAGAATGGCTCATCTGAGAGCGACACTACCGCCCCTGCCCATCGCGGCAGGGGCGAATCTTATACTCTATGACTGCATATCCGCGACGAACCGCTAATAACTGGTAAGATTGTTGCACACCATTTCGGCACGCCGCCCGTTAACACAGGTGATGATCGGTAAGTGAAGGACAGCGGTTGTGGGTAGGGAGAGCAAACATGGCGGTTGAGCGCGCGCCACAGGTGCGGCGGTTTGCGTCCCCGGCGAACGGGGCGAAGCGGGGCGTCCGGCTCGAATGGGAAGGCAAGAAGGCCGAGATTGACGTGCCGGTGCTGCCGTTCCAGACCATCGAGACCATCAACGAACCCCGCCAGCAGTTGACGCTCTTCAGTGCGCCCGACGATGCGCGGCCCGCCTTCACTCGCACCTGTTCGCGCAGCGCGTCGTGGATCACCTGCCATGTGCCATTGCGTCGCCAAATCCGATAGTAGCCTGCGGCGGTGCTCCACGGCGGAAAGTCGCGCGGCAGTTGTCGCCACTGACAACCGGTCTTGATGCGATAGAAGATCGCGTCCACGACGGCGCGGATGTCCACCGTGCGCGGGCGACCGCCAACCTTGGCAGGCGGGATGAGCGGCAGAAGGTGCTCCCACTGGGCGTCGGTCATGTCAGAAAGATACGTCGATTCTCTCATCCTCCCAGTCTACCGCGTTTCACACCCTTTACACACAGGCTCTCACTCCACCACAAAGGCGACTCTCTTCGGCTATTTACCATTGTTTACATATTGTTACGAAAATCGTCACTTTTGCCTACTACCATAGCGAAAGTTATTGCATACCATAGTAGTCGGCGGTTATCGTTCGCGTGTCGGGATGAGTGCGCCCAGGCGGTACCGACTGGCGATGCGACTCGAGGTCAGCGACGATGCGTGCCACACCATGGGACGCGAAGATTTCTACGGAGGAGCAATCACGATGCATGAACGCGATCAGGCAGTCATCCGGGCAGTGAATCACGGTTTGACCCGGCGCACCGTCTTGAAGAGTACGCTCGCCGCTGGCGGCGCGCTCGCCCTTTCCACCTTCGGCGGCGGTATCATCGGGCGAGAATTAGCGGTGAGCGCTGCGGAGGACGAAATGCTCCCCGCGAGCAAGTTCACGATCAAGAGCACGATCGCCGTCAATCTGACCAAGGATTTCGCGCGTGCGCCCCTCTTTCAGGGCGCGTTCAACGGCCAACCCGTCTGGTACGTCATCACTGAGGCGTCGGACGAGGGCGTCGCAAGCGATATTGGTGTCAACTTTGCCCCCCGATTGGCGAATGCCGCCGTCCCTTCCGTTCAGCAGGTTACGTCTTCGAACCCGGTACTCGGCCGTGGCATGGCGACCTTCGCGGGCGCGCCGGATTTTAGTCCGACGCGCGTGCTCGTCGCCGGCCCGACCGGCTTCCCGCCCGCGATGTTCGCACCCGGCGCCAATGCGGACGCGAAATACAGCGATCTGGTGCGCGTGCAGGGGACCAACGTCGTCTATAACGCGCCGATCGTCGCGGTCGGTTCGGGGCCGTTTGATGTGACGAATCACACCAACACGCATGACCGGCTGATCGGTATTGACACGGCAAAGATGACTGCGGACCTCGTAATGGTGCGCGCCTTCTCGCATGGCAAGGACATCCTCTACCACAGCTTCTCGTCCTCCAATCCTCTCGCAGCCCCGATCGAGCGCGGGACGCTCGTCCCGCTGCTCGATCTGGTGTCGCCACCGAACACGCGGACGGTGCAGGCAGGCGCCCGCTCCTCCATCTTCGCCTTCGTGAACGGTCAGACGGGTATACCGGGCCCGCCCGCACAAGGGTTAAATCACGTCATCCTCGACGGCGGCGGCACAAAGGACGCGAGTTTCCAGAATGCCGACGTACTGGACAAATTGTTCCGCGGCGGCGACGCGCACAATATTCTCGATTCCTTCCCCACCCTGCGAGACCCCGCGCTGTCCCACCTCTACACCCCGTTGTGGGACTTGCAACTCGTCAAGTGGAGCGATGACGCGGTCGCGCGGGGCGTGAACGTGGCCCAGACGGACGGGAATCAGATTCGCCAGTTGGCGGCGCAGGGGGTGGTCCACTCGCCCGATGATCTGCCCCTTGTGACTGTTGGCATCATCGTCAACTGCCCGGTGATCGGCTTCATTGACCAGGCGCCCGACGCGCCGCAGGCCGCCGACCCGGGCATGACCTCCACACCGTTCCGCGGCGCCCCGTAGCGCCGCCATTCGCTTCGTTGACGAAGGAGTTTGCCATGATCATCGCGCGCGCACCGTTTTTCAAGAGCGACCTTGAGGTCATGAACTACGCGCTGACACTGGAGCATCTGGAGAACAACTTCTACCGCACGGTCAATGCCTCTGGGAAGTTGCAAGGGAATGCGGTCAAGTACCTCACCATCATCGGCGCGCACGAGCAGGCGCACGTTGACGCCCTGACCGCGTCCATCCGCCAGGCAGGTGGCACGCCGGTGGCGGAATTGCCCAAGTATAACTTCGCTGCGCTCGGTGATATCAGCATGATGGCTGGTATCCTGAAGGTCGCGAGCGTTTTGGAGGCGACCGGCGTCAAGGCGTACGATGGCGCGGCGCGCGAGATTACGAGCAAGCAGGTTCTCGCAGTCGCCGGTGCAATCGTGCAGGTCGAGGCGCGACATGTGGCCGCGATCCGGGCGCTGATTGACCCGAACGCCAGCCCGGTGCTGAAGGCTTTCGAGGACAAGGCGACTCCGCAGGAGATCATGGACGCCATCAAGCCGATCATTAGTTAGGCGCGAGCGAGCGAGCCGTATTGGCGCACGCGCGTCGCGCGTGGTGCGGGATAAAGGAGCGACAGAGATGACGACCACGGTTGAGCGGATGCTATGCGATGCACTGTCCACGCCATTCTCGCGGCGCGGTCTGTTCAAGGGGCCGGTCGCAGCGGGGGCCGGCGCATTGATACTGGCGAGCCTGGGCGGCGCATTTGCCACCATGGATGTGGCGGCAGGGCCACTCGACAGCGATCTGGAAATCCTTAACTACGCCCTGACATTGGAGCATCTGGAGGCGGCGGCGTACAAGGCGATCAATAGCGTCGGCGTCCTCACCGGGCGGGCGGCGACTTACTTCAAGTCGTTCGGCGCGCACGAGATGGACCACGTCAATGCGATCATCGCCACGATCCAGAAACTGGGCGGCACGCCGGTGCAGCCGCAACCGTACAACTTCTCGAGCGTGCCCAAGGATCAGGCGGGGATCGTGATGTTCTTTCAGACGGTGGAATCGGTCGGCGCGAGCGCCTACCTCGGCGCCGGGCCGTCAATCAAGAGCGCTGACATCCTCGAAGCCGCCCTGAGCATCCACGCGGTGGAGGCGGAGCATGCGTCGGCACTGGCGGACCTTGCCGCGCCGGGGACGGAATTATTCGCGCCGGAGGCGTTCGCGACAGGGCGGACACCGGCTGAGGTGATGCAGATCGTCGCACCCTTCTTTGCCGCAGGAGCGCCGAACGTGCCAAGCGCGCCGCCACGGACCGGCGAGGGTGGTGACTCCCGCTTTATCCGCCGCCTCGGCGAAGGATAGTAGAGGATCGCGCGTTCGATCATCGGCGTCTCGGGCCGTGGAACGATCTTCCACGGTTTCCGCACGCTTGGGCGGATCGCCACTCTTCCGCTAGGTGTGCCCGTCAGATTTCCGCGCCTGAAGGGAGGGCAGCGGAGGGAGGACTGACCCGCCGTCGCCAGGGATGGTCGGCGGCGGGTCGCCACGGGGTGCTGCGCGCAGGCGGCGCGGGCGGAGATT
>JAABUL010006076.1_pt1 | contig 14264 bp, 1 predicted proteins | sample 5559151 | NCBI WGS metagenome assembly JAABUL01 (sample SAMN10711876, study PRJNA513368) | rock metagenome | isolation source: Antarctica rocks | place: Antarctica: Victoria Land, Pudding Butte sud | reverse complement strand
TATAAGAGTTATATCTATTTTCTTTATAATTAAATTTATAATAAAATTAATATAATAATTAAGAGTTTTATTAATTCCTATATTTAATAGCTTTTTAAATAATATATTAATAATTATAACCTATCTTAAGTAAATAAAAAAGAGAAATATCTTAGCTTAACCTTATAAGTTATAAGGCCCTCTTATATTAAGATTATATTAATAAGGTAATATTATACTTATTTAATTATATTAATAAATTTACAATAAGTTATATTAAAAGGTTAAGATTAAATAATATAAGTTAATAAAGTCTACTTAATTATTATACTTGATAATTTAGGAATATCTTTAATTTAATAGATAATAAATTCCTAACTTATCTTTATTTATAAAGTATCTTTTAATAATAATATATTAAAAGTTAAGTTAACCTTTTATAATTTAATAATAAGATATTTTTTATAATTAAAATTAATTAATAGTAAGCTAAATCTTAAATTCTTTATCTATTACTTTATATCTCTAATAAAGGTTATATTTAAAATATAGAGTATACGCGGGATATTATTAATTTTTATATCCTAGATACCTCTATTAAGTATTATTAGACTTAATTTAAAAACTTTAATTATAAGTATAAAGTTATTTATATAAGGTTTAAGTATAAGGGGTAGAATATTTACCTTATATTTATATTCCCTTTAATTAAGATTAGTAATTATTATATATATCTTTATAATTAAATAGTATATATTTCTATATAAGTTAAAGATATTAATAGAAGTAAGAAGAGGGAGGTAAATTATAAGGTTATTTAAAAAGTTAATAAGATATACTTAATTATATATTAATAGTTTAAACTCTCCTTATAAGGATAATAATAATATAAAAGGATATATATTATAAGTCTTATTATCCTAAATATTTTAAATTATAAAATAATTATTATAAGTAATAAGTTACTTTGATTTTAAGCCCTTATATTTATAATTAAAGATAATATTAAGTATTATAAAATATTTACTCTTAGTTAATATAATTAAAGTCCTTATTAAAAAGAAATAACTCTTTTATAATAAATTTTAACAATAATAAATAATCTTTTTAATTAATTTAATATTATAAGAGAGGTATTAATAGATTAATAATAATAGAGATAATACCTTATATAATAGTAGTATTAATAAAGTCTCTCCTAACTATATATATATAACTAAGATAGTACTTTAAAGTCTAATATTAATAAATAAGAGTTATATATTTATAATATATATAATTTAATAAGAGTATAACTTCTAACCTATTGTAATTTATTATATATTTATTAAAGTAAGCCTTAATTCAAGTTATTTATATTATAAAGTAAAATAGCTTACTAAGTTAATTAATAAAATATATAAAGTTAATATAAATCTTCTTATAAAATAATTATAATAATAATACTATTTTAAAAAGATAAATAAGATTAAAGAAATATATTAATTTTAATACTAGCCTATTTATATTCTTAATACCTTATATAAGTTATGAATTTTATATAATAGCTACTTCCTATTAATATAGTTTTATTATAAGTAGCTATTAATATATATATCTCTTAATTATAATTATTAATTTTAGTAGATTATATATTATTTATAAATCCTTAAGAAGTCTAAAGATTTTAAGTAGATTTTAATAATTATATCTATTAATCTTAATAATTTAATATTATAAGCTTAGGGCTATTATAAAAGGATTTAACTTAAAGTTAATATAAATATAAAGTACCTCTTTAAATATATTAATCATTAAGGATTTTTAAGTTAAAGGAAATATACTACCTTAATCTTCTTCCTATTATAAAGTTATCTTATTAAAGTTATTTATAAATTCTTATATTAATAATTCTAGGGATAATAAAGTAATATCCTTATATATATTATTTAATAAATTAACTTTATTATCCTAATTAGTATATTTATTAATTAGATTATTTAAATTAATATAATTAATATAATTATATAAAGTATTTATTATATATATTATATCTTATTGTTAAAATTAACTAAAATTAAATTATTTTTTATATTAATATATAAATATCTCTACTAGCTTTAATAATGTAATTAAGAATAATTAAAAAATTACTTTAAATATTTTTATTAAAAAAGGTTATAAACTTATCTTCTTTAAAGTCTACTTATTTAAGCTTATTAATTAACTTATATATTAAAGACCTTATATACTTTTATTCCTTTATAATCTAAAAATTAGATTATCTACTATTAATATTATTAATACCTTATATTACCTTTTTTTAAGATAAGATCTAATAAACTACTAATTAAGTATAATATTATAAAAGACCTAAGAATAATTATAAAGAATAAAAAGGCGGAGTGAAAATAATAATAATAAGCTATCTTAATATCTATTATTATTATATCTCTTAGGCTCTTTAATTTAGCTTTATAAGTATTTAAAAAGGGTAAAGAATATTAATAATAGTTAATTATATTTAATTTATAATATTATATAAAGACTCCTATTTTATTATATTAATTTTATAATATTATATAAAGACTCCTATTTTATTATATTATTAAATTATACTATTATAAATTTAGGATTATAAAGAATTTACTAGCTAAAATCTTAAAATCTTAATCTCTTCTTATTATAATATTTCTATATCCCTTATAATTATTAAGTATAAATTACTATAATAGCTTAACTATTAAATCTAAATACCCCTCTCTATTAATAATATAAGTAGATACTAGGTATTAAGGAATTATCCTAATAACCCCCTAAGAGAGGTCTTTTAAATATAGCTAATAACTTAGGATATTCCTAATATAAGACCTTTAATAGTAGTATAAATACCCTCTAATTTAAGGTAATTATATAACTTTATATAAGATCTTATATAAAGTTTATAAGATATTAATAATATAAATAGGAGAGGTATAAGTATTCCCTAGCTAAGATTATAAGTATAATATTAATACTTAAGATATAATTAGGATATATATAATATTATAATAAGTTAATTAATAATATAAGGATATAATATATATATATTAATCTTAGGATAGAATACTTAATATTTAATAATTCTCTAACTTTAGAATTTCTTTAAGATAGAAGTAGTATAATTTTTATATAATTAAGGATTTTCTTATAAAGACTTAATAATTATCTTAACTCTACTTTTTAATATATATCTTAGGCTTAATTTTTATTATTATTTTATAATTTATATACTATTATTACTTTATTATATTATAATTAAATTAAAAGGTTTATAATCCTTATAAATTAAAAAACTATTACCTTAAAAAGCTTCTTAAAAAGCTTCCTAGAAATTAAAGCTAAATAATTAATATTCTCTTATGAAAGAATTAAAAGAATTTATTAGTAAAAGTATTAAATAAAAGTTATTTATATTAATTATTACATCTAATTATAAGGAGGATAATAAAGAGGATAATATTATTACTTTAAATAGTTAATTAAAGAGGAAATATATAAAGTATAATAATATAAGATTTAACTTATTATTTATTAAATATAAGGTTTAATATAAGGAAGTTAATAGTCTTTATACTCTTTAATTTTTAAAATACTACTAACTTCTATTAGAGCTATAGTACTTTAAAAGGTAATAAAGTATATATATTTATTTAGATAAATAATTAATAATAGTTTAATAATAATAATAAGCTTAATAAAATTATAAATATTAAAATATAATATATTAAAAAAGGGCTTAAAACTCTAAATTCTTTAAGTTTGAAGAAATAGATAGATAAATTTAATTTAAATTAATAAAATAACTTTATTAATAATATATAAGTAAAGTTTAATAAGTTATAAAATATATATTATCTTATTTATCTTTAATATTTTATTCTCTAACCTAGGATATGAATTATATAATTAATATAAGGAGAATATAAAATTATAAAGAATAACTAAGAGTAAATAAAGTCTTAAAAGTATATTAATTATTATTATATTAATTAGAAGAATTATAATATAATATATATAAAAGTATATTCCCTACCTCTAAGATATTAAATATAATAGCTAATATAGCTTTCTAATAATATATAAGGTAAATTATTAATAAGGTACTTAATAACTTAATTAAAACTTATAATAATATTAAGACTTTTATAAAGCTTTTTATTAAGAAATATTTACCTTCTTCTTTTACCTTTATATTTAACTTTATAAATAGTAGTATAAATATTAATAAAATAGATATTAATAGCTTATATTAATATTTCTTCGTTAAAAGTTAATATCTTTAGTTTATACTCTTTTTATATATTATAATTAACCTAATATATACTTTAAGTATATAATTAATATTTATAGTTAGATTTAAGCTTACTATTAATTAAGACTAATCCCTCCCCTCTTAAAGATTTACGCTTTTATTATAAAGTATTATTAAAATCATTTTATAAGATAGCTATCTTAATATATTATAACTTTCTAAATTTTATAGACTTAATACGCGTAGAAACTAAGATAAGAAGATATAAAAATAAATTTAACAATTTAACTCTATTATTAAATAATAATAATAATTATTTATTTTATAATATTCTACCTACTAGTCCCTAACTTAGAATCTAATTAATAAACTTATATATCTCTTTACTATTACTTTATAATATTATTATATATAAGCTAGGAGAAGAATAATTATGATTTTTCTTAAGATAATAGCTATATTTTTAATATAATATAAAATATACCTTAAGTTATATTTAATAGGTAGTATTATAGATTATTAGCTTTTTATAAAGTATATTTATAAATTATGTATATAATAAGAGGTCTCTTATACTTTTAATATCTTATAAAGTAAGAATTAAGTAAATTAAAGAAATAGTAGATAACTTCCTTAATAACCTTTTTAACTTATTAATATTATATATATAATATAATTTTAGTACTATAATAGTTAGTATTATACTATAAATAGATAGAACTATAAAGGAATAGGGGGATAAGAGCCTTAATATTATATATTATTAATTAGGGCCTTATTATAATTATTTTATAGTAGGCTAATATCTTTATATACTATATTATCTTTTATAAGATATAAATATTAATTCTAGTAAAGAAGTACGTCTAAGATATATTAAATAATATTTAATTAATACTACTCTATTTATAATATTAATAAAAGTAGATTAGTAATTTAATATATTATAATTACGCGATTTAGTAAGTATAGTACTATACTAAGATTACTTCTAAGAAATTATTAATATTAGGTTAAAAGCCTATTAATATCTTATCTAATATTTATTCTAACTAATAATATACTAAGAATTTATAAGAATTTAATATAGATTTAAAGTAAAATTAGTATAAATTTCAATTATTATCAATAATCTCTCTAGCTTAATAGATAGATATCTAGTTATTAATAGTAGCTCCACTTACTAGTAAGGCCCCTTAAGGTAATAAGTATTTAATAGTATCTTAAAGAATCCTCTATTATAACTACCTTATTAATATCTACCTTAATAGCTTTTATAATATTAATTACCTTAGCTCTTAAAACCTCCTAAGGTACTTTATAATTTATCTCTTTACTATAATAGAAAATCTAGTAATTACGACCCTAATTGGATTTAGCTAATATATTACTAGAGAAGTCTAACTCTCTAACCGCTTTTAAAGTAGTATAAATATTAAAACTTAACTTTATTCCTATTACACGTATGTATATACCTACGTATATGATTTTGATTAGTTAATACTAAAAGATACGTATCTACTATTAGGGTCTAATAATATAAAGATCATATTATACCATTAATTAGTATAAAAGATATGTCTATAAATATAAGTTTACATACTGAAATCCGTGTAACAAGACGTTGCTAAGACGTTACTAATATACCTGAGTATACCTCTATATACTGACTAATCAACGTCTACTTATCATAATACATATGCCATCTTATTAGAAGGTGTCTTATTATTAATATACTTAGGGTTAAAGAAACTAACATCTTCTAGCCTTAATTTCTTGATATTCATAGGGGCGATATTATTGTATTACTCCTACTACTATTTTATCTCTTACTATTAAAACTATTATAGCTAATCCTCTTACTCTTTCTTACTACTAGCCTTATTTAGATTAAGTATCCTAAATAAGGTATTAAATTTAGTGTTAATTTCCGCTACTATATTTCACTAATTAAGTATATTAGTAGCGTTAAGGTAGGTAGTTAGAGAGTATATTTACTTAGGGGAGAAACTAAGTAGAATTATAGGCTTTTATAGGGTTTTATCTCCACTATTATCTAAGTTCTCCGGAGATTTCTTATCCTTAGTAGGGTCGCCTTTAGAACGGGTCTAATAAGATATACTATTAATAGGCTTAGTAAAAGGATTAACGTAATTAGTTAGGTAGGGACTTAGGGAGTATAAGTACTAGTAGAGGGGCGAATCAGGTATTAAGGTAGGTAGTAGCCTAGGGAGTATAGGCACTAATAGAGGGGCGGATTTTTACCTATTCTTATAGTAATAGTCTCGTGCGTGGAGGCGTTAATATAATAGTAAGCGGAAGTAACTAAGGAGTAGCACCGTGCGTAGGTGTTACTACTATCTATTAGAAATAATAACATAGATACATTATATAGTAGATAATAATATTGATAATAATATCTATCTACGTAGTTATAGGTAAGGTATATGCGTACTAAGCATTCCATGCTAAGACTTAGTCACGTGACCGGAGTCGTACTATAATAGTATTCCTAATTTATTATAACTATATGAGGTAGATATATATTAATTTAGATACCTTAAAATATTAAAATTTTATAGTAATAGTCTATTATATTAAGGGAGATCCCTCCTTTAATAGAACCTTTACTAAGACTAGTATCTAGCTTATTCTATTTCTTAATAAGATATTAAATAGGACTAAGAAAAATTACTAGCTAATTAAGCTTAAAGTTATTAATATAATATAGGTTATTAAGAAGATAAGGTATCTTATTAAGTCTTTATAAATATCTCCTATTATTATTTATATTAATTACTCTACTAATATCTTAATATTAAAATAGATTATACTTATAATATTAAGTATTAATAAGCTAAATCTTTAGCTTATTTATACTTTATAATATTTATCTAATTTTAATATTATTATATAGTATAAATTAGGGAAATTAAATATTATATTTAATACCTTATTATAATTATTAAGATTTAAATAAATACTTTAAGATTAGGATAGTATTCTTAATATCCTTTATAATTATATACTATTAAAAGAATTAAATAAAGTCGCTATTTTACCTAATATTATAAAAGATATCTATTATATTACTTTAGTAGAAATACCTAATAATTTTAAGACTTACTTATAAGTTACTTATAAGAATAATAAATTATAAGTAAGAATTCTTAAAATATTAAAGACTCTACTTAATAAGTTTTCAATCTAAGAGGTACTAGGTTTTTAGAAACCTAGAATTTAGTTTAAACTTAAGGATAATCTCTTATATTATATATCTAGTAATAGTTATAAATAACTTTATATACTAGATTTAATAGAATCTAAAGTTTTTAAGATTACTTATAATATATTTAATTATAGTAGTTTTTATTATATATATAATAGGCTTATTAACTTAGTCTTTATTAGGTGCTTTATTAGAAGATTATATACCTATATTACTTATTATCTTAAGTATTAGGTATTTTAGATTATAAGGTTTATATTATATAAGTTACTTACTCTTATAAGTATATTAGTAATCCTATTCTATTTAATTATTATAGATTTTATAGTTAAACTCCTTAAAGTTAATAGGTTTAATATACTATTAATAATAATTAATAAATTTATTAAAAAGGTCCTTCTTAAATTAGGTAAGGATACCTAGGATATTAAAGATTAGGTAATTATTATTATTATTACCTTATTTAAGAGGGATTAAGGAATACCTTAGGTATTTATTAATAACAGAGACTTAAAGTTTATATTAGACTTCTAGAAAATAGTCTTTATAAAGCTAAGTATAAGTATATTAACTTTAATAACTTATTACCCTTGAATAGATAGGTAGTCTAAATAAATAAATTAGTTTATAGAAATTACCTAATATTTTTATTTATTAGTAAATCCTAATTTAAGTTAAGTAAAAGTACTACTATTTCTTAATATAATTTATAATAATTTTATAAATAGTATTATTAGACTAGTATTAAATAAGATTATATATAGATTTTAAATTAATAAAAATTTAGGTTTATTATAAGACTTACCTCTTAAAGATTATAAATACCTCTATTAAGTAAAATATAATACTATTCATAAGGTAATTACCTTTATTAATATAGTAATTAAGGTATATTATAATTAGAAATATATTATCCTAAATCTATAAAAAGGCGCTGGGATTTACTTTAAATTATATTATAGATATAAACTTAAGGGAGTAGTTAATTATAAGTTATCTAAATAATAGGTTAGCTTATTTAAAGTCTTAAGAAAGATTAGTAATTTAGCCTATTAATTAGAATTACTACTTATAATAAAAAAAAATTAAATTAAATTTATTACCTAGTTAGAATTATTACCTTTAATACCTAATTTATATTATTATTATTATAATAAAGAACCTCCTACTATTAAGAATAAGGATATAGACGCCCTATTATATAAGATTAAATACCTAGTTAATAGATAGATCTTATAAGGTAGACCTAAGTATCTAATAAAGTAGAAGGATTTTAGTAATAAGTAGAATTAATAGTATAAACTATTAGATTTTAGTTATATAGCTAAGTTAGTAACTAATTATAATATCTAATATTTATAGGCCTAGCGTTAACGGCGAGGTGGATATAGATAAGAGGCTATTAGATATAGTAAATAGGATAGTAAATAGGATAGTAAATAGGCTATAATAGTAGCTATTATAATAAGGAGGTAAATATATTATAAGTAAGGATGTTTACTTTTTTCTATTTTTTTTATAGGTATATTAATATATACTATTATATATTAGCTATTAATTGCCTGATTAGGCTTAGCCTTACCTTAGTACTCTAGTGAATTTGGCTTTCACTATGTAGACAGATAGCTTCTCTATCCTTTATACTATAGAAACCTATGTATACGCATTAATTAATTATAATTATAAAAAGCTTTTGTCTTAAATCCTTAATCTTTAACAAAGTAAATATTAAATTATCTTTATTTATAACTTATTTTCTTTTCTTATTAAGTAGGATTAGAGGAAACTTATTATTATTATTTATAAGCTTAAAATTAGATAGTATAATAATAGGTTAACTCTTTAAGGAGCTAGGCTTTATAATAATCTTATATAAGTATAATTTTATAAAAGGCTTTAAAGATATTAATTTAATTATATTCTTTATCTTTAACTATTAAGAATATAACTTAAGATTTAATTATAATACCTAGGAATTAATTATTATATTAAATTATAAAGATTAACTATTATATATTATAAGAGAGAATATCTATATATATAATAAGTAGAATTTAGAATAATTAAGAAGCGTTAATTAAGTTAATTAATTAGGAATTAGGGAATTAATAATAAGCGGAGAAAGTATATATTATATAATTATAATAATATATTAGATTTTTATCCTTAGAGATTTTATATATTAAAAAGTTAACTCTTATCTTAAAGTTATTTTCTAATATCTATTAATTTATATATACTTCCTAATTATCCTAAATATATTAAGAATACTTATAATTATATTTAATATAATTCTAATACTCCCTATTATAACCTTTATACTATATTATCTCTTATATAATCCCTAATATATACTATTATAATATAATCCCTTATAATTTATATAACTTATATAAGCTATTATATTAAGTTATATATCTACCTAAGTTAAGAGGATTTAGTTACTATTATTATAAGTACTATTATTTCTTAGGTATTAGGTAGCTATTTATACCTAGCTATAAATAATATAATTACTCCTAGACTCTTAGGCTTTATTAGATATATATTAGGTATAATAGCTAGTTTAATAGTTAAGGTAGTTAATTTTAATAATTTAACTAGTATATTAAATAATAACTATAAGATATTATTAATAGGAGTATTATATAAATAATATAAGATTAATTACTTAATAATTTTAATAGTAAGTTATATTTTCTTTATTACCTAATATAATCTTTCTTTATAACTAATATATATATTAATAGGAATAGGAGTAATTTAATTAATTTCTATATTAAAAATAGTATAACCTAATACTACTTAGTAGAGATTAATATATTTTAAGGGGATTTTATATATTTATTAAATTTTAACTTTATTAAAGTTATTATATTAAATATTAATTTATTAATTATATCTAGCTATTTACTATATTATATTATATACCTTATATTATATACCTAGCTCCCCGCCCTTTTATAGCCTAATATTATTATAATATCTTACCTAATTAATAGTTTATTAGGCTTCTCCTAATAAAGAGGTATCTTAAATCTATAATAAATAATTATAAAATTTGATTTCTATATTATAAAGGGCTAAAAATATATAAGGGTTATAAAGTTATAAGTAGAAGATAATCCTATTTAAATTAATTAAAGATAAAGATAAATCTATTACTTTCTTAAATAGGTAGATCTAATATAAATATCTTATAATTCTTAATAAGGTTATTATAATTAATAGAATTATAAGTTTTATCTTTAAGTAGAGTATATAAGTAGGTTATTAAATTATAATAGGATATAATTAATATTAATAATAATCTATTTAATTTAATTAATAATATTAGGCCTAATAATCTAATTAATAATATTATAGATTAAGATTAAGATTAAGATATTAATAATATTAATAATTAAGATTAAGATTAAGATAATAATATTATTAATTTACTAGATAATTAGCTAGTATTAAAGGATACACTACCTAAATTAGAGCTACTTATAAGAGATTTTATAAAAGATTTTAATAAGCTAGCCTTAAAGTAAGCTAGGAGGATAATAATATTAATACTATATACCCTCCTAGCTATTAAGCCTCTACTATAATTTTATTATAAGAAATCTTATATATAAGAGCCTTAATTAAGTTAGATCTATTGATTATAATATTTAATTTATAATATTAAGTTATAAGTATAAGTAGATATAATTATTAAAGTCTATTAAAAGTCTTTAAGCTACTAAATAATATTAAGATATTATAAATTCTTCTTAAGTTAATTAGTATATTAAAAAAGTATATATATTAGTAGCTATTAATCTTAAAATTATAAAAATAAGAGGTCTTAATTATAATATAATAGCTCTTTATATAAGGTATTATAAGTATTAATAAGCTTATTATTAAATTAATATATTTCTTTAATTTAATTTACCTCTTTAAGATTATATTATTATCTTAATTATTTTATAATGAAATCTATTTTAGCCTTATATATTTTATAAATTAATTAAGTAAACTTTATTATTTTATAATATAAATAACTTTAATTAAATCTTACTTTAAGGAATATATAATTAATTAGAATTAATAGGCTATTTTACTATTTAATTATATATATCATTAATATATATAACTTAATACTAGTATTAGACTTTAAAATATTACTTTAATTATATATTTATAATTAATAAAGATTATATTAGTAGTATAATAAGTTAAGGAGCTATAATTATTATTATAAATCCCCTTTTATTATTTTTATATTTTTATATATTATAAAATAATTATTTAATATCTTAATATTTAATAGTTAAAGATCTCTTTTTATTAAAAAAAGACTTTAAGTATATTAATTAATAATAAGTATTTTATTAAAAAACTAATATTATCTTTAATTATAAATATAAAGGATTAAAATTTAAAAATCTTATTATATATAAGGGTAAATTTATTATATGAATAATCTAGGATAATAATATTATTAATATAAAGCTATTAATATAATTAGCGCCTTTATAAAGGAATTAGAGCTTTTAACTTATAATTAGTTTTATTTATTAAGCTTTATAAAGTCTCCTATTATATATCTTCCCTTATTAATATTTATTAATATATTTAATCTCTATTATAATATATATTATTTAATTATAAGTATATATATCATAATAGAAGGACTTAATTAGTAATAGAGAAAATAATATATTAATATTCTTTTATTAACTCTTAAACCTTATAAGAGTAATTTTAAGGATATTATTAAGGTCCTCAAATTTAGACTTATAATATTAAATAAGGGCCTATTAGATATTAAGATTAATAATATATCTTAGATTTTATATATATTTATAATAATATTTATAGGTAATATAAAATAATAGATAGAGAACTTAGGATTTAGCTCTCTACTTATAAATTAAGGTTATAAAAAATATCTTATTATAAAATATAAAAATTAGATTTAATACTTAATATTTTACTTGATACTTAATATTATTATAAAGTTATTTTTAAAAGATAATATATTAAGATATTACCTTTAATAAAGTTAATAATATTTCTTAAAGCTCTTAATATATTTATTAAATAAATCATATTAATTTATATTATTCCTACCTTAAATATAATTTAATCTAGGCTTATAAATATAATATATTCTAAGTTTATTAATATTATAAAATAAGTTTAATACTACCTTATTAACACGAGCGCCTAATATAGAGAGCTAAATGTAGTATGAAGAGAAACGAACTAGTAGAGAGAGAAAGAGATTAGAATGGTAAGGGTTTTTACCTAGGCCTATATAAGGCATAGGCACATGGTTTCCTATACGAGTCGGCTACTATAGTAGCGACTATAATATACCCGTAGGCCCCCGTAATTATCTTTCAATAGTTTAGATAGATGTAAGTATAATTCAATTTAATTCAATACTACCTTATTAATATTATCCTTATATAATTAGGCCTTAATACATATATTATAAAGATTAGGATTTTCCCCTTCCTACCTTTATAAAGTAGGTTATAATTCTTTATATACTATTTAAAAAGTTATAAGATATAAGAATATACTTAATTATTAATAATTAACCCTATCTTATTATATACTTAATTATAACTATAATATATTTAACCCCTTTTTCTTAAAGTTATAAAGGTTATAATTTATTTAACTTTAAATTTAAATACTATTAATTCTATTATATAATATTATATATATATAATAAAGAGTAATATTATTAAAAAAGATAAATTAATAAGATTAAGATAATTTAATAATTATTTTATATATTACCTAAAAAGTATTTTAATAACTCTATTAATATATAATCCTTATATTAGTATTAAAAAATTTAAGTAAGGAGAGCTTCCTCTTTTATTAATTATATCTTAAGATAATTTAGATAAGGGGTTTTAAGTTAATATAAGGTACAAGGATAATAAATTAAAATATATAAATATACTAGATAATAATTATTAGAAAAAATAGTAGAGAATAGCTTAAACGCGTAAGTACTAAGTAGCGAAGTATTTAAGAAACGCGTATAAGGGGAGAGTAGGGGAGTAGTAGGATACCTTAATCCTAATTAGGGGACTATTAAAGGTAAAGGTAATGAAGTTAAAGAGGGAGGAGAGTATAAAAGATTATATATTAAGGTAGAGATTATAAGGGCCTTTACTTTACTTATAAACTTAATAAATATAATAATATTCAAATTATAATATATATATATTATAAGAATTATAAATAAGCTAAGTAGCTAGGCTATTATAATAATAATAGCCTTTAAGGCTATTAAGAATATATAATTTAAGGACTTAAAATATATCTAAATAAAAGATTTTAATAATAGTTATTAATTTAATATAAATATATATTAAAAAACTTTAATAAAAAGGGGGAGAATATAAAAAGAAAGTATAAAACTTTAATAGGCTTAAGACTACTAATTAAATTAATACCTTAATAAAATAAGGCTTCCTATAAAGTTAATAGAGCTAAGGGAATCCCTTTATAAGGAGTATACTACTACCCCCTTACAAGAGTTATATATATAAATATTGAAGGTAGTTAAAGTTAAGAGGATTTAATAAATATTAATAATATTAAAAGATAAGAAGGAGAGGAAAGTAATAATAAAAATAATAAGTAAAAGGCTAGTTATAATATTTTATTATTAACTAAGTTAACATTATTAGTAGTATTTAAATTATAGCCCTTAGACCTTATAAGATTATATATTTTAATATTAATAGTTCTAATAAAGGAGGTAGATTAATTTAAGACTTA
>JAABUL010006075.1_pt1 | contig 14264 bp, 1 predicted proteins | sample 5559151 | NCBI WGS metagenome assembly JAABUL01 (sample SAMN10711876, study PRJNA513368) | rock metagenome | isolation source: Antarctica rocks | place: Antarctica: Victoria Land, Pudding Butte sud | reverse complement strand
TATAGGTTATCTTTACTTAATTAACTACTTCTAGCTATATATCTCTATAAAGAGATATTTAATAAGGGCTTAATAAGGTATATAAGCTCTTTCAAGTACTTACTTAATCTTATAAGAATGCTAGTACCCTTAGTAAAGCTAGTAAGATTAATTGATTCTCTATACTCTTAGGACTAGCTTTAATTATATATATTAAAGATAATATATATAGGGCCTATAACTACTATAATATTACCTTAGGAGCTGTAAGTTACTATTATTAGGATACCGGCTACGCTAAGGTAATTATTTACTAGTCTAAGAGCGTTATAATATATAGTCTTAGGAAGCTAGAGGAGGCATAGAAGCTTAATAGGCTAGTAGGAAAGTTTTATTAATATCACTTATATTTCTTTATAGGATTTAGAACTCTTTAGCCTAAGATTATTAGAACTTAGATTACTTAGTAAGGACGCGAAAGGATAATCCTATAGTAAGGATAGGAAAGAATAACCCTAGAGTACTTATAATAGAGGACTTAAAGTATCTAATTATCTCTAATAGATTAATTTAATAGTCTTAATATTCTCCCCTTAAAAAAGATTATTTAAAAGGATAGTCTTACTAGATTAGAATATTATGAATATCTTTAATTAAGTATAAGTTATAGTATTTATTATATAAGCTATCTTCTAAGCTATTCTATAAATATTATAGTATCGGCCTAGCCTAATAACCCCTCTACGTAGTAGGCTAGAGTAGTAGGTTATCAGAATACTAACTTATATTCCGGAGGACGGATAAAGTAATAGTATTTTCTAGTTATAAACTATATAGTATATTAAATAGATCTTAATTAATACCTATATTTCTAACTTAAGAATAGGCCGCTTTAAAACTCCTTAACTCTTAATATTACGGACCTAGGTCTATAACTAAAACTCTATATATATCGCCTAAGATTATAGCTTTACTATCGATACTAAGTATTAGTAGTAAACCTAGTATTTAGGATAGACCTAGTTTATTTAGGATACTAAGATAGCTAGAGTAATTTAGTTATATAATACTAATAGACTCTATTATATTACTTAGATATAGCTAACTCTAATTAAAAGACTACTAATATTAATCACCTTAATATTATATATATAGTAGGGACTAAGGGAAAAGGCGGTACTTATATATATATTAAGTATCTCTTAAGAGTATATAGCTGAAGGACTAGCTTCCTAGTAAAGACTAGGCTTTATACTTTACTATACCTTATTAATCCTAAAGAGAGAATTTAAATAGACTTTTAACCCTTAAATAAAGAGGTTTTTATAAGATATATCTTAGAGACCTATAAAGCTTTATAATCCTCTAGGGGGGATATCTAAGATACCTCTTAATACCTTTAATTCCTTATACTAGTATCTTTTTACGCGTTTATTAAAGAGGGGGTTAATATAGTAATATATAAAACCTATTAAGGTAGTAAATATAATATAATAAATATTATACTAAGGCCTATTATAATAATAATTACGCCTATTAATAAAGACTATATATATTAACTTAGCCTATCTCTTAAGAATATCGCCTAGTATAAAGTAGGAATCTTTAAAGCCGGCGCCTCTATATTCTTAGCCTCTTAGTAGTAAATAGTAGCTATAGTACTTTAGAAATAAATAGCTAATAAAGGAGTTATAACAGAATTTATTAAGGTCTACTTAGATCTCCTAGCTAATACTTTATAGCTAAAGCCGGAGGTTTAGCTACTAAATTTCTCTTTAACTTAGGCTATTAGTAGTAGTTTCTTATAATAAAGAGTATTATAAGGTAATACTATACTCTTATTACTTAATATAATTTAAGGATTATAAGTATTCTCTTAGCTAGGATAATTTTAGTTAATTTTAGATAGTAATTTTATATAGTTTCTTAATAGGGTATATAATAAACTTAATCTTAGAATATATATATAATAGTTTACTTAAATAAGTTCTAATATAGAGTAAAATATAACTAGCTTACTTATATCTAATAATATACTAATATTAAATAGCTCTAGCTATTAAGTCCTTATTTTTAGCTACTATTCTAGCTATTAAGATTAAGTTACTCTCTTAGAATCCCTAGCTTACTCTCTCCTATAGTATTAAATATTAATATAGCACGTAATCTTTATAAATATTAATATATATAAAGCGTAAGTAATAGTCTATAAATCTCGCTATTAAAGGAGATAAGATTAATTTAATTCTAGATTCATAATTCTCCCTTCTTAATAAGTATATAAAGCCTTAGGCGCGGGCCTAACTATAATCTAAAATATAGAAAGTACTAAGTATTAATAGTACTATAAAGCTTATAAAAAAGATTAGGGGATAAGAAAATACTATATATATTTTAATAATAGGGAGCTTATATATAGTTAGTAAGGCTCTTTATATCCTAGGTTATTAAGGGTAGTATAAGTCCTTAATTATATAAGGATAAGAATGAAGTTAAGGTTATATAATTAATATCTTACGCCGGTAATAGTAAAGAATTTATTAGGAAACTTAATCTTTAAGCTTTTAAGTAGACTAAGAGTATATAAATATATAGCCTAGATAGTCTTCCTAATAATAAACCTATAATAATCTACTTTAAATCCTATATAAATCCCTTTATTAATTATAAGCTTTATAACGTCTTTTTTCCCCTCTTAATATGCTAAATTTTAATAGTTCCTTTAATTACTCCTTTAATAGCTAATATTGAATAGATATAACTAATATCCTTATTATATTATAGCTAAGGAGTTTTTAATACCTAATTTATCTCTCTATTTCTTCAGCTCCTTTAGGACTACTGAAATAGGATCTAGAATACTTATTACTAGCTTAATGTATTCAATCGTAATTAATCTGATATTTAGTTAGATATAATTAGTAGATACTAATTAGCCTCTATTATATAGTAAGAGCTATCTTATAGTTCTTTTAAGTATCTACTTTAGGCTTTTAGTTTAGGATCTAATAGTAGATACTCCTAAGTATCTAAAAGTACGTCGCGTTATTAAATATACGCTACACCCTCTTTTATAATTAGTTTCCTTCGTTCCCTCCGCGAAGAAACGACAGCTGTTCTATATTATCTAGAGCGACCCTAATATCCTGTTATAAATACTTCGTCGGAGACTATAGATATTATACTTTCACTAGATATATTAAAACCCTATACCGCTATAAGCGACTTACGAGATAGCGACGTAAGTCCTCTAATTAGCCGTGACTATTAATGTGAAGGGAGTCTAGAGGCACCCTGAACTATAAGGAGTAAGAGAACTACTAACCGCCATATAGCCTTTTAAGGTACTAGGACTTAATAGTAAATAATAATCCATCTAATCTTCTATTAACGTCTTAGATCTAGTAGAGTAGGTAATATTAATACTCTAGATAATTAGATTATAAGGTATAAGGGGATAACGTCGTCTTATAAGGAGCTACCTTACTAACTTAGAATATCTAAGAAATATTAACTAATGATATTATTAGAATAAGTAATGAAGCTTACTAAGATAAATAGCTTCTTACTATAGGAGCTAGTATATTATAAAGATACTCGCGTAGCTAAGATAAAATTCTTAGAGAAAGCTATTAAGCTCTATTTAGATATAGAAGGTACCCTAGTAGACTTTAATTATACTCTTAAAGAGAGGTTAAAGGCTTAAGTAGATATAGAATCTATTCTATTAAACTACTAGGGTATTAATCTAAGAGATAGGAATATTAAAGATAGTATTTTTTAGTACCTCCTATTATAAAAGGGATATTATGTTAAGCTTTAAAGAATATAATCTTATAGGCTATATACTATATTATATTAAGCGTATATCTTATCAAAGCTAATTACTAAAGTCTATACCTAAAATAAGATTATCTAAATAGTATACTTAATTTAATAAGGAGATTAAGACTAGTAACTCCTTCTTTAACCTCCTATAAAGTAATTATAAAAGGGCGATCCTATAGGAAAGATTAAAAGCTATTAGAGGGAATTTATATATTTAAGTACTAGCTAGCTCTAATATCCAGTAACCTTAGATTCTAGAAACGAAGTCTAAGCTAATTTAAAAAAGGAAACGAGCTAGTATAGATAATAGGAGTAGATATTTATATAGTCGCTCTCTATTATAATAAATACTCTACCTATAAGTTAACTAATTAATCTAAATAGCCTCTATTAGAGTAAGATATTATAAGTCGCTCTAGATTACTATAAAATAACTTATTTGTAAGTTTTTATTAAATAAATTATAAACCCCCCCCTTTCCGCTAATATCCTAAAGACTTTGAGATAATGAATAAAGATAGAGACTAAAATGATAGAGAGGAAGGAGAAGGAGGAGAATAAGAGGATAGAGTATACACTAAAGGAGTAGAGCTTAACGGATCTAAGGAAAGCCGTATATAGAAGACTAGCGAAAAGACTATTAATGAATAAAGAGTTTTTACTATCCCTAAGCCTCCTATCTTATAGAGATTATAGATTGAGGACGCTTCGCGTATAAATAGTAGATAGTTATATTAAAAAGATATTAAGTTATTAATATTCTATTTAAAAAATTCCCCTGGTTATTAAAGAACCTTATAAATTAAATAAGTTTAAAGCTATTATTTTAATAGACTATACTTACTATACTATAATAAAGGTAGTGGTGAAATACCTAAGCTGAAGTATAGAGACCTAATATTTAGGTTATAATAGAGGGCCGGATAAAATTAGAGGTACTAGATGAATTTAACTAGATATTTATAGCGTTAAGGCGCATAATTAGTAGTTAATTTTAGCGTTATCTCTTAGCCGCGCTATTTCATATAGGCTTAATAGCGTAGCTATACCTTATTTATATTATACTTATACTATAAACTAGTATCTACGCCTTATACTTCTTTTATATCTAGGCTACTAGATAAGGGAATTAAGTCTCTACCTTAATTTTAATTATATAGCCCCTTAAAACTTTCCTTATATTATGTAGGTTCTATCTTTACTATAGTCTACTTATAAGAATATTCTAATAATATTGTTAAGGATAATAGGTAAGCTAATATCTTCCTTCAATATCTTCCTTACTAACGCCTTTCTAGAGAATAGAGAAAGAGAGGTATACGCTATTAATCTTAGGCTACTAGTCGCCTAGAGACTATAATTTAATTACTTTAAATCTAATAACTAACTTATTATTAGAGCTAAGCTAGTTAAACTATAATATCTAGGCTAAGATAAGCTTATAGGTATAAAAGAGTCTATCTAGGTTATAACTAATAGTCCTACCTCTGATAATTATATAATTATAGGGGTAGGCCTAATATAACTATTAGATATACTTAATATAACCGCTACCGTTACTCTTCCTAGAGTTATAATAGGATCTATACTAGATAGCGTTTTTATACTATTAATTAATACTTATATATTAGTATTAATATTTATTAAGTTCTATAATATATTAATATTAATATTAATAGTCTCTAGGATTTCATCTATATAATTAAGAAAAATATATTAGCTTATCCACTATAGGTTTAAAATACTTATATTATAATAATATATAATATTAATAGTATAAAATACTTTAATCTTTTTATATTTACAATATAATAAACTAGTATAGTAAGGAGAATTATACTCTTTATTAATTATATAAATCTAGTACCTATTTTAGATCTAAATATAGCTAGAATTAATCCCGCTACTAACTCGCTAAAGCCGGCGCTTATAGGAGTATAAATTAGCTGGCTTACTCTTTTTATTATCTATAAGTACCCCTTTTATATTCTTATATTTCTATATATTCTATTCTAATAGAGATTTAAAGCTTTATCGGCCTAATAGTATATTTCATTACCAGAAATCGTTTAATTCGAAATATATTAGTAGTTAAAATTAGTTAACCTAATTATAAGACTAATCTATAGCTATTAATCCTATTCTATAACTTCCTTAGCTATAAGCTTAAGACCTCTTAATAACGATAGTATCTAATACCCTATCCTTCTAGGCATATCAGGTACCTTAGCCGGAGCTCCTGATAGTAATATAGTTATGAATAGTAGTATATAAGATTTAGTAAATAATATATCAGGCGGAAATATAAATAATAATATAAGTAGTACCTTTGATAATACTATAAGTAGAAGTTCTAATACTATCATAAATTAAGAGTCTAATTAAAACCCCGCTACCATGTAATAAATAAGATTATCTAGGTAAGGGGTGAAAGTTACCTTTAAATTACTTAGTCTAATTAAAGAGTTAAGTTAAAGCTAACTTCGTAAGTAATAATATTATAAGATTAATTAAATTATTAATAGTAGCCTAGATAAGCCGCTTAGATAATTTCATTATATAGATAAAGTTATAATAATATAAGTCTATAAATAACTTTCTACTCTTACCTATCCTAATAAGTAGCCTATAGAATGGAAGGAAAAGGCTAATTAGGCGTAGTAAAGTAAGTAAGAAACTTATATTAAAAGTAGGTAAACTAACTATAATATGTTTTTAATAATACCTAAGATAAATTTAACCTATCTATTATTATACTAGAGGAAATAGAGAGGCCTAAGAAATTATATAAAATATTTTAGGATATAATATCCTTTATAGGAAGTATTAACTAGCTATAGATTAACCCCTTTAATTAGAAAGTACTCACTTTTATTAAAAAGGTTAATAGTGATATTAAAGTCTATAATAAAGAGAAAGGTTATAATTTAGATTATAAAAGATTTCCTTTAAAGTACCTTTAAGATAAGTATTAGAGTACGTAAGTACTAAGGATAATATATAAAGACACGATTAATCCTAAATAGAAAAAGGAGCTGGCCGCTATTTTTAAGGCTCTCTATATTATAATATAGGAATTCTGCGAGGATTATAGCTTACCTAAGATGTAGGCTTAGTAATATACTAATATTAATAAAGAGCCTTTATAGCTTTCAGAAGCTAAGGAGTCCTAGTCTAATTCTATTACTAATACTAGTAATAGTGGTAGTACTAAATCTAGTACTAGTAATACTAACGGTACGGAATCGGGTATTAGTAATACTGATGATACTAGTACTAGTTCCAGTTCTAGTAATAGTAAGGATATAGAAATAAGTAATATAGGAGACCTATCTACTAGAACAGGATCTATTAATAACAGCGATATAGGGATAACTAGAGCTATAGATAAACTTACTCTAGATAGCGAGCTAATTAAATCTAAATATTAAGTCTTTAAGACTTTCTAATTTCTAGTTAAGGAGAAGTTAGGTTTATATATATAGAAGTTAGCGTAATTATATAATAATCTAAAACCTAAGGATATCCTATCTATTAGGAAGCTGATAAAGGAATTTATTACCTAATATAAATATTAGTATAAGAGTATATATTAGATTACTATATTAGTTAATAATATTATAATATTAGGGGCTAGTTAATATCCTTATATATCGATTATAGTAGAATAGCTAGGAGACCTAGAAGATACTCTTCTATTATAAAGTAATCTTATTAAGATAGCTAGCTAGGTATAAGTTAATTAAGATCTCTTAAATCATCTACTATATTATAAAATAATTAAATTTAAAGGATGAAAAGTTTTTATAATATTATAAATAGAAGCTAGACTTTTTAATAGAGAAATAAAGGTAATATAATAAATTAAGAATAATTAATTTAAAGTAGTAAAAGCGGCTTAATTTACTATTAGCTAAGTAGGACTTTCTTAACTAGCTATCTTTTAAGTAGGATTAGCTTAGCTAGGGGTTACTTAAATAGGTATTACTTAACTAGGTATCCTTTAACTAGGATCAGCTTAGCTAGGGGTTACTTAAATAGGTATTACTTAACTAGGTATCCTTTAACTAGGATTAGCTTAGCTAGGGGTTACTTAAATAGGTACTACTTAACTAGGATTTAATATTACTTAACTAGGATTTATATAGCTAGCTATTACTTAACTAGTAGTAAGCTAGCTAGTAGTTCCTTAAGTAGGAGTTTCCTAGCTAGGAGCCGCCTAGCTAAGAGTTACCCTACTAGGAGCTAGTTAGCTAACTTAAGCTAATATAATCCTATCCTCTATAGTTTAAGTAATAATAGCTAGCGTAGTCTAATAGGCTATTTAATAATATTAGTAATAATTAATACCGGCTATAACTACGTAGAAAACAGGATGTAATAGAAGGGGATTAGAAATAGTAATTCCTTAGCTAATAAGAAAGTAATTAAGGGAAAAAAATTATTAATATCTAATATTAGTAGCTCTAAGATTAATATTAATACTAATATTAAACCTTATTAATATCTATTCCATAACTATTAAAATCAGGGAGAATAAAATAGAGAGCTATTCAGCTTTAACGCTTATTAGGAGCGCTTTACAAGCGTTCTATTATACTATACTATCATTTATACTTCATAGCAACGCCTCGCGGCTCTTGTCAGTCTCTTCCAAGCGTAATTTTCTAGTGAATATTACCTCTCATTTAGCGTTAAACGCTTATTAAAAATTATCTATTATTACTACTATACCTTAGCTTAATATTATAATAATATTTTTCTAGTAAGACTATACATCCGCTTACTTAATATAATCTAACATAGACTATTCTTAACTATTAATACTAAAAATAAAAGTCCTCTTACTATAAAACTATTATTATAAGTTAGCTAAGACTAGCTAAATATCTAGATATAAGATTAATAAGGAGATTCCTATCTTAATTCTTAAATAGAGTAAGCGGGATTAGGAGTAAGATTAGGGAGCCAGGTATAGCTATATAAGCTAAGAATAGAGTAGGGTAGGTAGAAGTAGATTAGGGGAGCCAGAAGTAGAATAGGGGAGCTAGAAATAGATTAAGGGAGTTAGAAATAGAGCTAGGAAGCTAGAAGTAAAGCTAGGGAGCTAGAAGCGGAGCTAGGGAGCTAGAAGCGGAGCTAGGGAGTTAGAAGATTAGGGGAATTAGAAGTAACTTATATATAATTAGTATCTACCTTAGAGACTACTAGTAAGACTAGGGTAGTAGGAACCTATATATTATTATTATTATTATTATTATTATTATTATTATCATTATTAATAGAGCTAAGAGTAGAGGGGCGTATATCTATTTTTAGGATTTCTGGAATAGATAACCTAATTAGTTAGTTAATAGATTCTTATATATTATTATTAACTATATATTTAAACCTAGTCTTAAGAGATTTTTAGGTCGCCTAAGAGGATAATTAGGTAGCTGAAGTTCTTTAAATAAAATCCTTAAGAATTCCTAGTATAATATATAAGCTTAGTCTTATTAAAAGTTATTAGGTTATTATATATATATAATATAGATTTTAGAAGTTAGATATAAAGCTTTACTAACTAGTTATAATAGTATCTATTATATCTATACCTAGACTTACTTACTTATAAATAGGTATAAAGACTCCCTATCTAATATACTCTTCTATAGAGGTGTAAGTTAACTCTGATTTTACCTAATCTAGAGCTATAAAAATCTTATTTATTTCTTTATAATATCTATTTATATTACTCTTTAACTCCTTAGCTATTAGCTTCTACTTATATATATACTTCTTAAGTTTTCTATTATCTATCTATAGCTACTAGATAGTAACTTTTAGTTTACTAGCTTCTAATTTAGCTACTTATCTCCTTTCTAACTCTATAGTAATCTAATATTCCTATTTACTAATTTTATAAGTTAATCTAATATTATCCTAGTATATGTTATTAATCTTTACTATAAAATTAACTTCTAGTCTAGAAAATTCTAGAAACTTATTAGGTAGTTAGCTAATTATTAAATTAATAAGAATAAGTAGCGCGTATAAACTCTTCCCTACCTTATACCTAAGGTTCTAATTAAAACGGGGCCTTCTAGATAGTTATATATAATTTATTAATACTATTATATAAATCCTTAAGCTAGCTAATTAAAAGATTACTTAGATTTTTTAAGAAAAGATACTCCTTTTCATCTAGTTTTTCCTGTATATAAGGGTTATCCGCGTTAGTTTTAAGCTGTACCTGCGATATTTCTATTATGATTCTAAGCCTTCTATCTTTACTCGTGTTAGTAACAGCTAACTATAGAAGAAAATAGCTCTTATAAATATACGCTAATAGTTTCTCTCTATATTTCTTATTCCACTCCGTTTACTTTATATTATTAGGTTAATAAGAGGCCATTTTTTCTTTAAATTATTTAGAGAGTGAATTAATTAGAATTCCTAAAGGAGTTACTAACTATTATTCTAATAAACTTAATATTATTATTTAAAGAATCTAGGTATAAATAGAAGTTAGATTAGATATTAGAAGCTTTTAACTCTTTATAAGGCTCTAGATTTAGTACCCTCTCTTAGGGAGCCAAAATTAGAGCCCTAAACTAAAGGAATAGAGGTGAAAATCTAGATAACTACGTTAATTAGAGGTTTTTTTAAATCTATACTAAAGTCCTCCTATTATTACGAGCTGACTATAGGCTATATAAACCTACTTTAAAAGTATAGTCTTAGGGCCATTATCTTATTAATATATAATAAATAGACCTAGGATTTAAGTAATAGCGGCTACTGAATTTAGAGCTAGGATATAAAGTATTATATATATTTAACCTAGTTATATTAGAGCTAGGATATAAAGTATTATATATATTTAACCTAGTTATAAAATAGCTAAGGTAGAAATTATTTAAGATTTCCCCTCTTTCTACTTTATAATTACTACCTATCCTTTCCTATTATATCTATATAACGTAAAGAACTCGCGTTAAATCTAATCTTTTAAAAGTAATAATCCGATAGGTATTCTATACGCATATTGGATTATAATAAGATAAGATAGTATATATTATTTACCTAAGATAGTCGCCTTACTTTTCTATTAATACTAGTAATCTTATTATATTTAAGTCGTTCAAGCGTATAATTATAATACTACTAGAATAGATACCTTCCTTCTAGATAGCTACTACTAATAGAAAATAGTTTTTTTAAGTCTAGTAGTATTAAAACCTTTAGATTATTAAGGATAGCCTTAATATTAATAATTAGCTTATAATTAATATAAACTTCTTTAATAACCTTATTAAAGTTATATACTTTAAGATAGGAGAAGAATAACTGACGTAGTTCCTTACTCTAAGTAGTGAAATCTCCCGATATATTATTAGGCTGAAGTATCAGATAATTCTCCTTACGTCCCTTTCTCTAGGAACTATAGTAGTACTTTTCCAGCTTATAGCCTATTAAAACGGGGTTAATATATTAGTACTCTACTTTATTAAGCTATTCCTAACTTTAGAATATTAAGTCTTATACTCGTGCATACTTATACTATACTAAACGAAGCCGAAAATAAAAGATTAGGGATATATTTAGAGTGGATAGTAATAATAAATTCTATATAATAATATCCTATACCTCTTAGGCCGGTTTATTTAAGAAAAGTATTAAATTTAAAACTATCAGGATAAGTTATAGAGAGATAAGTTAAATAAGGCTATAATATAAAGAGGGGTCGCTTTAACTTTATATATATTATTAATAATCAATGCGAGTAGGTAGCTAATAATAGATACCCTAGCCGGAAGTTAATACTATATCTAGAAGGGGGTAACCTAGCTAGAAGTTAGTACTATAAATATATTATATATGTAGATAAAAGGCTTAAGTAATTAATAAATATAATATACTCAGTTTTTCTATCTTATTAGGCCTAGTTAGAACTAGGGCTATATACGAAATCTCTTATCCCGCTCTATAGGTTGATAAAGTATACCTTAGGCTCTAAATTACTTAAGGGGCTATAGTAGTCTTATATAGCTAAATTTCTAATTATAAATATAGAACTATCTTATACTATAATAGGGGAATAGTAGGCTGTAAAATAGACTTATTAAGTAGTCTTAGGTTGATTAATAAGGGAAGGTTAGAGATAACTAATAACGCCGGCGTTATATTATTAAGTATAGTCTTATCTAAGGTTTAATTAATTAATGAAAGCGGGCTTTTAAAGCCTATAAAATATATTATAGATAAACTTCACTTCTCCTAATTTACTACTAAGTTAATTAAAGGAAGAGAGTAACTTTAATTAAGGCTATTTTTATCTTCTAGTCTTACTAATCTAGTATAAATAATAATATTAAGTAGCTTAAATATTAGTAAGTCTATTATTTTATTAGTATACTTATAAGAACTTTCCCTATTTAGGAGGTTATAATAGTACTCTAGCTTAATATTAACGCTAATAAAAGCCCTTATATTTAAAGAAGACTAATATATTAAACGGCGCCTTTTAATTAAATTAAGCTTAATACGCTTAATATAGTATATATCCTAATAGTAATACTAAAGATCTTAAATTAAGTTAAAAGAAAGTATATAACGTAGATTAGGAGATAAGACTACCTTACTTTTACCCGTTTTTATGGATTAATTATACCTATCTTTGAAATACTAGAAATATTCTTATAGGTACTCTTTCTAGCTCTATTTAACAAGGAATTAATAGAAATATTTCATTAGTAAGAGCTTTAAATTAAAGAGATAGAAGAGATACTACCTAGTAGTAGTAAGGATTTAATAGAAGATAAGTGGATTATATTAAACTAGGAGTATCTTAAGGTTAATAAGATAGTATTAATAGTACTTAAACTATCTAGTCCTACTAGTAATCTATTTATTATACTAAAAATAGAGCTTAATAAAGCTATATTTCCTTTTAAGGTCGCCTTTATAATAATAGTAAATCTATTCCTACCTATTACCTATACTAATGCTGTAGAATTAAAGAGTAGTTAGCTAGTCTATAAAATAACTAAGTATTTAGGAAATTAGAAAGGAGAAGTAGATGAATTAATTTATATCCCTTATATATTAGGATATAGGGTAACTACTATTTATAGGCTATAAGCTTAGATAATAGGCTGTCCGCGGATTTTCTTTATATAATATAATTATATCCTGAAGTACGCTACGGCCCTATATACTACGGAGGGGAATATTAAGGAAGAGTAAAGATACTAGCTAATTATATAGTAGATCTAAATAGTGAATCTAGTTAAAGTAGCTTAGTAGACTTATAACTTAAGGTACTTTATACTCCGTAGTTAAGGTAATCTTATATAGTTAAATCTATTACTATTTACTAAGCTCCTTAGATATAAGCTAGTATCTTTACTAATATAGTTCCTCTTATTAAGCCTAAGCTAGCTAGGCTTTATCTTCTAATATAATACCCTAAAGCTTCTTCCCTAGTATTTCGATCTCCTTATTAATAGAGATGAAGTTAGTATAATTATCTAAATTAGCTTTAACCTTTACGGGTAGCGATTATAATAGCTAAGGATAGTAATAGAGTAATAGCCTATAAAATCCTTTAAGATAGATAGTATAGTATAATTTATTCTAATAACTTACTATCCCGTCTATAGTACTTAGCTTAGGCGCGTATAAGCTAAAGAAAGTATTTATATTATTATAGCTAGTGAATTTTATCCTTTTAATAATTAAGTAACTATTATCTTTAACTAAGTTAGTATATCTTAATAGTTATATTTTATCCTTAAGAACTTACTATTAGCTTTAATAAGAGCTTCTCTTTAAATATTATATATCCTAATATTTTCCTTATACCTAGCGCGATACCCTAGATCTATTATCTAATTACTAAATAAGCCCGCTCTATAAATCTTTCTTATAGGTCTATCCGTAGATACTATCTAGAAAAAAGGTATACGGAGCATATCCTTTTTAATTTAAAGATAGTGTAAAGACCTATCTATAAGTAGTAGAATTACCTCGATCTCTTTAAAAGACTTATAGTCCTAGAAGGTATTATCCGCTGAGGTAATTACTATTAAAGGTAGTACTAGGTTTATAAATAACGGCTCTATATCCTTATATATACTATACTATAGCCTAGAATTATATTAAAATAGTTAGTAAGGATTACTCTGAATTATAATCCTAAAGATTTAGATAGTAAAGTAACCTTTTATATAGTATTTCTAAAAACCCTTTTACGTCTCTTATAACCTATATACTAATATATTATATACCTCCCCTCCCTCTTCCCCTCCTCTTATAATGCACCTCCCCCTGGTTATCCCCCTTCCCCCCCATCTCCTCCTCATAACCCTAACCCCCCTGACTCGTAATACCACTCATCTCAAAAGCGCCTAGCAGTCTCGAGACCGAGGAGCGAAAACTCAGTTTGGTGGGTCATCGTGCCGAAGGCGGTA
>JAABUL010006070.1_pt1 | contig 14274 bp, 18 predicted proteins | sample 5559151 | NCBI WGS metagenome assembly JAABUL01 (sample SAMN10711876, study PRJNA513368) | rock metagenome | isolation source: Antarctica rocks | place: Antarctica: Victoria Land, Pudding Butte sud | reverse complement strand
CTTGGCCTGTGCTACGACCCGTCCCACCTGGTCCGGCTCGGCATCGACTATCGACGCGTCCTGCAGGAGTTCGCGGACCGCATCCACCACTGCCACGGCAAAGATACGGACCTGCTGCCCGAAGCGCGGTATCTCTACGGCCAGCGCGCCGCCTTGCTGGACGCGCCGCCCCGATTCTCCGAAGGACCCTGGCGCTATTGCGTGCCGGGCGATGGGCTGGTGAGCTGGGCCGGGGTCGCCTACGGCCTGGAGCAGGCCGGCTACGAGGGCTGCGTCTGCATCGAGCTGGAGGATGCGCGTTATTGGGGCACGGCGGAGCAGGAGCAGCAGGGCGTGCGCAAGGCCTATCAGCATTTGGCAGGCCACTTTCGGTGATGCCGTCGGCCCATCGCGCCCTAGGCCGGTCGGTGGGCGGCAACACTGTCAATAGAACACTGTCAATAGAACACTGTCAATAGAACACTGTCAATAGAACACTGTCAATAGAACACTGTCAATAGATGTGGGGTCATAGAAAGGATAGGTTTGGGTGGAGAAAGTACGCGTCCTGATCATCGGCGCGGGCGGTGTCGCCCGCCATCGGCACATCCCGCAACTCCTAGACCTCCCCGAGGCGGAGATCGTCGGCCTGATCGACCCATCCAAAGCGTCGATTGATGTCACGCGGGACGCGTTCCCCCAGCTAGCGCGGGTCCCCGTGTTCGGGGACTATCACGACGCGCTGCCATCCGTGCGGGCCGATGCTGCGGTCATCGCGTCGCCGCATAATCAGCACCTGGAGCACGGCCTGGCTTGCCTCGACGCCGGCCTGCATGTGCTGATGGAGAAGCCGTTCGTCGTCGGGAGCGCCAACGCAGAGCGCCTCATCGCCCGCGCGCGGGACGCGCGCACGCATCTCGCTATCGCCTATCAGCGCCACGTCGAAGGGGCGTGTACGTACCTGCGCGATCTGGTGCGGAGCGGGGCGTTGGGGACCATTCGGGCCGTGTCCGCCTACCAGGCGCAAGACTGGTTAACACTCAGCGCCGGCACGTGGCGCCAGGACCCGGAGATAGCGTGCGGCGGACAGCTCAACGACTCGGGCAGCCACCTGCTGGACATGATCCTCTGGATCACGGGGCTGCACCCGTACAGCGTGGACGCGCGCATCGACAACCGCGGCGCGGCGGTCGACATCGACGCGAGCTTGACCGTGCGCTTCAAGGGCCAGGCGTTAGCCTCCATCGCGGTGGTCGGCAGCGCCAGCATCCGCTGGTGGGAAGATGTCTCGATCAACGGCGATACAGGGACAGCCCTCTATCGCAATGGACAGGTGTTGGTGGCGCGCGCGGGGGAGCGGATGCCCGTGACCGTGCCCGCCGCGCAGCTCCCGGCGTCCGGCACGCTGGCCGGCAACTTCGTCGACCTGATCCTGGGGCGGGTGTCCGAGCCGGCCGCGCCCGCGTCCTGCGGCCTCGCCGTCGCGCGCCTGACCGAGGCGGCCTGGAAGAGCGCGGAGAGCGGCCAGGCCGTCATGCTCTGATCGGGGCCTGTCTGGCCCCGTTCATGCCACACGACGTGCCGAGATAGTCGCGCCCAAGGGGGGCGTGGGGAACGAGAGGAGAATGACGATGGAGTACCGTTCATTGGGGCGCACCGGCGTGCAGGTCAGCACGCTGTGCTTGGGCGCGATGACCTTCGGCGGCAAGACCGACCAGGCCGAGGCGACGCGTATGGTCGACCGTTTCCTGGACGCCGGTGGTAATTTCATTGACACCGCCAATGTTTATCAGCGCGGGGTGTCGGAGGAGATGACCGGGCGCGCGTTGGCCGGCGGCAAGCGCGAGCATGTGGTCCTGGCGACCAAGGTCCATGGGTCGATGGACGACAACGATCGCAATATGCAGGGCAACCACCGCCGCAATATCATCCAGGCGTGCGACGCCTCGCTGCGCCGCTTGGGGACCGACTATATCGACCTCTACCAGATCCACCGTCCGCAGTCGAGCGTGCCCATCGACGAGACGCTGCGCGCGCTCAACGACCTGATCCACGCGGGCAAGGTGCGCTATGTGGGCACGAGCACCTACGCGGCCTGGCAGCTCATGGAAGCGTGGATGGTCGCCAAGGAGCGGGGGCTCACCCATTTCATCTCCGAGCAGCCGCCGTACCACCTGCTCGACCGCCGGGTCGAGCGCGAGCTGATCCCGTTCTGCCAGACCTACGGGGTCGCGGTGATCCCCTGGAGCCCGCTCGCGGGCGGCAAGTTGACCGGCAAGTACCGGCGCGGGCAGGCGGCGCCGTCCAACGCGCGCGAGAAGCCCGAAGACTTCAGTGAGGACACCTGGCGGGTGCTGGAGGGCCTGGAGCAGTTGTGCACGGAGAAGGGCTGCACGATGACGGCCTTCGCCCTGGCCTGGTTGAACGCCCAGCCCGGCGTGACGAGCCCTATCCTCGGCCCCAACAGCGTCGCACAGTTGGACGAGAACCTCGCGGCCAACGACGTAACGATCACGGCCGAGGACAAGGAGCGCGTCGACGCGCTGATCCCACCGGGCACGCACACCGAGGACTACTACCGCGCCGACTTCGGGCCGCACCCCTACCGTTGGTAGGGGCGCTACCAGCGGAAGACGCGCGCATCACTCTCCTTGATGGTCGTTATGGTGTATCGCCGCCCGTATCACCTCCTTGCGCGCACACGCCACGCCCTCGCTGTAGATGCGATTGCCCTGCCCCCGTAACAGGTGGACCGGTCGCTCAGGCCGACCGCGCGCGACCAAGGGATTGCCGCCGCCAAGGATGATCGGCGGCCGGGCGCAGCAGACGCGGGACCGGCGGCGCGTCGGCGGGCACCGTGTCGGCGGGCGCTACCACGGCGGGCGCGTCCGGTGGCGGGAGGGCGGCCGGCGCACGGCGCGCCCGCGGGAACAAGAGCAGACGGGCACGCTGGGGCTGGCGCTGCCAGAAGGCGTCCCAGCGCCCGGAGCGCTGGAGGGCGCGCAAGCTGACCACCTGCTGGGCGCCCGCCGCACTCCAGCGCATGCCGGCCCCTTTGGTGCGCGCCTGTACCACGCTCTTGCAACTGCTCTCGACCGCCCCTGAGCCAATGGGAAAGCGCCGGGCTATGAAGGCGGGATAGTCCAGGCGCGCGGCATTGGTCGAGACGTACTCAAGCGCCCGCCGCACCGCCGTGGCCGCCGCACTCTCCGTCGCCCCGTTGGCCGCGGGAACGCAGACGGTGCGGGCGAGCGTGGTCAGGGCCGCGTGCAGCGGGGCGGCCCCCTCCGTATAGAGGCGCGTCTTGAGCGGCTCGACCCAGGCCGCCGCCCGCGCTGTCCCCTCCCCGAAGACAGCGTTGCCCACCGCCCAGAGGTACTCATAGGCGTGGTAGAGGTCGATGATCTCGACCAGTTCGACACCGGGCAGCGCCAAGAAGGCGCGGGCGTGCCGCCAGATCCACTCCGCCCCATCGCCGAGCGCCACCACCGTGTGCACTGCCGGTGTGCCCAGGCCGCGCCGGCACGCCTCGACGTGAGCGCGTCCCCAGAACGCCTGGGCCTCCTCGAAGCCCGCCCCATAGCTGGCCCGGCCCCAGGCCAGGCGCTCCCGGCCCGTGTCCGCGTCCACCTCCACCCCTGGTCCCAGCGGCGCGACCGTTGTCACCTTCATTTCGTGCCAGTCGTCGTCGCGGTGCACGAACATGCCATCCACCTCCACCGCCAGTACGCCACTCTCCGGCGCCTCGCTCACCGCCGCGTCGGCGTCCGCCCAGGCCGGTTGGCCCCGCGCTATGCGCGCCATCGCCGCCTGCACCTCCGCCTCGGCCACCGCCCCGATTCCTTCGGTGAGCCGCCGCAGCACCTCGTCGTCGATCGTGACGCCGACCGACTCCACCACGCGGTCCCCCGTGTCCACGAAGCCGCCCTCGATGCCCTCGCGGCAGACCACGCGCAGCAATCCCGGCGAGAGCGAACCCGTCCCCAGCCCCAGGCGCGCGTCCAACGGCGCATGCCCCTGCGTGCACCCTCCGCACTGATAGTAGGCGCGGTGCAGCGTGTAGTCCCCGACCAAGCCCTGCAACGCGCGCCGCCGCGCCTGATCCACACGCTGCAAGCACCCCCCGCAGGCCGGGCAGGCCCCCCGCTCCTCCGTCGCCTCCCGCACCGCCGCGATCCGCTCGACCACCGGCCCCAACACCGCGCGTCCCACCTGCCGCAGCCGCTGTTCCATCCCCGCCAAGTCGCTCGTCAGCACCACCGGCCATGCCTCGGCCAGCGCCGCCATGAACACCGCTCCCATCTCCTGTATGATGGCAGCGGACAGGTCTGCTCTGTCCATCGGTATCCTCCCACGGGCACGCTTAGGGCGTCTCTAGCAGTCTGTCGGAGAGAAGCTTGCCGACCTCATTTATCGTGCTGTGGGGAGGGCAAAATCGCGTCTGTAGCCCGTATCTTGACCTCAAAACGGCCTCCAAGCGCACTTTCCTCCGAAAAAACACGTTCTCTCCGACAAACTGCTAGCGCCCGTGCCCGTCGTGAGGGTACCGCTTTTGGGCCTGTCACAGCCACCCGCCGCCGCTGTCCACTATTTTAAGGTGCACCCCAGCGGCGAGGGCTGCGGCAGAACTAAAGTAGGCCTCAGCCGCGCGCTGGGTCGTGATCATGCCGAAGATGTCCCATACCTCTTCTGATAGTCAAAACTCATCAAGGTGGGCGCGTAGCTTGCGGCTGAGGTGATGCTGGACATGCCACAGATCATGAACGTGGATGCAGGAAACAGTGAAGCGCTCGGTCGGGTAGGAGCCTACGGTCTCGACGCCTTCACGCGGGTACAGGCGCGCAACGGGCAACGCGAGCGGGACGTGGCCATGCCATTACGCGAGGGCGTAATAATGAGTACATGAGGACAGCAGGGTGTTCAGCCAGCAGGGCGTGGCGGACAATGTCGATGAAGCTCTTGTCGGGGGACACGATGCTGGCGAAGCCGACCATCAGATCATCACGCCGTTGGATGTCATGCGGACGAGCCGGCAGGAGTGGATAGGCAATGATCATGCCCAAGTATGCGATGCGTAGGCTCAGCTTGAAGCCATACCAGCTTTTGGACCGTGCAATGCCCGGAAAAGTCGTTTAGTCCGGGGGAAAGGGGTGGGGCGTTTGAGCACCCCACCCCATTTCCCCCGGAACCTTTAGTCGTGAAGACGGTTGACAGTCAATTTGATTTAAGAAGCACGTGTCCCCCCCTGTGACACAATGTAGACCTTAACGGTTGGGGACGAGCCATCGGGAGCGCATCCGCTAGCAAAGGTGCAACGGTATGCATCGAAATACACGTAAAATGTGCCAGTGCTCTGGTAATCGTGAGTTGTGTTTTGCGATACTGGATTGGGACAATTCCCGTCACAAACGGTATAGCCTTGGGGAGCAGAATTATCTCCCCAATGCCAGACGAATCTATCGTAATCACCGGGAGAGCCACAAGGGTAGTAGTTCCCCGTGAAATACGCGGTGTTATAGACTAAGTTTTGAGTTTGAGCTGCCGGTGTGAGCGAGAAGGTGGCACCACTGCTATTGCAAGCGAAGGCAAGGTGGTGTTCGGAAAAAGCTGCTGGTACAACAAAAGCTACCAGGCTTAGAACACAAGCTAGGATACAGCGAGCGAGAATTGATTTAAGTTTCATGATCAACGCCTCCCTGAGCAGTTACTGTTGTACTTTCCATTGATGCATCCCCCGTGGCCTACCGTGACTATGCTCCAACTCGTTCAACTCAGACCGCAGTCATCAATCTCAACCGATGTACTGCCCGTCTAATGATTAAGAGGAACATGTGTGGAAAAGGCTTCCTGCTCACAATCCACACTGGATATCTGCCCCCTCAAGGCCGACGGCGTGTTCGTCTCCATCCGAGCGCGCGACCTGCTCGACATAACATCCGTGCTTGATGGGCTCCCGGCCCAGCTCGCGCGCCTGGACACGCGTCGCGAGGAACGCCGGCTCGTCTATAGCACGGGTGTCTGGCGCATCGACCCGTGAAAGGGGCACAATGTGGAACGCGCCGCGCTACACCACGGCACTCAACCTGCTGCGCAGCGCCGGCGTCTACGGCGTCAACGGGTTCCAGACAACGGGCCACGCCGTCGAGACCTACGACGAGCAGGGCTTCATCGCCATCAAGGCGGCGTGTGGCACGAAGATCGGCCTCTCCAATATGGTCGACGACGACGCCAGGTGGTTCAGCGAGAGCGTGTTAGGGTAAGCGACGGAAGTAGCGCAGAGCAGCAACGTCCAGCGCGGCCGCTTCCATGTCACCACCGACTGGGGTGGGGCGAGCCAGAGCGAGACCAAGCGGGCGCTCTTGACCCCCGACGAGGTGATGAACATTCGGGAGGACGAACTGCTGGTGAAGATGAACATTCGGGAGGATGAACTGCTGGTGAAGATGCCGCAGCAGCCCGCCGCGCGGCTCACGCAGCGCCGCTACTACGACGAGCCCGAGAGCCGGGACCGTGCGCTGGCGCGCGGCGAGAGTTGGATACCCCCGCTCGGCCCTATACGCGCGGACGGCCCGCTAGAGCCACCCGAGTTCGACGACGCGCTCGACGACGAGGAGCCAGCCACGCCCGATGACGACGAGCAAGACTGGGGAACCGACCCTTTCGTGGGGGCCGGCGATGGCGACGAGCCGGCAGCCCTCGCCGCCGTGGAACACGACGATGGGGACGATCCGCGCGGGGCGGCCCTCCCCATCATCGACCACTGAAGAGGATGACACGGTGACAGGGTCATTCTGGATCGTCGCAGCCCGACGTGCCCCTACCGCCTCGGATCGCCAAGGACGTAGCCGCCGCGTGATCGGCGTGGAGCCGCCGAGGGGGAGCGCCCCATGCTGCGCACGGCAACGCACGGCAACACACGGCAACACACGGCTAACAGACACCCCCAGTGGGCTGCCCCACACGCCCCCAACGCGCCACACGCGCCACCTCAACCCCCTCGTCGAGGTGCATTGTCACAAAGTGCGAACCCACACGCATGAGTTGCTACGAATGGTGCAAGCGTTTATCTATCCGGGCTACTCGCTTGGTGCATAACGCGATTGACTTCGCACCCGTAGATGTTCTATGGTAGTAGCAAGGCAAGCTGGCTCTGATGAGCAACAGTAACTCGCACCTGTCTGAGAAAGCCGCTCTTGAAATGCCCGCGTTCCACACCCAGGATTTACTGTTTACTAACAGTTTGTCGGAGATAAGCCCGTCGACCTTATTTATCATGCGGTTGAAGGCAAAAGCACGCCTATAGCCCGTGTTTTGGCCTCAAAACAACCTCCAAGCACAATCTGTCGGCAAAACACTTTCTCTCCGACAAACTGCTAGACGAAAGGCTTATGTCTCACCGTTCGTGCAAATTGGAAGTCAGTTCGAGGGCATTGGCATCCGCTACAGGTAGTAGTCATAGTCAAGACTCTACAAAATACAGGATTTGACACCAATTGAGCAAAGAGGGGAGCAGAATGTCCGATGCCATGCTGACCTATCATGATCATAGAACCTATGGCAGCCATGTCCTTTATTGACAATAACTACGACATTTGCCCTTTGCTCACGCGCCGCAGGCAGTTATCGACAGCAACGGCCTTCCGGTCGCTGAACTCGCTTTAGATTTACGCGAGCGATACGTTGTGTCCTTGAGTGGCTTTTATTGTAGGAAGTCTCGTTGAGCAATAGCGGGTAAATGGTTGAAAAGGGGTATACGATGAACACGCTTGTTGAACAAGCCCTATCCTTCAACAGCGGCTTACAATGGGATGTTCAAAACGACGCTGTCCGACAAGTTTATCTTACACACATGACGCCTGATTGCACTATGGTGGTTCACCGCGCCTATGCTGATGCGAACCGAATTATCATTCTCTTTACAATTACCGGCCTAAGTGGCGGCCCCGACGTTAATTTGCAGGCTATATATCGCACAACTCTTGATCATGCACCTACTGTACAGACCATTGATCTGCCAGAGATTGGTGGCTTCCGCACCGCGGAAGGGGTGGATGGACAAGCCCACGTCGTGATATTCGATGCTGCAGGCGTCAACAATGCCCCAGATCAATTAACGCTACGGCTGACACTTTCGGTAGGGCAAATCACTAAGCAGTTCGAGTTTACAATACCCTTTATCCGAGGCCATATGATTGACACCCGCCAGGTTGTCAAACCGATCCTTGTTTATGCGCGCCACGGGTCACCCTATGAAACGACGCTGATGCTTGAGCGGGTCGTGATCACGCCGACTGAAACGCGCGTGTATCTATCGGGGATACGCCCAATGGATGTGAAGCTAGCACTTGATATTGCCGGGAAGCGCACACATTTTGAGGTGGCTAGAGAAATGGCTCCTGGCCTTGTGATGTGCAGCTTCCTCACCCCGTTTCCGTTAGACAATACGGACAAATGGGTACTGACTATTTATACACAATGGGCATCGGTTGAGAGCGTATGGCGAGCGGTTGGGGAGACTGCGATCTTTCACATCACGGTTCCCAAAGACATTTCAACACGTAGGTAGAGGGGGAAAGTAGTATTTAGCGATCACCATGCCGGCGTCCGCAACGCCGGCATGGTGGTTTTCCGATGGGGAAATGTGAAGGGTTTAGGGGCAATTGCGCTCGGCACCACCGAAACTTCCCCCAATGCATAGGGACGATACCGCATTAGCAGTCCCTGGAGCCATATTGCTGGGGACTGGGGCGCTCGCTGCGTAATAGAAGGGGAAGCTTATACCACCCCCGTTTATGTTCGCATACATCCTGCCAGCCCAATGCCCCGACGAGTAACTAGTCACTGCATCGTTCCATCCCCCGTAATCGGTCAAGTTGACAAAACCTGTCTGGATAAAGCAAAGCTGGTCCCCGGCACTCCGGTTGAGGATAACATCATCCCATCCACACCAGCTATCATTAACCGTATTTGGCTCTGGACCCGACCCTTCGAGGTTACTAGATGTAGCCGCCGAGTGTCGCCATATCTGACAGGAAAGGTCGGGGGACGACATACCATGGAGTACGACACGTATCCCCTGGCAGCCTTTATTCGATAAGGCATGGAGTTGCTTGCCGATGGTTACGGGTTTCATATATTTGTACGTGACGCTACCGCGCGTTGCGTGCGCCATAGCTGAGGGTGCCGTTGCCGTGATCGTACCGGTTAAGACAACCGCTGCGGCCAATAAGGACTTGGTCCTCATAGTCTTTCTCCCTGTGGGTAGCCTAGCGTGTCATTGATCTCTTTGTTTAGATTTCCGGCGCTTCTGGTAAGCCGAAGACTCAGTTCTCGCGATCAGCGACACCAATGTACATTCATTCAGTCCTGTTGCCATGGTCAAAGACTGTTTTCGGACAGATGCGATAATTCATCACACCGTTTGCCCATCCGCTAGCTGCGGCCACCAGTCACCGGCTGGGCATATCCCTACTGTAAGCCCGATGGTGCCCCGCTGTCTGTACTATTCCGCTCATTTTTCGGGACCGCTTCGGCTCAAATTTTTGATCGGTTACGCTCACCTATGTGATACGTTCCGATCAGCGTTGACGGTCCGCAAGGCACCCATACCGTCGTCCACGGGCACAAATCCTAACCGCCCCGCCTGCCAACACAGTGCGTTAGTCGTACGCACGCCAAACTTGGCGCGCAATCTGGTCATCATCCGCCGCACCGTGATCCCGCTCAGGTGCAGCACGTCGGCGATCTCCTCCTGCCTCAGCCCCTCGATCAGCAGCGAGAGCACAGCCCGCTCATCGTCGGTCAGAATCGGCTCGTCATTACGCGACCGCCGACGGCGCTCCGGCGTGGCCAGCAACTCCTCCAGGACCGCCCGATGCCCGGCTAGCACATCGTCTTCGCGCACGACCGCCAGGCAGCGCACGACTGTTTCTCCGTCCAGCCCCTCCCACAGCAAGTAACCGCGTGTTCCCTGCTCTATGAGTTGCAGCAACGTGTCCCGGCGCAGCGTGTCTTTCGTCCCGACCACCACGACGCGGCTCGGCGGACTCACGCGCCGCACCTGACGAACGAGTGGGACGAGGCCCATGCCGCCCACGGCGGCGTCGATGAGGATGTGGTCGGGGTGCTGGTCCGTGGTCATCCGTAGGGCCTCGCTGGCCTGCGTCACGTCGGCTCGCACGCACAGGTCCGGCTGCTCTTGCAAAAGCGCGTGGAGGCCACGCCACTGGCAGGTGACGTGATCCGCACCGACGAGCAAAACGCTGGAGTGTATGGGTTGCATCTGTCCTGTCTCTCTCTGCAGCGGATGGGGCGACGCTTGCCGCGTCGAGGGCTCCGCTGCATGTCCCTTACTATATTGGTCCCGCAGGACGTGCTTTTTGGACATGTATTTTTGCGATACGTCCGGTGTTTTTTGCGCGTTATGTCCATACGGACTATAGTAGGAGCAGGCATCCCCCCCATGGCCTGCACCGCGAAGACGACTGGGCGATGATGACCACGCACGGCGAGGACGAGGCGCCGGATCGCACGCTCGTCGCCGCCGCCCAGGCAGGCGACGGCGCCGCCTTCCTGCGCCTGGTGGCGCGCTACCGCGCCCGGCTCGAAGCGACCTTGCGCGATATGGGGAACCCCGCCCGCGCCGCCGACCTCACCCAGGACGCCATCGACACGGCGTACGACGAGATCACCGACCTGTGCGACCCCGATGGGTTCTATCCATGGCTGCGCCGCATCGCCACTAACCGCCTGCTCAAAGACATCCGTCAGCGGGGGCGACGGCACGCGGCGCTTGACCGACTGCGCCCCCATCTGCCGCGCGTCGCTGACCCTCTCGTACGCGTCCTGATCCGCGAGACCGCTGCGGAGTTGAGCCGTGTGCATCGCACCGTGTTGGTTTTACACGACGACCTGGGATACACGATCCCCGAGATCGCCGTCCACCTCGGCATCAGCACGGACGCCACCCGGAAGCGCCTGACGCGCGCCCGCGCGGAGTTCCGGAGGCGCTATGCTGAGAAGTAGCTGAAAAATAATACGTCGCTGAGGAAGAAAAGGGGGGCACGATGCGGGAGGCCACGCTGGTCACGGCGCACGACTTCACGCTGGACGAACTGCAAGCCTACGACGAGGGGACGCTCGCCCCGGACCGGGCGGCGGTCGTGGCGGCGCACCTCACCGCCGGCTGCGCGGCCTGCCGCGCCTGGATCACCACCTCCCACGAGGTCGGGCGCCTGCTCCACGCCGACGCTGACGCGTGCCTGGGCGACCCCGATGCCTTCCTGCGTGATACACCCCGCGCCCGCACCAGGCGGTGGCTGCGCCGGCGTCTGCGCCCCCGGCGGTTTGTGGTGCTGCTTGTGGTCCTGCCGCTCAAGGGGCGCCTGGTGCGCCACCTGTTCCGCACACAGCAGGGTTGGGAGGCGCGCGCGAGCGCGATCGTGTCCTTGCTGGCGCTGACCGTGGCCACGCTGCGCTTCGTCTTCGCACGTCCCTCCTGGCCGGCGTCCGCGCCTACGACGCGCGGGGCCGCTGCGCACGGACACGAGGACAGAGGTGCGGAGAGGGGGCGCCGATGACCGCCGGCCACGGTGAGGAGCTGGACCGCCCCAACGCGGCGCGCATCTACGACTACCTCCTCGGCGGCGCGCAGAACTTCACGGTCGATCGCGCCGCCGCCGAACACGTCCTCGACAACTACCCCGACGCCGCCCTGGCCGCGCGCGCCAACCGCGCCTTCCTGCGCCGCGCCATCGCCTACCTGGCCGGCCAGGGCATCGCCCAATTCCTCGATGTCGGCTCCGGCCTGCCCACCGTCGGCAACGTCCACGAGGTCGCGCGGCGGGCCAATCCGCACGCGCGCGTCGTCTACGTGGACAACGATCCCGTCGCCGTTCGCTATAGTCGGGAATTGCTGGCGGAGGAGGGGGCGGGCGCGCGCGGCGTCGCCGTGATCGAGGCCGACCTGCGCGATCCGGCGGCGATCCTGGGCCACCCCACGACGCGCCGTCTGCTCGACCTCCGCCGACCGATCGGGCTGCTGCTGGTGGCGGTGCTGCATTTCATCCGCGACGACGACGAGGCGCGCCGCGCGGTCGGCGCCTTCCGGGAGGCCCTCGCGCCGGGGAGCTACATCGTCCTCTCGCACGCGACGCTCGACGGGCTGCCGGCCGACACGATCGCGCGCTTCGAGGCGATCTACCGTCGTTCCAGCAACCCGACCATCGCGCGGTCGCGCGCGCAGATCGCGGCGCTGTTCGAGGGCCTGGACGTGGTAGAACCCGGCATCGTTCCGACGCCCCTCTGGCACCCGGACGCCGCGTGCGATCCGCTCGTGGACCAGCCCGTTCGTGCGGGCATCCTCGCCGGTGTCGGGCGCAAGCGCTAATCCCATGACGCACCTGTAGCTCTCAGGGCCAATACACGTCCCCACAGCGGGGAAGGGAGCCTCCTGACGGTCGGGATGTGGACAGGAGCGGATAAGGGGTGTAGCGTGACGGCAGAGACAGGCCGTGTCTCCCGACAGCACCAGCGAAAGGTAGGTCGTTCCTTTGGCCGAACACACGGACCCGATGCCGGCGACCGGTGCGTCGACCACAACGACGGAGGTCCTGGCCGCGCTCACGGCGGAGGAGCCGCACGGCGCGACCGCCGATCAGGTTGCTCGCGCCATCGGGCTTGGCCTCGACGGGGCGGTGGTGCAGGACGCGTTGGAGGAACTGGTTACGCGCGGTCTCCTCGATCGGCGTGGGCTCGGCCGTGGCGCTGTGTACACACTCCATGCAACGGCGTGATGCGGAGCACGGCGGGCGCTGTCTTTCTCCCTCTGGGGGCGTGTGTCGGAAATACCTTGTCCGCGCGGGAACGTACATCCCCCTCATACGTGATCGTGATAGAGTATGACCATAGCGGAGAGACGACGTGACGCCTTGTCGCTTCCAGACGCGCCGCTGCGGCGGCTGCCCGCTCTCAGGGCTAGACATTTTGATAGTTCCAAGAGATGTAAGGGAACGAGATAGCTATGACCACGTATGCGATGCCTGATGAGATCAAACGGGAAATCCACTCCACCCTCGCGGCGCGGCAGGACCTAGGGGCCGCGTATGACGAGCACCTGGCCGATGTTTTCATGGACAAGCTGGGGGCGAAGGTCGCGCAGGAACTCCGGCAGCGTCCCGATCTGTGGCCAGCCCCAGTCGCGGCGCGCTCTGGTCCGTGGTTGACGACTGAGCGCCGCTTGAAGATTGCGCTTTGGTCGTTGCTCCTCTGCCTCGTGCTTGTGGCCCTGGTAATGATGCTGGGTCGGAACCCTTACACGGAGGGTGGCTGGGACCTGGCGCTGCTCTCGCTCGTCGTCGTCGTCAACCTAGCGCTGAATCTGCGCCTCCACCTTAGACTCCACACGTAAGACCCTGACCGCGTATCTACATGGGACAATAGGCCAGTCGCCGGGAGGACATACTGTGGCCCACCAACCCACCCCGCACTGGCACATTGCACACGTCCCGCTCATCGCCTTGCTGATCGACGGGGCGCGCGACGCCCACCATACCCTATGCACATTGACATAGAGGCGGACAGGGCCGCTAGGCGGGAGGAGCGAAGCCGCCTGGGACCGGCGTATGCGCGGGCCGTCGAAACGGATGACGCGTTGTTAACCCGATTGCGTGCGCATCTCGCCCGCCGCTTCGTCGGCCGCTGGGATGCCTGGGCCAGCGTGCTCACGGTACAAGACGGGGGAGTGCACAGGGACGTCACCTGCTGGCTAGACGAGGCGATCGTCGAGGGGGAGCGGCGTCTAATTCTGACCTGGATCAACGCCGCCCTGTCTGGTAGCGGCTGCGGTTCACGCATTATCGAAGAAGTTCGCGCATTCGCTGAAGGGGCGCGTGTGCCTTTGATTATCGGCAACGTGACTAACCGCGGGTACTGGAGCCGGCTGGGACGCTCCTGGGCGCGGGACGTGGGTGAGCGATCGGCGGACGATAATCCGAACCTCCGCTATGACCCGCCGCCTCTATAGGGCGGCGCCTCGTCCTCTACGTCCGGATACCTTTGGTGTGGGGCGTGGCGACGTCCAGGGTTGCGACGGGCTGGGCGTGGGGGTGCACCTCGAAATAGTGGACGCGGCCTGCGACTGCGGTCGCATGGCAGACGTGCGCCGACTGCGGTCGGTTTTAGCCCTTGGACGCGGCGCTCCGACGCACCCGCCGTGGCACCGCAGTGCGCGTGGTCTGCCATGCGACCGCAGTCGCAGGCGTTTCCCGCACAATTCCACTATTTCGAGGTGCACCC
>JAABUL010006067.1_pt1 | contig 14279 bp, 24 predicted proteins | sample 5559151 | NCBI WGS metagenome assembly JAABUL01 (sample SAMN10711876, study PRJNA513368) | rock metagenome | isolation source: Antarctica rocks | place: Antarctica: Victoria Land, Pudding Butte sud | reverse complement strand
GAACGCAATGAGGCCGAACGAACGCGCGCGTTGCCGTTTTTGGGCGTCCTGTGATGTGCGACTCTCGGCGATAGTTGGCGAAAACGTGGTTTTGCCGTCGTTGTTCGATATGCGATCGTGACAGTCTACGTCTTACCCGCAGTCGTCGTCGGTTGTGTTCGACAATTGTTGACTGTGTCGAACATTCTTTGGCTTTCTACTGTAAAGACCATTTCATACCCGCGATTGTTGTCGACAATCGTCTGCACTCATTGATGATCCACGGGGCATGAGGGTTGCTTGAGCGTGAGTTCGAACAAATCATAGTTGGCTGGGTAAGGTCATATCGGAGATGCCAGAAAGACTCTGGCTTTGATCTTGTCCTTTGACAAATCCATTCAGTCCCTGACCGAATCCCCCACACTTTCTTTGCTCTTGGGAAAACGATGTATTGTCTCACTGTTGTATCTTATCAAGGCTAATTCTCCCCATGGAGGGACTATCAGCTACTCATCTATTGCGCAAGAGTCAAAATTACCAAGGGGCTTCGTTTAGCCTTCTTTTTTGGGTGTCATCCCTGTGGGCTATTCATCAATCATTGTGGAGGGCTTCTTGATGGATGATCTTATGAAAAAGACAGCATGAGCAATTCAGCCTTGACAGAAGTTTGTGGTATGTTGGTAAGCTAGTCCTTTGTTGTCAGAAATTTGTTTGCCGGTATATGGTGCTTCTTGCCATGCCAGGAGGCGATCACCCTTTGAGACTATCTCAACACAGTCAGGAAGGCTGCTTGATCATCATCTGAAGAACCACAGGAAATGTGATCAACATTCCTTCCCCATCAACCAATCACATCACACAAACTAGAGTTCACAGCACACATCCTTCCCAGCAAAATGTCGGATTCAGCCTCCACAGCAGGAAGTTTGTCCCACATGTGTGTAGTTTGAGCTCCTATTGAGGCAATCTTGACCAAGGCAATGTTGACTGCTTATCAGTTTTTACTTGCAGGGCGCAGCCCTGTTCAGCTACTACAACGGTTTTGTCTCGGCTTCAGATGCAAGCGAGTCCCAGAAGAGTGATGCAATTGACCACATGACACAAGTGCGGGATGCGTTCAGCCACAATTTCCACGATTTGTACCCTTTGAGCCCACTGAACTGGCAGGGGCATACCTTGCAGATGATCAGTCAGCATTGCCTACCGCACCTCGCTGAAATGGACAGCTTTGCTAGGCAAAGCGGTTTGTTTCCGTCAACGTTACAAGGAGTACAGCAGGCCATGCAGCGGATTGTGAAGACTCTGGACACAATGCTGAGGCTTGCCCAACCCCAACCAGATTGGCCGTAAGTCTAGGCTGTAACAAACCCCGATTGACCAGTTCAGACTTGACAGGACCTTCCAACATGCATCAACTGCTTTCATATCCTGCATAAGAGCAAGACGGCCCAGGTGAAGAAATGTTTCTTGCTCATATGCCCACTGACAACTAAGCACATATTTTTCCAGCTATGGGAGTCTTGGCAAGTCAATTGATATGACTTCCAGTTTTCAGGAGCATCCTTGCCAAATGTGTGTGTCTCATGATCTTACTGACTCCTGTTCAAATGTTTCCAGGCCCCAGTCGCAAGTGGCCACAATACTGACCTTACTCAATGTTTGTGTGCTGGCCTCCACAGCCACTGCCAAGCAAAAGAAGACAATGTTACTGAAATCACATTCATTGGCGGACTTCGCCGGCAGCTATATCCGTGCGAATTGTACAGGTTTCCATGCTCCACGAAGCCAAGGTGCTCTCAGGCAGGTTCAGCAGGCTGTCCCTACTCTCATTACAGAGCTGGATACCATTGCAAAGAGCATGGGCAGTATGTTCTCTGACACAGGTGAGGGGAAAGCGGTGTCCATCTCTATGAGTCAAGGCATCAGGGCAGTTCATGCCATCATGGGTATTGAAGCATTCCATCAGCCGTGAGTAACATTCTCTGTATGTTTCTTGATCAGAATTTGCAGCTTTTACCAGACCCATTCAGATTTGGCACAAGCTGCCATGCACTGTACCCAAATCACGCCTCCTCAGTGACAATGCAAATCCCCAATCACAGACGGCTTCCCTCCAGGACATCTGTGCTATACTCTGCACCTAGAGAGCTGCATAAAGGTGGTTTGATTTGTGGGTATGGGTCGGGAAAACGAACTGGTCAGTTTATCTTTGTTTCTGAATGCAAATGTACTATATAAGGAAGACCCATGGTGCTCACGGAACTCTGTGGAGTGTGCACCTTGGAGCCTTAGCTGGTCAGTCTGGATGCAAAAGTGTATGCTATTTGAGTGGGCTCCAGCCGACAACTTCATATGCAAAGAGCACCGGCAAGAGCAATGAGCAATTAGGTGGACGTCTCTTGTCTATGCCTATTGATAAAGTATGTGAGAAGTACAATGGTAAGTCTGCTGAGAAGCAAGAGTCTCCGCACAAACCCATCTATCTCGGCCATAAATCGCCACTTCACAGGCATGTTGACCGGCGTCAGCTGGGGTGTGGTCTGTCTCTCTCCTTCTCCTCCTCCTCGTTGCCATCTTCGACCCGCAGTCAGCTGAATCGGTGTGCAGGTCAAAACGCACGCCGATGGGATCAGCAGAATGTCCCGCCAGGAGATCGAAGTAAGGTGGGACGACGACGTCCTCGCCGGCGAGCTCATGGTAGGCACCCTCCTCCTCTATCCACCTCCCGATCCACATACCTCTTCATCCATCCATCTCCTCACTCACCTAAGACCAAGCCGTATCCGGGAGCGCCTGACCAAGAACGGTTCTCCCTCCCCTCCGCTCCCCTATGCCACAAAGTCTCCACCCTCAACCCTTCCTCCATACCCACATACTGCGACCCCCACTCCACCCCTTCCCAAGGCTGGCTCCCCCCTCCCGTCTCCCCCGACCCCCGACCCCCGAACCGGATTGATATGGCACGATTTCCTACGTCGGACGGGAGACCCGAAGGTATGGTGCTTGACAGGGGATATCGTGACTCATCCGGAGAAGATGGTGGAGAGGTATGCGGAGGCTTGGAAGAAGAGGGTGGAGGGGAGGATGTGGAAGCCGCCAGGGTGGATGGAGGGGTTGAAGGGTTAGGTGCAGGAGAGTCCGATTTGGGAAGGGGTATGCAATTTTTTTCGGCTCCGTCGGCTGTGTAAGTTAACCTTCGGCGTCAGCCTGAAACCAAAGGCTGCCGACTGAGAAGACGCCCGAGGTGGACATATCACCATCCCAAACCTCGCGGTCAGTAGTATATCACGTCCGGCAGTCCGATCATATCACGTTCAGAACCCTCATTTGACGAAGCGGGCGTGCTGTGTGAGGGCCGCTTGGAGAGACATAGTTTTAGCCGCGATGAGGAGATGCCATGCTCCTTCCATTACGCCCTTTCAATCTGGTCTCAAATTCCACCCATCTGCTCAAACAATGTCATGCACAGGGAGAGTGAAGGCATGGATCATTGGCGAGAGTCTGCTGGTGGGTGGGACGAGGAAGGAAACCAAGGGAGTAAGAGGTGAACCATGATATCGGAACACTAAGCTCATTTCGACATGTCCCTGAAGGTCATATGCGACACTGTCCAGCTTGGGATCAGTCGGCGCCAAGGGAAGCTTGAACGCGCCATGGTCAGTCGATGGTCTTCCCCACTCGTGTCGGTCCACGGAGTCGTCCGTCCGTAGGCGCTCCATGGCCGACTCTCTCTCTCGGACCGTTCATCCGACGCTGCCTTACGATCCTCTATATCCCGCATGCATGCGACTATACTTCGATCTCCCACCCAACATCCATACCATCCGTCCCATCCTCCGTCCGCGGTATGCGTAATCACGCGGTAGGACCCGAGACCTCTCTCCCCAGCGCCTTCGCCACGAAGTATCCTGCCCCACCGCATCAGCATCACTCCATCTCCCAACCTCATCCCATCCTCCGACTCCGGCCTCGGACGTGGAGGATGGTGAGAGAGACGAGTTGGGACTCACCGACATACTCCCTCGCGATATTCGTACTCGACCAATTCCGATTCGGATGGACGCGGTTCGTAAGTTGCGCCCAGAAAGTCGCGCTCGGTCTGTCGATCACCAGTGTCTGACATTGAGCTCAGTCAATCGATGTTGAGACTAGGTAGAGAGAGAGGGAGAGGAAGAGGGGCATACCGTTCCGGTGTATCCCGTGTGGCCGGCTGTTTGGGGGGAACGGAGGGGGCCGGACCAGTAGGTCTGGTTCAGTTCCCAGCCGAGACCGTGAGCGTCTTGCCTGAACCCACGATCACCACATCAACCCTGCCAAAGCAAGAAACGAGTGAGCGAAGGGACATACGGGACTACGCTCGATCAGCGGGGAACCGATCACGAGGTCGAGAAGGGCAACGTACATTGAGTATTGTAGTTGTGGAAGATGAGATCCACAGTCCAAGGCTCCAGGATCTTGACACCGTTATACGACCCGTTGTTGAGGATCATCTGGCAGAAGATGGCCAAATCGTACGCCTACCCGGTCCATCGTCAGCTCCAATATCCAACAGTACCCGAGCCGCTTTTCTGTGAGTGAAGAGGGGCAGACGTACCGTCGAGAACACCCCCGCATGCCCAGAAACCCCATTCAGGGCCCAGGCATTCTCGTCGTGCACCCTGTTCACCCGTAGTCAGTGGAGAAGGAATACATGGGAGGCAAGGGCGGAGAAAGGGAGACGGACGTTCCGCGGACCGGTTGGGGACGCGGCGGCTCGTAGGTCGTGCCGAGGACTTCGATCTGGAACTCGGTGGCGACCATGCGGTCGTACTTCGGGACTGCGTGGTATCAGCATCACGGGAGGATGAGCATGACGCATAGCGATGCGAGAGCAGCAGGAATGGGAAGAGGAGAAAGAGATGGAAGGGGTGGATATGGTGGCGCAGGGGGAAGAGGTGGTAGAGAACGAACGTACCCTGATCGGAGGGGAGGTTGTACTTGTTGTAAAACCTGCTTCTAATCAGCCTTATATTCGGAAGAGTGGAGACAAGGGGACCCACGTATCGTTCATCCCCAACGGAGTCAAGAAACGCTCATACATCAACTCATCGAGGTTCTTCCCGCTCGTCGCTACCCCACACATCAGCACTCTCATCCCACCCGACACTCTCGCATCCTACTCACCCTCAAGTACGAATCCTGTCCCCCTCAGCGTCTACCTCTTTGATGAAGGGGAGACTCACCGAGGTTCATGAAGTTCAGATCCGAGTACACAAACGTGGTTCCCGGCGGACTGACGATCTCCTGCGTGATCACCGCTTCCTTCCTCGCCTCATACGTCGTATAGCTAGCCAACACTCTCAGCACAAACTCGGAAGCGGAAGCCGAGCAGGAAGGGAGCGACGTACTTTGGAAAGAGAGGCGGGACTGGGTCGGGTGCGAAACCGCTCGTGTGGGTCATGAGCTGGAGGATCGTTATATCCGATTTCGACGCGTTTCCCTTTACCCCACCACATCAATACCGAAGCCAGTCGGAAAGCGTGAGGGGAGAGGCGGACCTGGGCGAAGTCGGGGAGGTAGGTCGCGACGGTCTCATTCAGCGCGATCAAGCCCCATCCCTCGCATCAGCGTTTTCCCCACCCAATGCGGGAGCAAGGCAAACCTGGCCGAGCTGGTCCAAAGCGATCGTCGTAGTGAACAATTTACTTAAACTCGCCTACCCGCCCCGTCATCAACACAGTCCGACACCAGCACGAGAGAGGACGCACCATATCGTAGATGGAATCATCCAGCACCTTGATCCGTTCCGAGTCCGGGAGGTAAGTCCCATTGCTATCCGCGTAGAGGAGCGAATACCCGGCGGAGTAATGTGAGACGATGACGTTGCGGTGGCCGATGAGGAGGGTCGCGCCGGGGTAAAGGGGGTGGATGGCGTTGTGTGAGGCGGAGGAGTCTGGGGTGATCAGCGAGAGGGAGTCACGAGATGGTTTGAGGGAAAGTGAAGGCAACAAACAGTTTTGTGCGACTTCGTACGCCGAGACGTTGGTGTTGAGCTCCTGCAGCGGGGCTGAAAGCAACCCGACAGACTCGGGGTTACCGTAAGATAGCGGGGCGTTGACTACTCCCATGAGCCCACATACAGTAGAAGGTGTAGCTCGTACCATCCCACCACGCCATGGCGGGGATCGCGAGCAGTGGTAACATTAGCTGTGTAAGCATTGTCAGACAACCTCTAGGTCGTGTGAGGTATGAAGGTGAGGATGAGCGAGGAGTCAGGTATATATGAAAAAGTCCCAGGTCGGCGGAGATGACCGCATTTAGGCTCTTCGGGTCGGGTAGAGCGCCGAAATGGGATACCGGCGCCGGGCGACTCAGCGCCATGGAAGAGGAAGATGGCGCCTTCACAATCACCGAGCTTCTACCGTAAGCTGGATGAGGTTGCCTGATCTCGTACACGGGCCCGTCTCTGTCCTATCTCGACAAGGCAAGATGCTGCCAGGTGTACCGCATCAACGCACTCCCACGCGATGTGCGGTCGCAAGTCCGTCCCCGATTATAACAGCGACTCTCGGATCCCAAATTCCGCTCGCTGACGAGATTCCCGAATATCAGTATCCCAGCCTGCGACACTCAAAGTCGCCTACTGACAAGTCGTCGCGAGATCATCCGAAGATTGAGAAGTGAGACAGGAAACAGCTAGCGAAGATGTTCAGCAGATAGATATCGTATCGAGTCACGCCCGGGGTGAGGAACGCCATCAGCCCAAGAGCCGGATGTCGGGCAGAAAGGAACCTCGCCAGTCAACCAATCTAGCACACATCTTCTCCCCTCAGCTCGTCATTCCCCCCAACTCCCACTCAGCGATTTCACCGATGCATCCCTATTTCCCCCCACCCGCCATCCCCACCGCCTCCTCAACCTTCTTCTCCAACTCCAACCCAACCAACACGTCGAGCACTCTCACATACCTCCCCCTACCCTCATCCCCTTCCCCGCCAACAGCCCCTCTCAACGCCTCCGCCCCGTCCCCCTCCTTGACCAACCCGAACGCCCTTGCCGCCTTGAGTCCGCGTTCATCCGCGAACGGAAAGACTTCTCCCCAATCCCCTTGTACTCGCCTCAGGAAGATCCCGACAACACCCGGTCCTATCCCCTTGATCTTCTTCAGCATCCTCTCGACCGTCTCCCTAGCCTCTTCGGGGGATTTCCCCTGTATCTGTCCTCTGACACCGGATAGGGCAGAGAGATCCTCTTCGTGTGAGGATGGCGAGCAAATTTCCCTGATCCCGTTTACCAGATCGCCGAGTTGCGTCGCAGTCTTCTCCTTATGCTGCGTCCTGGCCTCCCACATGATCTTCCGCCGCCCCTCATACCCCGCCTCATCCAGATCCCCAAGCGTGCGAATGGAGAAAGGCGGGTTAAGGAGGGTCTGGATCGAACGCAGCCCTAATCGATGACTCAGGGGTTTTGAGAGGATGAGCGCGGAGACGAGGTTTTGGAACGGAGTGAGTTTGTCGTCTGGATAACGTAGGAGCGAGGGTTGGTCCGACGTCGAGATGGATTGACCGGCGGAATCTGGGGGTGGGGTCTTGTCTTGTTGCGAGGGGGGAAGGTCGATCTCGCCTTTACCCGGAAGGACTTGTGGGTTGGCAAGGTCGAAGGCGTTGGGGGAGAGGAGCCATTCCACTACGGAGGAGGAGGAGCTGGGTTTGGTAGGTTCGGATTTCGGGTCAGGCTCGGTCTTGGCGATCTTGGAGGGTGGTTCGGATTCTGTGCTTGTCGGTCAAACTTACCTGATTTTGAGGGAGGGAATATTGGTCGAATAGATGAGTAGAGTGGATAAAACGTACCGTCTTGCTCCTTGAGCTCGGATTCCGCCTCGACCTTGGCTCCATCTTCCTTCACCTCACCATCCTCCTTGGGCTTTTCATTCTTCACTACCTCCTCCCTATTCCCTTTCGCGACCTGGGGCTTCGGCTTCGCCTCCACCTCCTCGTGCTTACGTTTCCCCGTAGCCTTCGATCTCTTCGCCCGAGTCATCGTTATTCTTTCGGGTGATATTGGGATTATCGAGTTGTAACGAATAAAAGAGAAATTAGGAGCCCCGCACCAATATATGCCTCCGCTTTGTCTGGGGTCCTCACTTTTTCCGCCTCTTCGCATAACTACTCAACTTAAAACATTTAGGACTTTACATCCCCATTTCTCAGCTTTTAGGGCTTCTATAAGCTTGAAACTTTGTACAGGATGCCTACACTATCCCATCGACAAGCGGCGCTGAAAGGAATTGACCGTGAACTTGCACATTTGGCCTCAGCCCGACGCACAAAATCCATCCGCCGGCTCGTCTACTTCCACCTCTGCCTTCGACGCGAAATCGTGCTCCGTCGGTATTGGGCGCGTCCCAAGACCTACAAGCATGCTCGCTACGCGTGTCACATTGATCCCCTGCTCTCCGCACCCCCTCGCGAATTCAGATTCCTCTTCCGCATGTCTCGCCCCGAATACCTGCGACTTGCACTTCGCTTTGGACAAGACGTCGTCTTTCAAACTTGTTCCAAGCGACAACCAGCCGAACAAAAAATACCAGCTAGCTCTATTCATCTAAAGACTCGCCCGTGGGCACGAGGTATGCGCGATAGCGCGTCTATTTTGCGTCTCAGGTGCGTCTTCCTTCATCCCTCGCCCCAGCTGAATAATCAGCTGGCACCGTTGAGCGGTGGACGGACAACTCTATCCAAGCTCTGACTCGACAGCTCAGCACACACGTCTCTTGGCCTACCATCGACGAGCGCTATGACCTCAAGCGTCGCATCAAAGCTCGTCACGCGCTACCCAATTGTGTCGGCTTTATTGATGGCTCACATATCAACCTAGAGCATGCTCCAACTCGCCCTTCCAAGACCGCCGGTTCGTTCCACAGTCGCAAGGAGCGCTACGGCTTCAATATCGTAGCCGTTGTGGACGACATGAAGCGTATTCGCTACTTACATTGGGGCTTCAGCGCATCCGCTAGCGACAAGCGAGTTCAGAGGTCAATGCGTCTCCATATCGACGCAGACGACTACTTTGACGACGGGGAATACGTCCTTGCCGACTCAGGCTTCACCTGCACACGCAACATCATACCCATGTATCGCCGCCTACGGGGACAACCAGACTTGCAAGGGAGACCTGTGAGCTATTAGCTTGGCAGAGTTGCGCGCTGATTTGAAAGGCGTATTTCAACACCAAAGCTGCTACGCCGCGTGTAAAGGTTGAACACGCATTTGGCATACTCAAAGCCCGCTGGTCAAGGCTCCGCTACCTCCGGCTGAAGGTCAAAAGCCTCAAAGACGAGGCTCGAGCACATGGGTCCATCCAAGCGGCTTGCATCCTGCATAACATCCTCATAATGACTTGGCTGGACGTCCTGAGCGAGGAAAGGGGTTCAGGGGATCATGGAGAGGGAGGCTAGGATGCGTAGAAGGCGTGTGATGAGGCGGCAAGACGAAGGAAGGATCATGGAGTCGCATCGGCGAAGGGAGAGGTTGGTGGATGAAATGCTAGAGCTAGAGGAAGACTAGGTCAATGTCGATGAATGGACGTTGTAGAGGGATGTACGCACTGCTTTTACATGCTTTCCATCAAGTCCGCCGCCTTCCTCATGACCATCAGCTACAGAAGGTCTATAGGGTGTGAATCACCCTGTTGACTTGTTGACTCCGCGATCTGGAATCCGAATCCATCCGATCATCAGGGCTTGCGGAACGGGATCACACGTGGTGTGACGGTTCAGAGCTGATTCCAGCGCCTCACGGAGCACGGAAAGATCCGTGCGGGGTATCGGGGGACCGTCCACCCCGCACGGAGATCCGTCCCCCACTTCCCCGCTTGCTTCCATATATCACCGTCACCGACCCCTTACCTCTCTTCACTCCAACCCCTCTTTCCTAATTCCGTTTCCTAATTCCGTTTCTTTAAAACCCGTCACTCGGCGTGGCTCATCATTCCCGATGGACCTCACGATCCAGCCCCACCGCTCACCCAATTTCGCGCCCTACCAAAAAGAACTATTCGAGCTGTCCCAACACGGATCAAAACCGCCCTTCAACACTCACCCAGACGAGCTCGAGGCGCACGCCAAGATAGCGCTGTCTCGTGGGGGATGGTTGTATGCGAGCTGTAATGCTGGTGTGGGATGGACGAGTCGGGCGAATCGCGAGGGTGGGTTGCCTCTTGAGTCCTGGTTGATTGAGCTGATGGGGGTGATGGGATCAGCGTTCTATCGGTAGGTCTTGGTCAGAAAGGGTGTGCTGGCTAATGGGTCGGGATAGATGGAGGATCATCCCGAGGATGCTGGTGGATACGACCGCTAGGGATTCGACTACGGAACTCTTTGGACATCGGATCAGCGCACCGATCTGTTTTGCGCCGATTGGGATAAACAAGGTTGGCCGCGTATGGCTATGAGGGGAGGGTAAAGCTGATGGGTGGACTCGATAGATATATCACCCGGTATGCCGTCAGATTCCGCATTGGTACTTCAGTACTGATCGAGCGCAATTTCCTCGTCGCTTCCACCCCCTCCTCCTGCACACGACACCTCCCGTCTGTATGACCACCGGCTTTACCTCCCACTCCCGATCGAGATTGAATGGCGACTCTTTCCGTTCCTTTTTCGCCACGCTACTCTCATCTATTCCCCCGTCTTGCTCGTCGTCAACGCGCCGCCCAAAACTCCAGCTCGGCGAGCTCAACGCCGCCAAAGTCGCCGGCGAGCTCAATATCCCATATTGCCTATCGACAGCCGGATCTCAGCCCATGGAGGAGGTCGCGAGGGTCAACGGATCGGGGCCTAGATTCTTTCAGGTAGGTCTGAATCTAGCCCGAACGCCGTTCGGCGATTTACCTTTGCGGAACGGATGCTGATTTCAGCAGCTGTATTGTCCGCATGATGAGGAGCTCGAGGATTCGCTGCTGAAGCGGGCTTGGGTGAGTTCCCAATGTCCCAGGATGAGGCATCCCGATGGAAGCGCTGGTAGCTGATGATCTTGCAGGACAGCGGTTTCGATGTCTGGTTGGCTTACCCTTCCCTTCGGCGACAGTAGACATGCTGACGGGATGGGCAGCATTTTCACCCTCGATACCTGGCAGCTCGCTTGGTACGTACCCCTTGGTCGCAGAAGATGGCCATTCCTGATCAGTGGGGGCTAGGAGACACAATGATATCGCCGAGTCCAATTATGCTTTCTACCGAGGTCAGTCTCTGTTACCTTTTGCCAGTTGCCCCATCGCACTTCCCACTTCTGCTTCTTCAGTACCCGCAACGCTGCTGATACTCATCCACGCAGGTATCGGCGCCGAGATCGGCCTTACCGACCCGATCTTCCGAAAGCGTCTTGCCGAGCACAGTCTCAACCCGGACAAGCTCGAGGATATGCCCAAGATTGGCGAGCTCTGGATCGATCAGGTCTGGCACGGTAGGCTACTACCCCACTTATCCTTTCCCGATTGTATCGACTCATGCATCGTAGGTAAAGCACACACATGGGAGAAAGTCCCAAAGTATGTCCCCCTCCCACCTTTCCTTCCGCCCCACTACTCTCCCGACCCCGCTGATGCTGCCCAGACTCGTAAAGAAATGGAAAACCCTCTCAAACGGCCGCCCCTTCCTCCTCAAAGGGATCCAACACCCCGACGACGCTCGCAAAGCGATGGAAGCGGGCTGTGACGGGGTGGTGTGCAGTAATCATGCAGGACGACAGGTGGATGGGGCGGTTGGGAGTTTGGATATGCTCCCGGAGGTGAGCCACCTTACTCAAATTCCTGTTGAAGTAACCAGGGCTGATGAAAGGGGATAGATCGTGGAATGTGAGTATGGGTGATGAGGGTGGACAGGGTTGATGAGTAATGTTGCAGCGGTCGGGGATAAGGGGACGGTGATGTTCGATTCGGGGATTAGGACTGGGGCGGACGTCTTCAAGGTGGATTGTAAAGTTGAACCACGAGCTGATATCAAGGCGTTGGCGCTGGGAGCGAAGGCGGTCCTAGTCGGGAGGCTTTATGGTGAGTCCTGTAAACACTCGCTTATGTCACATCCCTTCCGCGTCGACCGTACGACTCGCCAATCTCGTAGGGATGTCTCGCCGGGATGTGCTGACAGTACACCAGTCTACGGCATGGCGATCGCCGGCGAATCGGGCGTGCGACACGTCATGAAGTCCCTGCTCGCGGATTTCGATATCCTGATGAATTGCGCGGGGGTCAATACGGTCAAGGAGATCGACAGGAGTCACCTCAGTGAGTCGTTCGGTTGCCCGTTGCCCAACACAAGACGGAGATCGAGCGTATCATCTCGTGGGAGATGGCGAGCACTGATGTATTTCGCAGGGCTCATCGAGGGGATAGGGGCAATGTAAGGGAATCGATCCTTGTATTGAGCGAAGGGAATTAATACTGGTGTACTGGATCTGACTCTCGTTGTATGCAGTCATGGTCACGATGACGGAGAGCGTCGTGCGTATATGTTGAGGTATGACTTGACCTTTTGAGCAACGAGAATTTGGACCAAGTTTCCCTGGATTACGACGGCGTCGACCCTCGAGCGTGCTAGGTCACCAATCGCTGCACAATCAGGCGAAGTAAGGCATACCACACTGTGATCTTCACGCGCAGACAGCTGTGCTGTACAAATGCAGACCTGCTTACGGATGGAGGGGCTCAAAGTTACACGTTTGATACTAATTGCACAGACTGATGTTTGTACAGGACGCTGAGAAAGTTTAATCATATCTTTCACATGTACACACACACTCATCATCTACGACTGCACACAATCTCAATCTCATTCGCTCTTTTGCTTGGCAGGAGATTGAGGTGTGCTTCTGAATCACATGGATCCTCAGGTCAGCCTTATACAATATGCAAGCGCGGAGCCCTGCTTCTGCCACGTTGATTGCTTGAGTCCCCTATAGAGGACACGCTCGCACTACGTGGACTAGTGCTTCTGCAATGTTGGCTCCTTGAGTACTTCTGTTCATAGTGGCTGGGAGGGGGTGGAGCGGTGCTTGGGCCATGTTGACTCCTAAGGTAGTCCCGTTCAGATTGGTTTGTTTGGTACTGATGTGTCATTGGGTTCAGTGGTTGCCTTGGGGCTCCCTGTCCAGATTGATTGGACTTGGGCCAAATGTTGTGAATGTATCTTGTATTGTTTGGACGCATTGGACCCGCCATCAGGGCCAGAGGGGTTTCCGCCCATGATGGTGGTACTGGAATGGAGCGCTCTGGGGTCGTGTAGGATTCTGCAGTGTGCTCGCGAGGAGTGGCGAAATACCTGTCCACATAGGAACCCCAGCTTTCAGGAGTATAAATCCCTTTCAAGGCGTCCTCTGCAGTCTGCTCAAAATCGCTGATCTCCTCAAGTGCGTATCCTGCCTCCCGCAGCAACCGGAAAGATTTGCCTCTGATGTAAATTTGAAAATCAAGGCTCTCCTGGATTTTACGAGGATCCTTATCCTCATACGGAAGACGGTCAAGGTCCTCCCATGTCTTGATCAGACTGCAGCTGTCTTGGAAAACCTTCACCAGGGCTTCGTCCTCATACCTAGGGGAAGTGTCGGAACGATCATACTTCCTGGAATGACGATGCAACATGACGTTTGGGTTTCAAACGACCCAATCGTTTACTTGGAGCTCAGCTGCTATTGAGAATCTATCGATAGCAAAAGTCGGGTTTCTGAGATGAGGAGTGTGTTTGCAGAAGTATCAAACCAGTCAACCTATCCTACACTGCTGAGTGATCTGGTGTCTTCATCTTCCAAGCTCCATTCACCTCCCAAAGGTGAAAGGAGACATAGTGATACAATGACACACTCAACATGGTTGCCTGAACAAGGAGAACCAGCTGTTTGCTAGCAAGAATATGCAGACTATCAACATGGCGTACCAACGCTGAGCTCAACGGAACGGCTGATTTGCCCTTGGTCATGCTCGTCCAATACCTCTGCCTTGAAACAATCACAACAATCATGTGTCCCACAAAAGCAGCTATGCATCACCAGTACAAAGTCCAGATTGTTATCTACAAATGCATGATATGCACTCTCACTCAAGAGTAACTACAGCAGTATCTGTTGCATCTCCTGAGTACACTACCAGCTGCTTTGATGTTGGATGGCGCTCTTTGATGGTTGCCTGTCCTGTATTGATCCCTTGAACCGCTTGAAGCTTTGTGTCATATGCCTCCTGTGTCCCCTTTGCTCCAGCCCTTGCGCTCCTTGGAGCTCCGCGCCAGACTGACCTTCTTCCACCTGATACCGCTTCAAAATATCCAACACACT